>Ga0075419_10000089_pt1 | contig 46779 bp, 49 predicted proteins | sample SoiMetdeltSBSDD3_FD_76900 | JGI IMG/M metagenome (GOLD analysis project Ga0075419, IMG submission 76900) | Bulk soil microbial communities from a Populus tree surrounding site in Tennessee, USA - Soil MetaG P. deltoides SBSDD3 | ecosystem: Environmental > Terrestrial > Soil > Tree plantation... | reverse complement strand
GGACTGATGGGTTCGGGCAGTCGCTGCTCGGCCGTGACGAACGTGACCGGCTCCGCGAGGTCGCCGGCGAGCCGGTCGAGTCGCAGGTCTACCTGTACGCGAGCTGCGGACGCGACCGGACCTACCCGCACCTGGCCGACCGCCCGACCGTGCTGTTCCACGACCGTTTCGCCGGCACGGACGTCGAGCTCGAGGCGTCCTCGCTGCGGACCTTCGCCGAGCTGACCGCCGGCAACGAGCTCGATGTCCTGCTGCACCGCGAAGACGCCGACGACAAGCACCGTGCCTGGCTGCTCGATCTCGTCACCAGGATGCGGGATCTCCTGACCGAGGCGGCGTGGGCCGACTGCACCCGCCACCTCACCCGCCCGATCGCCCGGTGAGCGCGGTGGCCAGGTGACGCAGGCCTGACGTGATGCGGTCGATGTCGTAGGACTCCGCGCGCAGCGCCTGGTGGAGGTCGGCGGCGAGTGGTGCGAGCAGCGCATGCGCCGTGTAGTCGGTGTCGAGCTCGGGCCTGGCCTCTTCCAGCAGGACGGCGACGTGGCGATGCCAGAACCGGTACGCGCCGACCCGGTAGCGCGCGCCCAGGGCCGCGTTCTCGCTGTCCAGAACCAGCTCGACGTGCGTCTCCAGCAGCGCCACGTACGCATCGAGGAACGCACACAGCCGCGCGGCCGCGGGTGCCCCGGGGCCGAGCGGCGGGGGGCCGTTCAGGATGCGGTCCTGCAGCTCCCGCTCGCGCTCGTCGAGCAGCGCCACCGCCAGCCCGGCCCGGTCGCCGAACCGCCGGAACACGGTCCCCTTGCCGACCCCCGCGGCCGCAGCGATCGCGTCCAGCGAGACGTTCCGCACGCCGTGCTCGGCGAACAGCCGCTCGGCCGCCGCGAGCACCTTGAGCCGGTTCCGCCGCGCGTCCGCCCGCTCCGGCCGGCGCTCACCCGCGATCGGCAGCTCTTGTGAACCGGACCGCGGTCCGTTACGCTTTCGCATGTACCGGACTCTAGTCCGTTTAAGCCACCACTTCCAGGAGGACGACCGACATGGCGCACATCGCCATCGCCTACCACTCCGGGTTCGGCCACACGGCGCGGCAGGCCGCCGCTGTCGCGCGCGGCGTCGAGTCCGTCGAGGGCGCGACCGTGGAGCTGCTCACCGTGGACGAGCCGGACGACGAGCTGTGGGCCAGGCTCGAGGCCGCCGACGGCATCATCTTCGGCGCGCCGACCTACATGGGCAGCCCGAGCGCGGTGTTCAAGGCCTTCGAGGAGGCCGCCGTCGGACCGGTCTGGGCGAAGGACCTGGCCTGGCGGGACAAGATCGCCGCCGGCTTCACGAACTCCAAGGCGATGTCCGGCGACAAGCTGAACAGCCTGGTCGACCTGGCCGTCTTCGCCGCCCAGCACGGCATGATCTGGGTCGGGCTCGACCTGTACCCGGGCTGGGCGGAGAGCACCGCAGACATCGAGGACCTGAACCGGCTCGGCAGCTGGCTCGGCGCGATGGCCCAGTCCGACGCGGACCTGTCCGCGGAGAAGGCGCCGCCGGAGACCGACCTGCGGACCGCCTACGCGCTCGGCGCCCGCGTCGCCAAGGTGACCCTCCGACACCTGCGCGGCGACGGCATCGCAGCCTGATCGATCGTTCGTCAGTCCAGACCGGCGTGTCGTCATTCGTTCGTCCTCACCGACGGGGCGACCGGTCTGGACTGACGCACGATCGAGTGCGGAGGATGGCCGGGTGGCCTACCAGCTCACGGACACCGACCCGCCCGTCGTCGACAAGCTCACCTTCGCGCTGTTCTCCCCCGACGGCCTCGCCTACACCAAGGCCCACGGCCGGGCCGAGCTGCCGTCCGGCTATGTGCTCCCAAACGAGGACTGGCTGCTCGACTCGACCCTGCGGATCCCGCTGATGACGGCCGGCTACTTCCGCCAGCGCGTGCACCCGGTCGCCGTCGACGGCCCACACCTGTACGCGTTCCTGGACGGGGCGCCGTACCGCGGCCGACGCGAGCACGTCCCGGTCGACCTGGTCACACTGACCGCCGAGGAGCTCGCCGGCCGGCTCGATGGTCTGCCGGCGCGGTTCGTGCTGGACGCGGCGCGATCGTTCCGGAGCCAGAGCGAGGAGAGCTACCACGCCGACAACGTGCGGCTGCTCGAGCCTGCCTACCTGCGCGCCGGCACGGCCGAGGGCGGCTCCGGCTCCGGCTCGACCCCCGAGCAGTGGCGCGTGCTGCGCAGCCCGATCGTCGACGGCGTCACCTCCGAAGGCACGTTCCTCGACCTCGGCTGTGCCAACGGGCACCTGATGGACTGCGTACGACGCTGGGCCGCCGAGCGCGGCTACGACATCGAGCCGTACGGCGTCGACATCGGCCCGCGGCTGGTCGAGCTGGCCCGGCAGCGGTTGCCGCAGTGGGCGGACCGGATCGAGGTCGGCAACGCCCAGACCTGGGTACCGGCCGACGGGCGCCGGTTCGACTACGTGCACCTGCTGCTGGACTTCGTCCTGCCGCAGCGACGCACCGACCTGCTCCGGCACGCGCTCGACCACCTGGTCGGCCGCCGGCTGCTGGTCTCGCACTACGTGCACGGTGCGGAGCCGACGGCGCGCTCGCTGGTCACCGAGCTCGGCTTCGAGATCGCCGGTGGCTCCGGCGACACGGTCTGGATCGACCGATGAAGCTCGGCCAGCAGCAGTGCCGGGAGCGGCTGGCCGCGGCCCGGGTGGCGCGGCTCGCGACTGCGGACGCCGCCGGTGCGCCACACGTCGTACCGGTGACGTTCGCCCTCGACGGGGACCGGATCGTCACCGCGGTCGACCAGAAGCCGAAGTCCACCACCGACCTGAAGCGGCTGCGGAACATCGCGGCCAACCCGTTCGTCGCGCTGCTGGCCGACCACTACGACGACGACTGGTCGCAGCTGTGGTGGGTCCGTGCCGACGGCCGGGCCGACATCCTTGCCGAGAGCAACGATGCTGTCCGGCTGCTCGCGGCGAAGTACCCGCAGTACCGGACCGACCCGCCGCGTGGCCCGGTCGTCGTGGTCAGCATCGACCGGTACGCCGGCTGGGCATACACCGGCTGAACGGGTGCCTATCATGGCGCCACCGTGACACCGACCCAGCTCCGGGCGTTCGCGGCCGTCGTCCGGCTCGGCTCGGTCAAGCAGGCGGCGGCCGAGCTCGGCGTGTCCGAGGCCGCCGTGTCGCTGCACGTCGGTCAGCTGCGCAAGGAGCTCGGCGACAAGCTGTTCGTCCGGTCGTCGTCCGGGCTGGCGTTCACGCCGGGTGGGCTGCGGCTGGCCAGCCGCGCCGCCGAGCTGCTGGGTCTCCAGGACCGCACGATCCGCGAGGTGCACCTGGCCGGAAAGGGCCGGCGACTGCTTCGGCTGGCCGCGTCCAGCCTGTTCGCCGAGCACGCCGCGCCGGGCCTGATCGACCTGTTCGCGCGGCGGGCGAACGACCTCGACGTGGAGCTCAGTGTCCACCACCCGCGCCGGTTCGCCGCGCTGCTCGCCGAGCGCGTGGTGGACGTCGCGATCGGCCCGGTACCGGCCGACCTGCCGGAGGACTATCCGCGAACGCGGTTCCTCACCTACCGGATCGTGGTGGTCACGGCACCGCACCACCCGGCCCGGACGGCCGCCGCGGACCTGCAGGCGGAGACCTGGCTGCTCGGACCGTCCGCGGCCGTCGACGGCGCCTCCGCCGCCCTGCTCCGACGGCTGGAGATCCCGGAGAGCCGGCAGCGGATCTTCCAGAGCCACGCCGCGGCGCTGGAAGAGGCCCGGCGCGACAACGGCGTCGCGGTGGCGCTGGCCTCGGCCGCCGCGGACGACCTGACCAGTGGCCGGCTGGCCCAGCTGAACGGCCGTGGCCTGTCCGCGAGCGGGCTGTGGACGGCGATGACGCTGCCGGTGCACAGCGTGGTCCCGGCGGCCGCCGAGCTGACCCGCTTCATCACCAGCCCGCGCGCGACCCAGGCGATGATCAAGGGCTCCGGGGTGAACATCGGGCACTTCCGCCCGTCCATCCACGTCACGCTCTGGAACTGACCTCGAGGACCCGGCCGACGGCGCGCAACGTGTCGCCCGGCAGCAGCTCGTCGCAGTACGGCAGCGCGGCGGCCATCGCCCCCGTCAGCGGCGCGAACCCGGCGGCCGCGGCCCGCGGGTTCATCCAGATCACCCGGAACGCGCGCCGGCGCAGCCGGGCCATCGCGGCGGCGAGCGCGGCCGGATCCTCGCTGTCCCAGCCGTCCGACGCGATCAGCACCACGGCGCCACGGGTGGCGGACCCGTGGCGTGACCCGAGCAGCTCGCGCAGGCTGGACGCGATCCGGGTGCCGCCGAACCGGTCGGTGACCAGCTCGGTCGCCTTCGCCATCGCCACCGGCGCGGACCGGTGCACCAGGACCGGGGTGAGCCGGGTCAGCGAGGTGGCGAACGCGAACACCTCGCCGTGGTGGGACAGTGCCGCCGCCCGCATCAGGTGGAGGTACGTGCTGGTGAACGCCTGCATCGACTGGCTGACGTCGCACAGCATCACCAGCCGCCGCGGCGTGAACACCGGCCCGGTCCGGACCAGCTCGGCCGGCTCCCAAGCGGTACGGCGTGCGCGGGCCATCGTGGCACGCAGGTCGACGTACCGGCCGCTGTGCTGCCGTGACAGTCGCCGGGTACGCCGCACCGGCCATGCGTCCAGCGATGCCTCGAGCCAGCTGCCGAGCGCCTCCAGCTGAGCGGGATCGAGCTCGTCGAACGGCGTGTCCGCCAGTCCGGCCAGTGTGCTCGGCAGCCGCTCGGGCACCACGGTCTGTGCGGTGGGCCCGGCCGGCGAATCACTGATTGCGGGCCGCGTGACCCACGGCAGGCCGGTCTGCTCCGGGACCGCGGAGCCCGGCGTGTGCAGCCCGGCCATGGCGTCGGCGCCGACCGCCCCCGTGGACCGGCGCCGAGCGTGCGGATCGACCGCGAGCACGGCATCGGCGAACACCGCCGCGAACGTGGCGTCGAACCCGGCGAGGTGGTGCGGGTCGCGTACTAGGCAGACCCGGGCCAGCCAGTAGAGCCGGGACCGGTCCGCGGGGGCGCACACCGACAGCGCCCGGCTGAAGGTCTGGGTCGCGGTCAGGTCGACCGGTACGCCGGCGCGGCGCAGCAGGTCCGCCAGCGCCACGGCGAACGCGGCGCGGTCGATCGCGCGCAGCACCGAGGCGTTCTCGACCGTCATCGGGCCGCGGGCCGGACCAGGTCGTCGAGCGCGGCCACTACCGCGTCCCGGTCGTCCGGCGTCTTGGTGATCGCCGCCAGGCTGCGCAGCACGTCGGCACGGGCCAGCTCGGCCGCCCGGAGCGCGGTCAGGGCAGACACCCAGTCGATGGTCTCGGCCAGCCCGGGCGGCTTGTCCAGATCGAGTGTCTGGGCCCGGCCGACGAACCGCGAAGCGTCCGCGATCAGTGCCGCGTTCGCCGCCGGCACCCGGCGCCGGACGATCCGCACCGCGCGTTCGGTGTCCGGGAAGTCGATCCAGTGGTACAGGCAGCGGCGCCGCAACGCATCGTGCAGCTCCCGGCTCCGGTTGGACGTCAGGACGACGAGCGGCCGGCGGGACGCGGTGAAGGTACCGAGCTCGGGTACCGTCACCGAGGCCTCGCCGAGGAACTCGAACAGCAGCGCCTCGAACTCGTCGTCGGCACGGTCGAGCTCGTCGATCAGCAGCACCGGAGCCACCGGGCCGTCGAACCGCACGCAGCGCAGGATCGGCCGCTCGGACAGGAACTCCTCGGCGAACAGGTCGGCGTCGGTGAGCTTCTCGTGCCGGGACTCGGCCAGCCGGATCGCCATCAGCTGGCGCTGGTAGTTCCACTCGTACAGCGCCTCGCTCGCGGTCAGCCCCTCGTAGCACTGCAGCCGGATCAGCGGCGCGCCGAGCGCGGCGGCGACGGCGATCGCGGCACCGGTCTTGCCGACGCCGGGCTCACCCTCGAGCAGCAGCGGCTGGCCGAGCTCGGAGGCCAGGTACACCGCCGTCGCCGTACCCTCGTCGGCCAGGTAGTCGACGGCGTCGAGCCGCCGGACCACATCGTCCGGGTCGGCGAACGCCCCGCTCATCGGGCCGTCCCGGCGTCCTGCGCCAGCAGCGCTTCGTAGCCGGCCCGGTCGTCCACGTCCGGCGGCACCGGACCAGGCACCGCGACCTGTACGACGCGGTGCCGCCCGGACTCGAGCAGCCGCCAGACGGCCTTGTCCCCGTGCAGGCTGCGCAGCTCGCCGAACACGGCCCGGCCGAACCAGAGCGGATGGCCGGGCCCGTCGTCGTACCGGCAGACACCGAGCGGCGCGTCCGCCGCGGTCGCGACCAGAGCGCGTACGGCGCCGGCCGTGACGCCGGGCTGGTCGCCGAGCAGCAGCACCAGCCCACCGGCGGCCGCGTCGACGGCGTCGAGCGCGGTGACGATCGAGGACGAGCACCCGGTGCCGAAGTCCGGGTTGTCGACCACCCGCACACCGGCCAGGTCGACCTGCTCGCGGACCGCCGCCGCGGAGCCCCCGAGGGTCACCAGCAGCTGGTCGAACCCGCAGCCGCGGGCCGTCTCCAGCGTCGCGTCGAGAAGGGTGCGACCGCGGTACGGCAGCAGCTGTTTCGGCGCGCCGAACCGGCTGGACGTGCCGGCGGCGAGCACCAGCCCGGTGACGAACACGCCGGCCTCAGCTCCCCGCCGCCGCGTAGGCGTTCCGGCAGCCGGCGGAGCAGAACCAGTACGTCGTACCGTCCCGCTCCAGCCGCGGCGTGTCCGGCCCGATCACCACGGTCATCCCGCAGACCGGGTCGAGCACCTGCTCCGGGGCGGCCTCGGCTGCACCGGTCGGACGCAGCCCCTCCACCCGGATCGCCCGGACCAGGCCGGCCAGCACCGACACCGCGATCTCCTCGGCGGTCACCGCGCCGATGTCGAGCCCGACCGGGCTGTGCACCCGGGTCCGCTCGGACGCGGTGAGGTCCATCGGGGCCAGCACGGACTCGCCGCGCCGGCGGCTGGCCACCAGCCCGACGAAGCCGACACCGGCGTCCAGCGCGGCCCGGATCGGGGTCGTCTCGTCGTCGCCGAGGCTCGCGACGATCACGGCCGCCGCACCGTCCGGGACCGCGTCCGCGGCGCCGGAGCGCCGTACCAGGAAGCCGGCGGCCGGTCCGAGCGCCGCGAGCGCCTCGGCGACCGGCGAGCTGCCGACCACGGTGACCAGCGCCGGAGGCAGCCTCGGCTGCAGGAAGATCTCCAGCGCTCCGCCGCTCAGGCACGGGTTGGTGACCACGGTGGCACCGGGTACGTCAGGGAACGACGAGCCCTCGTCCGGCACCACCCGCAGCAGGACTGCGTGACCGTCACCGAGCGCGGCCAGCGCCGCGGCGCGGACCGAGCTCTCCGCGCACAGGCCGCCGACAAACCCCTCCATCGTGCCGTCCGCGAGCACGATCGCGTCGTCACCGGGCCGCGCCGAGGTCGGCCGCTCGGCCCGTACGACGGTCGCGTGCACGAACGGCACCCGGGCGTCGACCAGCTCGGTCACCCGCTGCCCCAGCCTCTCCGTCACCGGATGCCCTCCGCTCAGACCGGCGGCGTCGGGTGACCGCGCATCGCGTCCCAGACCCGCGACGGCGTGAGCGGCATGTCCGCGTGCCGGATGCCGAAGGGCTTGAGCGCGTCCACCACTGCGTTCACGATCGCGGCCGGGGAGCCGACGGTGGCGGACTCGCCGATGCCCTTGGCACCGATCGGGTGGTGCGGCGACGGCGTGACCGTATAGCCGGTCTCCCAGTCCGGCACCTCCAGCGACGTCGGGATCAGGTAGTCCATCAGCGAGCCGCCGAGGCAGTTGCCGTCCTCGTCGAACGCGATGATCTCCATCAGCGCCATACCGACCCCGTCGGTGAGGCCGCCGTGCACCTGACCCTCGATGATCATCGGGTTGATCCGGGTGCCGCAGTCGTCGACCGCGACGAAGCGGCGTACCTTCACCTGGGCGGTGCCCGGGTCGACGTCGACCACGCAGATATACGCGCCGTACGGGTAGGTGAGGTTCTCCGGGTTGTAGCAGACCTCGGCGTCCAGCCCGCCCTCGAGGCCCTCCGGCAGGTCGCCGGCTCCGTGCGCCCGCATCGCGATGTCCTGGATCGTCACCGACGCGCTCGGGTCGCCCTTGACGTGGAACTCGCCCTTGGTCCAGTCGAGGTCCGCGACCGACGCCTCGAGCATGCCGGAGGCGATGATCCGGGCCTTGTCGCGGATCTTGCGCGCGACCAGTGCGGCCGCGGCTCCGGACACCGGTGTCGACCGGCTGCCGTACGTGCCCAGCCCGAACGGGGTGTTGTCGGTGTCGCCGTGCACCACCTCGATGTCGGCCGGCGGGATGCCGAGCTCCTCGGCGACGATCTGCGCGAACGTCGTCTCGTGGCCCTGGCCCTGGGTCTTCACCGACAGCCGCAGCACCGCCTTCCCGGTCGGATGCACCCGCAGCTCGCAGCCGTCGGCCATGCCGAGACCGAGGATGTCCATGTCCTTGCGCGGACCGGCCCCGACCGCCTCGGTGAAGAACGCGACCCCGATGCCCATCAGCTCGCCGCGCTGACGCTTCTCGGCCTGCTCGCGGCGCAGCTCGTCGTACCCGGCCATCTCCAGCGCGACCCGCATGGTCGCGTCGTAGTCGCCGGAGTCGTACACCCAGCCGGTCTTCGTCGTGTACGGGAACTGGTCGGGCCGGATGAAGTTCTTCCGGCGCAGCTCGACCGGGTCCATCTCCAGCTCGTAGGCCAGGCAGTCCACGATCCGCTCGACCAGGTAGACCGCCTCGGTGATCCGGAACGAGCAGGCGTACGCGACCCCGCCGGGCGCCTTGTTGGTGTAGACGGCGGTCATCTTGCAGTACGCCGCCTCCAGGTCGTAGCTGCCGGTGAAGACCCCGAAGAACCCGGCCGGGTACTTCACGGGTGCCGCGGTGCCGTTGAAGGCGCCGTGGTCGGCCAGCACATTGGTACGGATCGCGAGGATCTTGCCTTCCTTCGTCGCCGCGATCTCGCCGCGCATGATGTAGTCGCGGGCGAACCCGGTGCTGATCAGGTTCTCCGACCGGTCCTCCATCCACTTCACCGGCTTGCCGGTGACCAGCGACGCGACGATCGCGCAGACGTAGCCGGGGTAGATCGGCACCTTGTTGCCGAACCCGCCGCCGATGTCCGGTGAGATCACCCGGATCTTGTGTTCCGGCAGCCCCGCCACCAGCGCGTACACGGTGCGGTGCGCGTGCGGCGCCTGGCTGGTGCACCACAGCGTGAGCTTGCCGTCCACCCGCTCGTAGTCCGCGACACAGCCGCAGGTCTCCATCGGCGCCGGATGCACCCGCGGGTACACCACGTCCTCGCTGACCACCACGTCCGCCTTGGCGAACACAGCCTCGGTCGCGGCCGCGTCGCCGGTCTCCCAGTCGAAGCAGTGGTTGTCGCTCTTGCCCTCCAGGTCGTCGCGGATCACCGGCGCGTCCTGGGCGAGCGCAGTCCGTGCGTCGATGACCGGCGGCAGGATGTCGTAGTCGACGTCGATCAGCTCGAGCGCGTCCCGGGCCGAGTAGCGGTCCTCGGCCACTACGAACGCGACCTCCTGGCCCTGGAACCGGACCTTGTCGGTGGCGAGCACGGCCTGGACGTCGTTCGACAGTGTCGGCATCCAGGCCAGCCCCTGCGCGGCCAGGTCGGCACCCGTGACGACCGCCTTCACCTTCGGGTGCGCCTGCGCGGCGGTGACGTCCACGCTCACGATCCGCGCGTGCGCGACCGGCGACCGCAGGATCGCCAGGTGCAGCATGCCGGGCAGCGACACGTCGTCGACGTACCGGCCGAGTCCGCGGATGAACCGCGGGTCCTCCTTGCGCAGCATCCGGCCGTGCCCGACCGGGTGCTGGTCGTTGTCGTGGAACACATCGGTGGACCGCGCGTGAACGGTCGTCATGATGCGCTCACCTCCTCCGGTACGGCGCCGTCCGGGTGCGTCGCGGCCCAGCGGATCGACCGGACGATGGTGGCGTAGCCGGTGCAGCGGCAGATCTGGCCGGAGATCGCCTCGCGGATCTCATGCTCGTCCGGGTCCGGGTTGCGGTCCAGCAGCGCGCGGGCCGTCATCATCATGCCCGGCGTACAGAACCCGCACTGCAGGCCGTGGCAGCGCATGAAGCCCTGCTGCACCGGGTCGAGCTCGCCGTCGACCTCCAGGTCCTCGACGGTACGCACCCGGTGGCCGCCGGCCATCGCGGCCAGTACCGTGCAGGACTTCACCGGCTCGTCGTCCAGCCAGACCACGCAGGTGCCGCAGTTGCTCGTATCGCAGCCCCAGTGCGTGCCGGTCAGCCCGAGCTGGTCGCGGAGGAAGTGCACCAGCAAGGTACGGCCCTCGATCTCGGCGACCACCTCGTCGCCGTTGACAGTCATCGAGACCTGCATCGTCAGCTCCCTCCTCCGGTGATCCGCGCCACCGAGCGGCGCAGGGCCCTGCGGGTCAGCTCGTCGGCCAGGTGCCGCTTGTACTCCGCGCTGCCGCGCATGTCGGTGACCGGGCTACAGCTGGCGGCGGCGATCTCGCCGGCCTGTCGGTACAGATCCTCGGAGGGCTCCTTGCCGCGCAGCGCGGCGGAGATCGCCGGGATGCCGGTGGTGTTCGGCCCGACCGCGGCCAGCCCCACCCGGGCGTCCGTGATCAGCCCGCCATCCATCCACACCGCGGCTCCGGCGGACACGATCGCCCAGTCGCCGGCCCGCCGCTCGACCTTCTCGTACGCGCTGGACCCACCAGGGCGGATCGAGACCCGCACCTCGGTGAGCATCTCGGCGTCGCCTACAGCGGTCTCGTACGGCCCGCGGTAGAACTCGTCCATCGACACCACCCGCTCACCCCCGCTGCCGCGGATCACGCAGCTGGCGTCGAGCGTGGTGCACACCGCGGACAGGTCCTCCGACGGGTCCGCCTGGCACAGCGAACCGCCGAGCGTGCCGCGGTTGCGGACCACCGGGTCGGCGATCACCGCCTCGGCCTCACGGAAGATCGGGAACGCCACGGCCAGCTCGTCGGACTCCAGCAGCTCCCGGTGCCGGGTCAGCGCACCGATCCGGATCCGGTCCGCCTCGACGGTGATAAAGCCGAGCTCGTCGCGCAGCTCGTTGATGTCGATCAGGTACTCGAAGTTGGCCAGCCGGAGCTTCATCATCGGCAGCAGGCTGTGCCCGCCGGCCACCAGCCGGGCCGAGCTGCCGAGGCGTTCCAGCAAGCCGACGGCCTGGTCGACGCTTGTCGCTCGCTCGTAGTCGAATGGTCCTGGAACCTGCATCGGCGGCTCCGTTCGATCGGTCCGGTCAACCCCCGATGAACGGAGTATGCGCGCCCGACGTGAGAGCGTGTCAACGGCGACCTAAGCCCTTGCTTAAGTCACTCGCCCAGAGTCATCGCGCGGCCGGTGCCAGGTAAGCGAAGGGTCAGCGCAGGGTGGTCGCGTAGCTCTCCAGCGTGCCGTAGTCGACGGCGCCGGTGAGGATCGTGGTGGCGCCACCGGCGGTGCGGACGAGCGCCCGTTCGTCCTTGTCCGTGCGTTGCATCCGCTGCCACTGCACGCCCGCGACCGTCGAGGTGCCGTCCTCGCGCGCGTCGCCGAGCTTGTCGCTGACGAACCGGTCCGCGGTGGCGTTCGACTGCTCCAGGCCGACGTACTTCTTGTCCGGGGTGATCACACCGAGGTGCCAGGTGAACGGCTGACCGGGCTCGGCGCCGACGCGGGCGCTGGTGGCCTGCCAGCCGGACGCCAGCGGCTCGGGTGCCAGCACCTCGTACGGCGCGGTGCGGCGGGCATCGGCGAGCGCGGCGCTGTAGTCGATCGCGCGGACCTTCTCCTCCGGCGTCCGGTAGACGACGAGGCTGAGCAGCGCCACCACGCCGAGACATGCCAGCAGCCCCCAGACCATGTTCTTCAAGGTCCGGTACTTCGCCCGCTCTGCTGCGCGTGCCGCCGCCGCGGTAGCTCTGTCTGCCATGAGGACCAGTGTCCCGGTTGGCTACGATCCCGGCATGAGCGACCCCACCGGCGTACCGTCACAGCCTCCCGCCCACCTCGAGGTCGACGAGCACGCTCCGGACCGGAACCTGGCGCTGGAGCTGGTCCGGGTGACCGAGGCCGCCGCGATGGCCGCGGGCCGCTGGGTCGGCCGCGGCGACAAGAACGGCGCCGACGGCGCCGCCGTGAACGCGATGCGGACGCTGATCGGCACCGTCGGAATGCGCGGCGTGGTGGTGATCGGCGAGGGCGAGAAGGACGACGCGCCGATGCTGTACAACGGCGAGCCGGTCGGGTCCGGCGACGGCCCGGAGTGCGATGTCGCGGTGGACCCGGTCGACGGCACCACGCTGGTCGCGAAGGGCATGGCGAACGGGATCGCGGTGATGGCGGTCGCGCCGCGCGGGACGATGTACGACCCGTCCGCGGTGTTCTACATGGAGAAGCTGGCGGTCGGGCCGGAGGCGGCCGACGTGGTCGACATCCGGCTGCCGGTCAGCGAGAACATCCGGCGGGTGGCGAAGGCGAAGGGCTCCAGTGTCGACGACGTCACCGTCGTGCTGCTGGACCGGCCGCGGCACGAGGACCTGGCCCGGCAGATCCGCGACACCGGCGCCCGGATCAAGTTCATCAGCGACGGCGACGTCGCCGGTGCGGTCGAGGCGGCCCGGCCGGACACCGGCCTGGACATGCTGATCGGCGTCGGCGGTACACCGGAGGGCATCATCGCCGCCTGCGCGATGAAGTGCCTGGGCGGGCTGATCCAGGGCAAGCTGTGGCCCAAGGACGACGCCGAGCGGCAGAAGGCGATCGACGCCGGCCACGACCTGGACCGGGTGCTCAGCACCGACGACCTGGTCAGCGGCGACGACTGCTTCTTCGTCGCGACCGGGATCACCGACGGCGAGCTGCTCCGCGGGGTGCGCTACCGCAGCTCGATCGCTCGCACGCACTCGCTGGTGATGCGGTCCCGCAGCGGCACCATCCGCAGCATCGAGAGCGAGCACCAGCTGTCCAAGCTGCGCGCCTACTCCGCGATCGACTTCGAGCATGCCCGCTGACGCCCGGGTGCTGGTCGTCGGCGAGGCGCTCGTCGACGTCGTCGAGGGACACGCCACCCCCGGCGGCTCGCCCGCGAACGTCGCGGTCGGGCTCGCCCGGCTCGACGTACCCGTCGCGCTCGCCACGCGGTTCGGCACCGACGTGTACGGCGTGCTGCTGGCCAAGCACCTCGCCAACAACGGGGTCCGCCTCGCCACGGGAGCGGTCGACCCCACCTTCCGGACCGCCACCGCCACCGCCACGCTGGACCCGGCGGGCGTCGCGTCGTACGACTTCGACATCGACTGGCGCCCGCCGGACCTGCGAGTGCCCGACCGCTGCGTGGCCGTGCACACGGGGTCGATCGCGACCGTGCTGGCCCCCGGCGCTGCGGCGGTGCGCGACTTCGTCGCCTCGCTCGAGGACCAGCCGGTCACCGTCTGCCTGGACCCGAACGCCCGCCCGACCATCACGCCCGACGCCGCGGACGCCTGGTCCGCGGTGACCGGGCTCGTGGCGTCCGCGGACCTGGTCAAGCTGAGCGACGAGGACTGCGCGTTCCTGCAGCCCGGCCGGACCCCGGAGCAGGTCGCGGCCGACCTGCTCGCGATGGACCGGACCCGCTGCGTGGTGATCACGCTCGGCGGCGACGGCGCCGTCGGGATCACCGCCGACGGGCCGGTCCGGGTGCCCGCGCCGCGGATCGAGGTGGCCGACACGGTCGGTGCCGGCGACTCGTTCATGTCCGCGCTGATCGCCGGCCTGGACCGGCGCGGCCTGCTCGGCCCGGCCCGGCTGGACGGGCTCGACGCCGCCACACTGAGCGACGTACTGGACCAGGCCGTCCGCGCCGCCGCGATCACCTGCACCCGACCCGGCGCCGACCCCCCGACGCTGGCCGAGCTGGCATAGGGTCGCGGTCATGCGCATCCTCGTGATCGGCGGGACCAGGTTCGTCGGCCGGCACATCGTCGAGGAGGCGCTCGGCCGCGGGCACGAGGTCACCCTGCTGCACCGCGGCAGCACCGGCTCCGATCTGTTCGAGAAGGCCGAGCACCTGCTGGCCGACCGGAACGACACCGCCGCCCTGCGCGAGGTGCTGCGTGGCCGGACGTTCGACGCGACCGTCGACGTGTGCGCCTACGTGCCGCGACAGGTCCGCACCCTTGCCGAGGCGCTCGGCGGCCGCGGCGGCCACCACGTCTACATCTCGACGGTCTCGGTGTACGACGATCCCGCCGGACCGGGCGCGGACGAGTCCAGCCCGCTGCTGGACCTGGTCGACGACACCGAGGAGGTCACCAACGAGACGTACGGTCCGCTGAAGGCCGAGTGCGAACGGGTGGCCGTGGCGTCCTACCCGGCCGAGCGGCTGGCGATCGTGCGGCCCACGTTCGTCGTGGGGCCGTTCGACCCGACCGGGCGATACACGTACTGGGTCGACCGGATCCGCCGCGGCGGTGACGTGCTCGCGCCGGGACCTCGGGACGCGCCGGTGCAGCTGGTCGACGGCCGGGACCAGGCGGTCCTGGTGGTATCGCTCGCCGAGCAGGCGGTGCCGGGCGTGTTCAACTCGATCGGCACCGGCGCGCCGTACACCTTCGGCGACATGCTCGGCGACATCGCCGACGCCGTCGGCCCGGACGACACCCGGATGGTGTGGGCGGATCCCCAGTGGCTGAACGACAACGACGTGCCGATGCCGCTGTGGAGCGAGGATGAGATCGAGAAGCTGATGACGATGTCGAACGTCGCCGCGCTGGCCGCCGGGATGCCGGTCCGGCCGGTCGCCGACACCGTGCGCGACACCGCGGCCTGGATCGACGAGCTGGTCGCCGGCGGCGGGTCGCCGTTCCGGACCCCACCGCTCAGCGCAGAGCGCGAGGCCGAGCTGCTGGCGGGATGGAACAGGTCAGCCGCCGCCGAGTAGCCGCTTCGCGACGCTCGGGCCCCGCTTCACCTTGACCTCGGCCATGATCGCCTTGGCGCGGATGTGGAACACCCGCGAGTCCGCCGTGGCCGACTGCACCGGTGACGACCAGCCACCCTGCTCCTTGACCGAACCGAGGATCGGCTGGCCCTCCAGGTCGACGATCGCGTCCGCCGGCACCCGGATGGTCACGTCAGCCATCACCGCTGTCACATCGATGTACAGCTCTCGATGCTGCATCTGCGCCTCGGTGTAGTCGAGCTTCACGTCGCCGAGCACGGCGTTCACGTCGACCCGCTGCGGGGCGATCCACCGTCCGGACCGCTTCGTCTCCGACAGCAGCACCCTGACCGTGCTCGACGCGGGCTGCAGCGAGCCCCAGCTCGCGGCCGCGGCCGGCTGGACCTCGCGGCTCGGGTCGGCGAGCCCGTTCGGGAGATCCGCGGTGACCTTCACCAGCTCGCCGTAGGTCTTCGCGCCGTACGCCTGCTCGAGCCGGTCCTCCAGCTCGACGTACGACAGCCTGCCCTCGCCCGCCGCCTCGCGCAGCACGTCCGCGGCCTCCTCGCGCTCCAGGTCGGACACCCGGCGGCGCAGCGCGAGCTCGTCCGAACCGGGCTGCTCGGGTCCGGGCTGTTCAGGCTGTGCGTTCTCCACGCCGTCACTGTAGGCGAGCGCCGAGGCCGTCGTGGAGCCGTCGCCACCCCGGCTCTACCCTGGTTCTCACCCTGAACCCGTCGATCCCTCTAGACCATCGGAGGTGGGCCGGTGCCCGCCGGACAGCCCGAGTTCGCTTACTCCGACCTGCTCCCGCTCGGCCCCGACGACACGTCGTACCGGCTCCTCGGCACCGACGGGGTGCGCACGTTCTCCGCCGGCGGCGAGACGTTCCTGCGGGTGGAGCCGGCCACGCTGCAGGCGCTGACCGCCGAGGCGATGCACGACATCTCGCACTACCTGCGGTCGGCGCACCTGGCCCAGCTGCGCCGGATCATCGACGACCCGGAGGCGTCCGGGAACGACCGCTTCGTCGCGCTCGACCTGCTCAAGAACGCGAACATCTCCGCCGGCGGCGTGCTGCCGATGTGCCAGGACACCGGCACCGCGATCGTGATGGGCAAGAAGTCCGAGCGCGTGCTGACCGGTGCGGACGACGCGGAGTGGATCAGCCGCGGGGTGTACGACGCGTATACCAAGCTGAACCTGCGCTACTCGCAGCTGGCGCCGCTGACGATGTGGGACGAGAAGAACACCGGCTCGAACCTGCCGGCACAGATCGAGATCTACTCCTCGCCGGGCGACGGCGAGCCGTCGTACAAGCTGCTCTTCATGGCCAAGGGCGGCGGGTCGGCGAACAAGTCGTTCCTCTACCAGGAGACCAAGGCGGTGCTGAACCCGGCGCGGATGCTGGAGTTCCTGGACGAGAAGATCCGCTCGCTCGGCACGGCCGCCTGCCCGCCGTACCACCTGGCCGTGGTGATCGGCGGTACGTCGGCCGAGTTCGCGCTGAAGACGGCCAAGTACGCATCGGCGCACTACCTGGATGCGCTGCCGCCCGAGGGCTCAGCGGTCGGGCACGGGTTCCGCGACCTCGAGCTGGAGCAGCAGGTCTTCGAGCTGACCCAGCAGTTCGGCATCGGCGCGCAGTTCGGCGGGAAGTACTTCTGCCACGACGTCCGGGTGATCCGGCTGCCGCGGCACGGCGCGTCCTGCCCGGTCGCGATCGCCGTGTCCTGCTCGGCGGACCGGCAGGCGCTGGCGAAGATCACGCCGTCCGGGGTCTACCTGGAGCAGCTGGAACGCGAGCCGGCCCGGTACCTGCCGGAGGTCGCACTCGAGGAGAGCGAAGCGGTCCGGATCGACCTGAACCGGCCGATGGACGAGATCCGCGCCGAGCTGTCCAAGCTGCCGGTCAAGACCCGGCTGTCGCTGTCCGGCCCGCTGGTGGTGGCGCGCGACATCGCACACGCCAAGATCAAGGAGCGCCTGGACGCCGGCGAGCCGATGCCGTCGTACCTGCGCGACCACGCCGTCTACTACGCCGGCCCGGCCAAGACTCCTGCCGGCTATGCGTCCGGCTCGTTCGGCCCGACCACCGCCGGCCGGATGGATGCGTACGTGGACCAGTTCCAGGCCGCCGGCGGCTCTCTCGTCATGCTTGCCAAGGGCAACCGTTCCGCGAAGGTCACGGCTGCCTGCAAACAGCACGGTGGCTTCTACCTCGGCTCCATCGGCGGTCCCGCCGCCCGGCTGGCCCAGGACTGCATCAAGTCCGTCGACGTCGTCGAGTACGCCGAGCTCGGCATGGAAGCCGTCTGGAAGATCCAGGTCGAGGACTTCCCCGCCTTCGTCGTCGTCGACGACAAGGGCAACGACTTCTTCACCGACACCGCCAAGCCCGTCCCGTTGACCCTCCGCCCCCGCAGCTGAGCCTGCCGTTGCGTCCGCCGAAGTGACGTCACCCTGGCACTACTTCGGCGGACGTTGCGGTGCGGTTCGGCTGCCAGCCGCGGGAGAGTAGGGCTGCCCGGATCTGGGCGACGAACCGGTCCGGCTCGCTTCTCAGCCCGACGACGGGCACTCGGATCACCAGGGCGCCGTCACGGCTGACGTCGTTCTGGCGGAGGGCGTCAGCAACGATGTGCCGCGGCTCCGCGTGGTGGATTCCGTCGATCTCGACAACGACGCCATACCTGCGCCACTCGACATCCAGATAGGCGACTCCATCGGTCAGGCGCCGCAGGGACTGTCGTTCAGGTTCCGGCAAGCCGGTCCGACGGCAGATCCGCGCGAAGTCCAGCTCTCCGAGTGACCGCACGCCGTCCCCAAGGTCAGCGACGACTGCGAGCATCATCTTCCGGCGACGCGCTCGGCGGATCTTTGTCATCTCGGCCGCGAGCTTCTCCGGAGTCGTCAAGCCCTGCTGGACGCTCATCACGAGAATGAGCGCAGCCTGCCTGTCGGACACTGCCCACAGCGCTCCGCGTATCGCTGCAACGTCCGCCCGGGTTCGTCGTACGCCGTGCTGCTCGAGGTCGTCCGGACGCCTGCGACGCCTCTCATGCACGCGGACCCCCGAAGCACGCCGAGGCGTGCTGGACTTGGGTACGGACACGTGGATCGTGGGCTCGTCGAAACCGTCCAGCCCGGCGGCCTCCAGGGCGGTGACGCCGTCGAGTGCTGCGAACTCGCCGACCTCCAGCAGCGCGATCCAGAAGTTCGCTGCACGGTCGGGCGTACCGGAGAAGGCGGACACGGTCTGACGCCCGCGCCGGACCCACCGTCCTGAGCGAAGCTCGGCCAGCACGTCCCAGCGATGCAGGCCTACGCGGTACAACTGCCAGCGCGAGGCGACGCCACTCTGTAGCTCGAAGACTTCGCCCGCCGTCTCGTTGCGGCGCTGCCGAAAGCCCGCCTGTGGACAACCAACACCGGCAAGCTCACAACGTCCGCCGAGACCGCGTCACCCTGACGCGCCTTCGGCGGACGCAACGGACTCGGGCCGGGTCAGCCGGCGGGGGTTGCGGCGGCGGGGTCGGGCAGACGGGCGAGCAGCGCCTTCGCGGCGCGAAGGACGTCCGCCTGGTCGTGTCCGAACCCGTCGAGGTACGACCGCACCGCATGGCGCACTAGCCGCAGCTCCTGGTCTTCCAGCTCGATCGTGTACATAGCCTCAGAGTAGGACTGAACCGGGACATTTCCGCGCGATTTTCACCTGATCGCAACCCTGGGATTTCCCGGGCCGCACCACTACCCAGAATGCGTCCGAAGAAACCTGCGCCATAGCGCAACCTACTTCGGACGCAGGGCGACGACGAGGCAGGATGTGGGCGTGGCAACGACGATCGGGCGGGCGACTTCGGAGCGGGGCGAGGTGACGCTGCGGCGGCGCGACGACGGTGCACTGGAGCTCCGGGTGAACGGCGTGTTCGTGATGGACGACCGGGAGACGCGCAGCGAGGAGCTGCTCGCGACCGCGGCGCTCGCGTACCGGCCGGAGCGGCTACTGGTGGGTGGACTCGGTCTCGGGTACACGGTGCGCGCTCTGCTCGCCGACGCCGCGGTCCGCCAGATCGTCATTGCCGAGATCGAGCCGAGCCTGGTCGAGTGGATGCGGACCGGCCTGGTCCCGTCCGTGCTCGCCGACGACCGCGTCGAGGTCCGCATCGGCGACGTCCGCGAGCTCGTCCGCGACACCGCGGCCGCACGGTTCGACGGGATCCTGCTCGACGTGGACAACGGACCCGACTACCTGGTGTACGACGCGAACGCCGCCGTCTACCAGCCCGGCTTCCTCGCCGAGTGCCGCCGCGTACTGCGGCCCGGCGGCGTGCTCACGATCTGGTCGTCGACCGCGTCGGCCGAGCTGCGCGACGCGCTCGAGTCCGTGTTCGGCGGCTGCGCCGAACGACCGGTCCCGGTAGACCTTCAGGGGCGTAGTGAGACCTACCACGTGTACGACGCCGCGCGGGCCGAGTAGTCGTACGCTGCCACCATGGCCGACGACGACGTGAACGAGTACCGGATCGAGCACGACACGATGGGCGAGGTGAAGGTGCCGCGCGATGCTCTGTGGCGGGCCCAGACCCAGCGTGCGGTGGAGAACTTCCCGATCTCCGGCCGGCCGCTCGACCCGGCGCTGATCCACGCCCTCGCGAACATCAAGGCGTCCGCCGCGATCGTGAACGCCGAGCTCGGCGTCGTCGACAAGACCACCGCGGACGCGATCGTCGCGGCCGCCGAGCAGGTCGCGGCCGGCGAGCACGACGAGCAGTTCCCGATCGATGTGTTCCAGACCGGGTCCGGTACGTCGACCAACATGAACGTCAACGAGGTCGTCGCCAGCCTCGCCGGCGAGGGCATCCACCCGAACGACCACGTGAACGCCAGCCAGTCCAGCAACGACACGTTCCCGTCCGCGATCCACGTCGCCGCCACCGCCGGCGTCGTACGCGATCTGCTGCCGGCACTGGAGAACCTGGCGGAGTCCCTGCAGAACAAGGCGTCCGAGTTCGGCGACGTCGTCAAGTCCGGCCGTACGCACCTGATGGACGCGACCCCGGTGACGCTCGGCCAGGAGTTCGCCGGCTACGCAGCCCAGGTACGACGCGGGGCGGACCGGGTCCGCGACACGCTTCCCCGGGTGGCCGAGCTCCCATTGGGCGGAACCGCGGTCGGCACCGGGATCAACACGCCGCCGGGCTTCGCCGCGAAGGTGATCGCCGAGCTCAACCGTCGTACCGGACTGTCGTTGACCGAGGCAACGGATCACTTCGAGGCGCAGGGCGCCCGGGACGGCCTGGTCGAGCTGTCCGGCCAGCTGAAGACGATCGCGGTCAGCCTGACCAAGATCTGCAACGACCTGCGCTGGATGGGTTCGGGTCCGCGAGCCGGTCTCGGTGAGATCGCGCTGCCGGACCTGCAGCCCGGGTCGAGCATCATGCCCGGCAAGGTGAACCCGGTGATCTGCGAGGCGACGCTGATGGTGGCTGCGCAGGTGATCGGCAACGACGCCGCGGTCACGGCCGGCGGCGCGGCTGGCAACTTCGAGCTGAACGTGATGCTGCCGATGATGGCGCGCAACATCCTCGAGTCGATCCAGCTGCTGGCGAACGCGTCGACCCTGCTCGCCGACCGGTGTGTCGACGGCATCACCGCGAACGTAGAGCACTGCCGCACGCTGGCCGAGTCGTCGCCGTCGATCGTGACTCCGCTGAACCGCTACATCGGGTACGAGAACGCCGCGGCGGTCGCCAAGAGCGCGCTGAAACAGGGCAAGACGATCCGCCAGGTCGTGATCGAGGAGGGTTACGTCGAGCGGGGCGACCTCACCGAACCGGAGCTCGACGCCGCCCTGGACGTGCTGAGCATGACGCGCCCTGCGCAGGCATGAGCTACTGGCAGCGCGGAACCCAGATCCACTGGACCTACCTCGGGCGGCGGCACGGCGTCCACAACGTGCGGCCGATGACCGTCGTCGAGCACGACGCGGACCGGCTGGTCGCGTGGCTCGCGGGTGGTACGCCGCTGGTCAAGCCGGTGCTGGCGGACGGCCGGGAGGTCCGGGACGCCGGGCTGGACGAGATGTTCACCGCCCCGCGCGTCGCGAAGCTGTCGACCTGGCACGGCACCGGCGTACTGAAGGTGGCACCGGCCGGCAAGCCGTGGTCCATCTGGCACTTCTGGCGCCCGAACGGCAGCTTCAGCGGCTGGTACGTCAACCTGGAGACGCCGCACGAGCGGGACATCGCGGCGCGTACGACGACCACCGAGGACTGCGTGCTCGACCTCTGGGTCACGCCCGACCGGTCGGTCCGGCGCAAGGACGAGGACGAGCTGGAGATGGCGCACAAGGTCGGCCGGTTCGACCAGGCACGGGTCGAACAGATCGAGTCATGGGCCGCGGACGCCGAGCGCGAGATCGCGGAGTGGGGCCCGCCCTTCGATGAGGACTGGCGGCACTGGCGCCCCGACCCTGGCTGGCCGCTACCCCCGGCACCACCGCTGGCCTGACCACCGGTTGCGAACAGGGACCGAACAGGGACCGAACAGGAACTCAGTACCAGCCGACGGACTCGGAGTGGGCCCAGGCCTCGCACGGGCTGCCGTACGCGTCCTCGATGTAGTCCAGGCCCCACTTGATCTGAGTCACCGGGTTGGTCCGCCAGTCGTCGCCGTACTCGGCCATCCGGCGGCCGGGCAGCGCCTGCGGGATGCCGTACGCGCTCGACGTCGGGTTGTCCGCGTCGACCTGCCAGCGGGACTCCCGGGTCCACAGCTTGTCCAGGCAGTCGAACTGGTCGTCGTCCCAGCCGTGGTCGGGCATCAGGTTGCGCGCGACCTGCCGCGGGGTGCCCTCGTACTTCCTCTTCTCAGCCTCGATCCGGGCCCGCTCGGCGTCCCGGCTGGCGCGCTCGCGACGGGACTGCGCGCCGACCTCGCTCAGCGCGGAGGCACGCGCCAGGGCGGCCTTGCGGGCCATCCGGCGGGCGTGCGCCTCGTCCTGCTTGCGCATCTTGGCCTTCTCGGACTCCTCCACCTGCGTGCGCAACCGGATCGCCGCGAGGGCCTTCTGCTCGGCCGCCCCGCGCTTGGCCTTCTGCTTGACCTTGGCGCTCTCTACGGCGAGCTGGGCCTGGCCGACCATCGGGTCGGTGGTGATCATGGAGGCGCGGTTCCCGAGGATGAGGACCCCGGCCACCATGATGCCCACGACCAGGCCGCCCGTCGCCGCCGGCGCGAGGGTGCGGCTGCGCTTGGCAGGAGCGCCGCGCTTCGCTTTCATTCCGTCCTTCCGAGGCCGAGCCGAGCTTGAGCACCCCCGCCAGATGCCACAACAGGGACCAACTTTGGTGCAAAATCCTTCACATCACAAGAGGGCTCACGAGAACTCGCCGCATCGGATTCGGTACGGCGAGTCCGCGTCGCACAGACCTCTCAGGTCACTGCCGTCACAGCTGGACGTCTTCGAGCATCTCGGTCACCAGGGCCGCGATCGGCGAGCGCTCGGACCGGGTCAGAGTGACGTGCGCGAAGAGCGGGTGGCCCTTCAGCTTCTCCACGACCGCCACGACACCGTCGTGCCGGCCGACCCGCAGGTTATCGCGCTGCGCCACGTCGTGGGTCAGCACCACCCGGGAGTTGGCGCCGACCCGGGACAGCACGGTCAGGAGCACGTTGCGCTCCAGCGACTGCGCCTCGTCCACGATCACGAACGCGTCGTGCAGCGACCGGCCGCGGATGTGCGTCAGCGGCATCACCTCGAGCATGCCGCGGTCCATCACCTCGTCGATCACATCGCCGCTGGTGAGCGCGCCGAGCGTGTCGTACACCGCCTGCGCCCAGGGCTGCATCTTCTCCGACTCCGAGCCGGGCAGGTAGCCGAGCTCCTGGCCGCCGACCGCGAACAGTGGCCGGAACACCACGACCTTCTTGTGCTGGCGGCGCTCCATCACCGACTCCAGCCCCGCGCACAGCGCCAGCGCCGACTTCCCGGTACCGGCCCGGCCGCCGAGCGACACGATGCCGATGTCCGGGTCCAGCAGTAGGTCGAGCGCGACCCGCTGCTCGGCGGACCGGCCGCGGATCCCGAACGCCTCCCGGTCGCCGCGGACCAGCCGGACCCGCTTGTCCGGCATCACCCGCCCCAGCGCGCTGCCCCGCTCGGACAGCAGCACCAGGCCGGTGTGGGTGTGGAAGTCGCGGGCCTCGGGCAGATCCAGCACGCCCTCGTCGTACAGCCTGTCGACGTCGGCCGCCTGCAGCTCCAGCTCGTCCATGCCGGTCCAGCCGGACTCGATCGCCAGCTCGGCGCGGTACTCCTCGGCCAGCAGGCCGCAGGCGGATGCCTTCACCCGCATCGGCAGGTCCTTCGAGACCAGCGTGACGTCGTGGCCCTCGGACGCCAGGTTGCACGCGACCGCCAGGATCCGGCTGTCGTTGTCGCCGAGCCGGAAGCCCTGCGGGAGCGTGTCGGGGTCGGTGTGGTTCAGCTCGACCCGGATCGTGCCGCCCTTCTCCCCGACCGGGAGCGGCGAGTCGAGCCGCCCGTGGAGGACACGCAGCTCGTCCAGCAGCCGCAGCGCCGTCCGGGCGAAGTAGCCGAGCTCGGGATGGTGCCGCTTGGCCTCCAGCTCGGTGATCACCACGACGGGTACGACGATCTCGTGCTCGTCGAACCGCAGCAGTGCGTGCGGGTCGGAGAGCAGAACCGAGGTGTCCAGGACGTACGTGCGCTGATTCTTCTTCGCGGGCTTCCGACGCACGGTGCTGCTGGTCGACGTCGTGGAACCCGGGCTGGCAGTGCTGCGAGGTGTGGCGGCCATGTCAGCGTGTCCTCTCGGGCCGCGACGCGCACCACGCCCGGCCCACCGTCGTCAGGTGATGGACCGGGACCGGGCCCGGGGATCTGGTGCAGATCCCCTCTGATCAAGCACAGAAACCGGCGCAGTCGACCAAGCTCTGGAGCCGGGTCTCCGACAAGCCGGATCGGCCCTCATGGGGCTTCCGGCGAGATGTCGTTCTGCATCCGATCGGGCCTCCCGGACAGCCGGCTTCCCCTCCGACTGCCACTTCGACTCTAAAGCCGTGCGCAAGTCCCGGCACATCGACACGCCCGACATCGGGTTAACCCTGCGTTACGTGCACGCGGCGGCCAGGGATGGGCGCGGACCCATCATCTGGCGGGTGGTTACGTACCGAACCTGCGTTCGCGTTGGGCATAGGAGCGGATGGCGCGGAGGAAGTCGACGTGGCGGAAGTCGGGCCACAACGCCTCGCAGAAGTAGAACTCGCTCAGCGCGCTCTGCCAGAGCAGGAACCCGCCCAGCCGCTGCTCGCCCGAGGTACGGATCACCAGGTCGGGGTCGGGCTGGCCCTTGGTGTACAGGTGCTGGGCGATGTGCTCGACGTCGAGCCGCTCGGCCAGCTCCTCCAGCGAGATACCCTTCGCCGCCTCTTCGAGGAGCAGGGAGCGGACGGCGTCCGCGAGCTCGCGCCGGCCGCCGTACCCGACGGCGACGTTGACCAGCATCCCGTCCACCTTGGCGGTCGCGGCCTCGGCGCCCTTCAGCACCTCCGCGGTCGGCGCCGGCAGCAGGTCGAGCGCGCCGACCGGGTGGATCTTCCAGCGTCCGATCTCGGTCAGCTCGTCGACGGTCTGCTCGATGATCCGTAGCAGCGGCTCCAGCTCGGCGGACGGGCGGCTGAGGTTGTCGGTGGACAGCATCCAGACCGTGACGACCTTGACGCCGATGTCGTCGCACCAGTCGAGGAACTCCGAGATCTTGTTCGCGCCGGCCTTGTGGCCGCTGGACACCACCTCACCGACCGCGCGGGCCCAGCGGCGGTTGCCGTCGATGATCACGCCGATGTGCTGGGGGATCTGCTCGGGGCGCAGGGAACGCGCCAGACGGCGCTCGTACACGCCGTACACGACATCGCGAAGTCGCTGTCTGCCAGGTGGCCGCATCAAGAAAGCTCCTCGGTCCAACTCTCGCACGAGGCTAGCCCAAGCGGCACCCGTCGGCAGGACCGTGACAAAACGGTGCCCGCCTCCGGGGTGCGGAGGCGGGCAGCGTCTGTCACGGAACCGGTCCCGGGTCAGTGCCCGGCGGACGCCCGCGCCTTCTGCGGCAGCCAGAAGCCGACGACGAAGGCCACCGCGATCAGGCCGATGGTCGCCAGCAACGACATCTGTACGCCGTCCAGCGCCGCCAGCTGGTGCGCGTCCGGGCCGGGCCGGGACGGCGACTCCATCAGACCGAAGAACACGGTGCCGATCACCGCGACGCCGAGCGCGATGCCCAGCTGCTCCAGCGACCCCAGCAGACCGGTCGCGCTGCCCACCTCGTTGTCGGCCACACCGCCCAGGATGATGTCGAACAGCGGCACGAAGATCATCCCCATCCCGGCGCCGCCGATCAGGTTCGGCACCACCAGGTCCCAGTGCGTCACGCCGGCGCCGGAGTTCACCAGCACGACGTACATCCCGATCAGGCCGGTCGCCATCAGCACCAGGCCGATGTGCAGCAACCGGCGGCCGAGCTTCTGCATCAGCGCACCGCCGGCGCCGGAGCCGACCATCGCGCCGAAGGCCCACGGCGCCATCGTCAGGCTGGCGTGGATCGGGCTGTAGCCGAGACCGATCTGCAGGAACATGCCCAGCACGAAGGTGCCGGCCATCGCACCGAAGAACACGACCGCGAAGATCACGCCGGACACGTACGAGCGGTTCCGGAACACGCTCGGCTCGACCAGCGGGGACCGGCCGGAACGCTTGCGCCGGGCCTGGTACCAGCCGAAGACACCGAGCAGCGGCACCGAGCAGGCCAGCATCGACTGCAGCCAGGTCGGCCAGCCCAGCTCACGACCCTGCACCAGCGGGAAGACCAGGGTGAAGACACCAGAGCCGGCGAGCAGCAGGCCCGGGACGTCCAGCCCGACCGCTCGCTCCGCACGCGGCGAGCGCGGCAGGAAACGCACCGCGATCACGAACGACGCCACGCCCAGCGGCAGGTTCACCAAGAAGATCGAGCGCCATCCGGTGCCGAACAGGTCGGCGTCCAGCAGCGATCCGCCGACGATCGGGCCGAGCACCGCGGACAGCCCCATGATCGGCCCGAACACCCCCCACGCCTTCGCCATCTCGGACTGGGTGAACAGGTCCCGCGCGATCCCGAAGCCCTGCGGCAGCATCACCGCGGCGAACGTGCCCTGCAGCACCCGGGAGCCGATCAGCATCTCGGGCGACACCGCGATCGCGCAGAGCGCGGAGGCGATGGTGAAGCCGCCGACGCCGGTCAGCAGAGCCACCTTGCGCCCGACCAGGTCGCCGAGCCGGCCGCCGACCAGCAGCAGGACCGCGAGGGCCATCGTGTAGCCGGCCGCCATCCACTGCATCGTGGTGGACGAGCCGCCGAGGTCGCGCTGGATCGCGGGTGCCGCGACACCCATCACGGTGGAGTCCAGCAGGTCCATCACGGTCGCGGTCAGCACGGCCGAGTAGGCCAGCCAGCGCCACCGGTACCGCTTCTCGACCTGGGTTACTGCGACTGCCGGTGTCTCGACGATCGTGCTCACGATGGCCTCCCAAACGGAACGAACTGTTCTGTTCCAAATCTAGCAGAACGGAATGATCTGTTCCAGTGGTATCGTGGAATTTATGACAGAAACTTCAGTGCCAGTTGCAGGGCCACTCAGCGGCAGGCGGGCCCAGGCGGCCCGCAACGACCAAGTGATCCTCGAGTCCGCCCGGGCGGTGTTCGTGGCCGATCCGGGCGCGCCGATCTCTGCGGTTGCCGAGCACGCCGGGGTCGGCATCAGCGCGCTCTACCGGCGGTACGCGAGCAAGGAGGAGCTGCTCCGGAAGCTCTGCTCCGACGGGTTGGCGCAGTACATCGCCGAGGCGGAGGCCGCGCTCGCCGACGACCGCGACCCGTGGGAGTCGTTCTCGGCCTTCCTGCACCGGCTGGTGGACGTCGAGGCCAGCTCGCTCACCCGGCGGCTGGCGGGCACCTTCACACCTACCGAGGAGCTCTACCGCAGCGCCGCGCGGGCTCAGGAGCTCAACGTCCAGCTGTTCGAACGGACCGCGGCCGCCGGCGTCCTGCGCGACGACGTCGTCGTGGACGACCTCGGCCTGCTGCTGGAGCAGGTGACATCGCTGAACGTGGGCGACCACGAGCGCAGCAACCAGCTCCGGCACCGGTATCTGACACTGTTCCTGGACGGCCTCCGGTCGGACTCCAAAAGTGAACTGCCCGGCCCGCCGCCGGGCTGGCAGGAGCTCGCGGCACGCTGGAACGCTTGAGAGAACCGCTTAAGACAAAGGTCACATCGCAGACATCGAAACCTACGGTGCCGTAGGTTACGGTTTGGGTAGGTGAAGCCGCCCACGAGAGGACACCGATGACGGCGAAGCCGGCCGCCCAGCGCCCCCATCGTGACTTCGGGGACAAGCTCTCCCACGCCCTGGCACCACTCAAGCCCAAGCTCCGCGGCTGGCTGCACGCGGGCACCTTCCCGCTCGCCACCGCCGCCGGCATCGTGCTGATCTGCCTGGCGCCGACCACCCCGGCGCGTTGGGCCGCCGCGATCTACACCGCTGCGTCGATGCTGTTGTTCGGCATCTCGGCGCTCTACCACCGGTTCTACTGGAGCCCGCGCGGCGAAGCCGTGCTGCGCCGGCTCGACCACTCGAACATCTTCCTACTGATCGCCGGCACCTACACCCCCTTCAGCATCATGCTGCTGAACGGCACCGACCGGATCCTGCTGCTCGCCACGGTCTGGGGTGGCGCGCTGATCGGCGTACTGTTCCGGGTCTTCTGGGTCGGCGCGCCGCGCTGGCTCTACACGCCGATCTACCTGGCGCTGGGCTGGGTCGCGATCTTCTGGATGCGGGACTTCTACCACCTGGGCGGCGCGGCCGTGGTCACGCTGCTGGTTGTCGGCGGCGGGCTGTACTCGCTCGGCGCCATCGTCTACGGCCTGAAGCGGCCGGACCCGTCACCGCGCTGGTTCGGGTTCCACGAGATCTTCCACGCCTGCACGGTGGCGGCGTTCGTGTCGCACTACGTGGCGATCAGCCTGGTCACCTACACGTCCGCCTGAGGCTCGGGCTACATCGTCGCCCGCACGTCGGCGTCCGCCAGCTCGCGCAGCACCGCGCGCATGGTCGCGTAGCGCCGCTCCCCCACCTCGGCCCGCCACTCGTTCTCGACCGCCGCGATCACCTCGAGCGCCGCGTCGCGGGCGGCGTCGCCCTTGGCCGTACGACGGACCAGCCGGACCCGGCGGTCGGCGGGCAGCTGCTGCGACTCGACGAACCCGCCTGCCTGCAGGTGATCCACCAGCTGGCCGAGCGCCTGCTTGGTCATCAGGGCACGTTCGGCCAGGTCGGTGACCCGCGAGCCGCCTTCCGGGATCAGCTGGAGGATACGGAAGTGGGAGCCGCGCAGGGTCGGGAAGTCGGACCCGCCGACCCGGGTCAGGTCGCGGCGCAGCCGCCGGTTCGCGTACTCGAGCAGCATCGCGATGTGCTCCTCCTTCGCGGAAATGTCGTTGACCAATGTCATAAGGCCACCTTACTATCTCCGATAGACAGGCGGCTTTACTTGTTGGGGACCGAGACGACGCCGGGGGCGACGATGAGCATGACCGACATGACGCAGCTCGATCCGCTGGAGCCGCTGGGCGACGTGCGCCCTGACGAGGCGGCACTGGCCGAGCTGACACAGTCCGCGACCGGTGACCCTGGCGCCGTACCGCTCACCGCCTTCGCCGAGCCTGTCGACTACCCGGTCGGTACGCCGACCACGGCCGCGCTGGTTCGGCTCAAGGGCACGGCCCGGCTGACCGGCGGGGACGTCACGGAGTGGTCGGTGTTCGTCAAGCGGCTCCAGTCGGCCAAGCACTGGGCGTACCTGCACTTCGTCCCGGAGCCGGAGCGGATCGAGTTCATCAATGCCATCCCGTGGCGGCTCGAGATCGCCGCGCAGCGCTCGGACCTGCCGCGGCTGCTGCCGGACGGGATGCGGCTGCCCGCGGCGTACCGGATCGAGGAGGGCGAGGACGAGCGCGCCACGATCTGGATGGAGGACGTGGCCCAGTCCGAGCTGCCGTGGGACCTGGACAAGTTCACCCGCGCGGCCATTCTGCTCGGCCGGCTGTCGGCGCGGCGGCAGCTGGGCCTGGTCGAGCCACTGCTGCCCCGGCCGGGCGTCACCACACCGGGCATCGGGCTGCGGTACTACTACCAGGGCCGGGTCGTGCTGGGCACGCTGCCGGCGCTCGCGGACGACGACACCTGGCGCCACCCGCTGCTGTCGCTCGCGATCTGTCACAACCGCGCGCACACGCTGCGGCACGACCTGCTCGAGCTCGCCGAGCGAGTGCCGGCAGTGCTGGACGCGCTGGACCGGTTGCCGCAGACGTACCAGCACGGCGACGCCAGCCCGCAGAACCTGCTGGTCCCGGCGGCCGCGCCGGAGCAGTTCGTGGTGATCGACTGGGGTTTCGACTGCCCGCAGGCGGTCGGGTTCGACCTGGGCCAGCTGCTGATCGGCCTCGGTCATGCCGGGGTGATGGAGCCCGAGGCGTTACGCGATGTCCACCGGGTGATCGTCGACGCGTTCACGGAGGGGTTGAACGCGGAAGGCATGGCGGCCGACATCGATCAGGTGCGCCTCGGGTACCTCGGCTCCTTGCTCGCACGGGCGACCTTCACCGCGCTTCCGCTGGAGCTGCTGCGGGCGCCGCAGACCGACGAGCTCGCCGACCTGTTCTCGCAGCGGGTCCGGCTCACCCAACTGCTGGTCGAGCTGATGCGAGAGCTGGACCTCACAAGCGCGTGACATTCCTGTGTCAATTCGCAGCGGGGCACACCCTGGCCTGCTCGCCGGACCCGAGGAGAGCAACGATGGCCTCATGCGCCCACCCGTTCGCATCGCCGGACTCGCCGCTGTGTGCTGCCTCGCGCTGACCGCGTGCGGCGGCGACGGCGACAGCAGCACCCCGGCGCCGTCCACACCCGGCTCGGTCCCGACCTCGCCGGCACCGACGTCGCTGCCCACCGCCACACCGAGCGGGACTAAGCCGACGCCGACCGGGCCGCAGGGACCGATGTTTCCGATGACGATCACGCGCTCCGGCGGCATCGTCGGGTACGACGACTCGCTGGTGATCACCGCGGACGGTACGGCGACCGTCAAGCTGCGCGGCAAGTCCGCCCGGTGCCGGGTCGACGCCGCGGTTCTCCGCCAGATCAGCACGGCGGCAGCGACCGTCGACTGGCACACCCTGCCCGCGAAACCGCCGCCACCGCGGCACCCGGACGACCTGGTGATCGCGGTCAGCGCGGCCGGCGGCACCGCCCGGCTGGACGACCCCCGGGTGAAGTCGCTCAGCTCGCTGCTGACCAGGCTGCTCGGCGACGCCTCGGCGTCGGAGGACACGCGCAAGCTCTGCCGCCCGCTCTGAGCCTCCCGGCGCCGGCAATCACCCGCGATCATCCGCGACCCGGCTCAGGCCTGGACTATGACCTGGTCGCGCAGGTCCGCCGCCGTGGTGACCGGTAGCCGGCAGCTGAAGTCACGGCACACGTACGCCGCGGGCAGCCCCCCGACCAGTGTCCGGCCCGCCATCAACGGCACCTCGGTACCCGGCGCGCCGGCCACCACCGCACTCCCCCAGGGCGCGTCGGCGAGAGCCACCCGCAACAGCTCGGGTGCGTCGCCGACGACCGCGATCTCCAGCGGTCCGGTCTGCAGCGTCTCGGCCACCGCGAGTGCGCGGCCGGCGAACCGCGGCGCCTTCGCGCCCAGCCCCGACGTCGCCGCCAGCGCCAGGCCCGCGGCGGCACGGTGCCGCTCGGATCCCGTCAACGCGGCGTACGTCGTCAACGCCTCGGCGGCCAGCGCGACGCCGGAAGGGGTGGCGTTGTCGGTCGGGTCCTGCGGCCGCCACACCAGCCGTTCCGCGTCGTCCGCGGTGTCGTAGAAGGTGCCCTCGGCAACGAAGTGCTCGAGCACCCGGTCCAGCAGGCGACCAGCGAGGCCGAGCCAGGACGCGTCGCCGGTGACTGCGAGCAGTGCCAGGCAACCGCTCGCGAAGGCCGCATGGTCATCGAGCACACCATCGGCGCTGCCGGCCCTGCCGTCGCGGGAGGTCCGCAAGAGCCGGTCGTCGTCGAGGTGCAGGTCGCGGACCAGCGCGCCCGCCGCCACCGCGGCCTCGACGTACGACGGTTGCTCCAGCAGTACGCCGGCACGGGCCAGGGCGGTGATCGCCAGGCCGTTCCACGCGGCGACCACCTTGTCGTCGCGGGCCGGACGGGTCCGCTCGTCACGTCGCGCCAGCAGCGTCTGCCGGACCCGCTGCCAACGCTCAGGATTATCCGGGTCCCGGCGCAGCTGCAGCACCGACGCACCGTGCTCGAAGGTCCCGGCCGGCGTCACGTCGCTCAGCTCGGCCACCCAGCGCGCGTCGTCCGCTCCGAGCGCGGCCTCGAGCTCCGCCGGCGTCCACACGTAGTACTTGCCCTCGGCACCTTCGGTGTCGGCGTCCAGCGCCGAGGCGAACCCGCCCTCGGCGGTACGCAGCTCGCGGAGCAGGAAGTCGGCGGTCTCGGTCGCAACCCGGCGCGCCAGCGGGTCACCACCGACCGCCCACCAGTGCGTGTAGACGTCGAGCAGCAGCGCGTTGTCGTACAGCAACTTCTCGAAGTGCGGCACCACCCACTGGCCGTCCACGCTGTACCGCGCGAAGCCGCCGGCCAGCTGGTCGTACATGCCGCCGCGGGCCATCCGCTCGCAGGTGTGCGCCACCATCCGCAGCGCATCCTCGGAGCGGGTCCGGCGGTGGTGCCGGAGCAGGAAGTCCAGCACCATCGAGGGCGGGAACTTCGGCGCCGCACCGAACCCCGCGTCCAGCGGGTCGAAGTCCCGTCCGAGCGCCGTCACGGCGGCGTCCAGCGCACCCGCGTCGTACCCGCTCCCGGCCATCGCGCCGAGCCGGCCGGCGAGCTGGGAGACCACCGAGCCGCCGATGCCCGAGATCTCGTCGCGCTTGGTCCGCCAGGCATCTGTGAGCGCCTCCAACACCTGCCGGAACGACGCCATCCCGGGCCGCGGCTCGGACGGGAAATAGGTGCCGCAGAAGAACGGCTCTCCGTCCGGTGTCAGGAACGCCGACATCGGCCAGCCGCCGTGGCCGGTCATCGCGACGGTCGCGTCCATGTAGACCGCGTCCACGTCCGGCCGCTCCTCCCGGTCGACCTTGATGCTCACGAAGTGCTCGTTCAGGTACGCCGCGGTGGCCTTGTCCTCGAACGACTCGTGCGCCATCACGTGGCACCAGTGACAGGCCGAGTACCCCACCGACAGGAACACCGGTACGTCGCGCTCCCGCGCCGCCGCGAACGCCTCGTCCGACCACTGCCACCAGTGCACCGGGTTCTCCGCATGCTGCAGCAGGTACGGGCTGGTCGCGGTGGCCAGGCGGTTGCTCATCTCCCCACCGTCGCACACCGTCGTCAGCGGCTGCGCTGGGCGTTCCACACGGCCTGTCCAGCTCACCCGTCCTCACGACCGACTGCTCACGCGGTATACCGGGGATCGGTATGGCTTACCCGTTACCGGTATGCGATCAGGGTGTCCGTGACAGCGCGACGGCGAGACCGATCGCGATCACCATCACGGCGAGCTCGGCGGCGATCAGGTACCAGAACGGGCGGGCGCGCCCGGCCAGCATCGCGGCGATCATCCGGCGCCGGTGCCACCAACCGGCGACCACCAGCAACGCGAACGCGGCCACCTTGGCCAGCACGATGCCGCCGTACGCGCGGTTCACCAGGGCCTGCACCGCGTCGCCGAGGGTGCCGTCGCGGCCGGCCAGGTGCAACAGCGCGACGAGCAGGCCGCTGAGCCCGACCGCGACCGCACACGGCAGGGCGGTTCGGCTGAACCGGGACACCATCGCGGGCAGGTCGGCGGCGTCGATCCGGCGGCCGTACCGGGCCACCGCGGCCAGGCCGCCGACCCAGATCGCCGCGGCCAGCACGTGCAGCATCCGCGAGCCGGTGGCCGGCACCCGGAGGGTCGCGCCCCAGGCATGGCCGGACAGCAGCGGTGGCAGCAGCGCGACGGCGGCCAGTGCCAGGCCCCAGCGGGCGCCGTTACGGGTCCGGGTGCCGCTGACCAACGCCGCGACCAGTGCGGCGAGCACCGCGGAGGCGGCGATCTCGCGGACCTCCCGGAGCGCGACCACGTCGTCCAGCCGGCTGGTCAGCGACGACGCCGGTACACCGAGCACCACGGCGGCCGTGGAGACCGCGAGACCGAGGGCCGCGACCGACCATACGGCCGCGGCGAGGGTCGCGTCGGCGACCGCGCGGCGGCCCTGGAGCCGGAGCCTGCCGTCGTCGTCCGGTAGCAGTATCGCGGCCGCCAGTAGGGCGCCGATGCAGGCGACCGCGGTGACGTCGGACAACAGCCGCAGCACCGGCAGCGCCCAGGCGGTGCCCACACCGACCTCGGTCAGCGGGTCGCGCTGCGGCGCTCCACCGCCCAGCACGAGCGCCAGCACCATCGCGACCGTGCCGGCGACGGCCAGCGCAGCGACCGTGCTGACGGTCCGGCTCGGCCGCCGGTGCCGGGCTCGTACGGCGACCGGGTCAGGCGATGCCGTCACGGCGCCGCCCGCCGGCGTCGTACCAGGGCGACGGCCAGCCCGCCGCCGACCAGGACCGCGACGGCGACGACGACCAGCGCCGGCCCGTTCGACGAGTCGTCGGCCGTGGTGGCGGACCGGGCCGGGGTACCGCCGGCCGCGGCGGTCCGGATCGAGAACGACCCCTTCGCGGTCACCGGGTGCCCGTCGGCGGACACGACCCGGGCGGTGATCTGGTACCGGCCGACCTCGGTCAGCGCAGCCAGCCGCTGGGTGACGACGCCGTCCACGATGTCCGGGCCACCGTCACTGACCGATGCGCCGCTCGGTGCGGTGACCACCACCTCGCTGCCGGTCAGTTGCATCGGCTCGCTGTACTTCAGCACCACCGTGGCAGGCGGGGACGCGAGCGTGGCGCCGTCGGCCGGCGTCATCGAAAGCAGCTCGGCGTGCGCCGCGGCCGCGCCGGTGGGGATAACCAGCGCGGCCAGCAGCGTCACCATCCACGCCGCTGCGAGGGCGCAGAGCCGCTTCATCGCGAGGCGGGTGCCGGCCGCCGCCGCAGCCCGAACGCGACTCCGACCGCGCCGAGCACCAGGCCGCCGATGCCCAGCGTCCGGGCGACGGTGTCGGAGGAGCCGCCACCGCTGTCCGCGGTCGCCGTCACCGGCGTCGTACCCGCGGTGTCGCCGGCCTCGGCGGTGTCGGCGGCGGCGAGCTTCAGCGTCGGCGCCGGGTGCTCCGGCTCGTCACCGGACGCCGGGACCGGCTGGTCCCACCGCACCACCTTGCCGTCGCTGTAAGTCTGCTCTGCCGGGAAGCTGAGCGCGTCGACACCCTCGGGCAGCCGCCCGACGGACAGCGCGAACTCGTCGAACGACCCGGACGGGATGCCACCCGCCGCGGCCGTGAACGTCACGGTGGCGACTGCCTTGGTCAGCTTGGTGTCGCCGACCTGGACCGGTGTGGCCAGGTTCGCCTCGACCGCCTTCACGGTCCAGCCGGGCTTCACCTGCGGCCGCACCGACGCGAACGGGTGGTCCGTCGGCATCGTCACGGTCAGCTTGGAGGTACTGGCGGTGTCGGACTCGGTCGGTACCCGGAACACGAGCTTCGCGTAGCCGCCGGCCTTGGCGTCAGGCGAGGACACCGTCACGTGGGCGGAGGCGGGTACCGCCGCGGTGACGGCGACGAACGTGGTAACGGCCGCGACGGCCGCCACCCGGACGCCGGTACGGCGCAGCGCAGAGCATCTCGACATACGTGGATCCCTCTCGGTGCGGTGGTCGGTCCGGCAGTACGCCGGTGTGAGTACGAGGTCGGTCTCACACCGGCGGCGGACCACGCCGCAGTACGCCGCCCGGCAGCCAGCGCTCCGGGCACGGGATGGCCGCGCCGGCCACACCTGCGGCCGAGCGCGTGACAAGCGGCGGCGGCACCGCCGAGGGCAGAACCGGGAGGATCCGGGCGACCAGGGTGCGCAGTCGCAGCCACCAGCGGCCGGCGCGATGCAGCAGTACGACGGCGCCCAGCGTGCCGGCCAGGTGCACCAGGATCATCGGGAAGCCGGACCCCCCGGTCCCAGCAGTATCGGTTACCACAGGCATCGAACCGTGGTGGTGGTGCAGGTGAACGGCGGCGGGCGGCGCGATCGGCTGCTCGCCCATCAGTGCGAGGTGGACCCCCAGCTGGATCGCCGCCAGGCCGGCGAGCTGGGTCGCGGGGCCGACCCGTTGCCAGCCGAGCAGCGCTCCGAACGCGGCGAGCAGAGCGAGCTGCGGGATCGCGGACACGTCCAGAGGGTGCCCGTCGACGTACCGGTGTCCCCCGACACCGGCGAGCAGGCTGAGCACGGCGACGGCGGCGGTGAGGCCCGCCCTGGTCCGCATCAGCTCGGGGGGTCGTCACCCTGCCGGTCGGTACCCTCGCCGCCCGGCTGACGGTTCGCCTCGCCGTTACCGCGTCGCGGCTCGCCGGTGAGCGTCTCGTCGAAGTCGATCTTCCGCATCTGCTTGCCCATGTTGCGCCAGAGCAGGAAGGTCGCGACGGCGAGCCCGAGCACGACCAGCAGCGCCACCCAGCCAGGACGGACCGAGTTCGGGTCCACGTCGGCAAGGGGAGCGGTCAACGGCAACATCACCGGGTCAGTCTCTCACCGATCCCGCCCGGCCGGGTCAGCGGATACCGGCGAACAGGTCGTCCTCCGGTACGGCAGAGTCCAGCACGTTGCGGGCGAGCTCGAAGTCCTCGGTCGGCCAGGCCGCCTGGTGCACCGCCAGCGGCACCGCGAACCACGGTCCGTCCGGGTCGATCTGGGTGGCGTGCGCCAGCAGCGCGTGGTCCCGCACCGCGAAGTAGTCCGCGCACGGCACCCGGGTGGTGATCCGCCGCTCGTGCTCCGGGTCGGGCGTCCAGTCCTTCAGTCGCTCGGCGTACGGCGACTCCATGCCGCGGGCCAGCATCGCGTCGTGCAGCGCCTTGGTGCGCTCGCGGTGGAACGTGTGGTGGTAGTACAGCTTCAGCGGCTGCCACGGCTCGCCCAGGTCCGGGTAGGAGTCCGGGTCACCGGCCGCCTCGAACGCGTGCACCGAGACTTGGTGGCACATGATGTGGTCCGGGTGCGGGTAGCCGCCGTTCTCGTCGTACGTCGTGACGACCTGCGGCTGGAACTCGCGGATCAGCCGGACCAGCGGCGCGGCCGCGTTCTCCACCTTCATCGTGGCGAAGCAGCCGTCGGGCAGCGGCGGTGGCGGATCCCCCTCCGGGTAGCCCGAGTCCATCCAGCCGAGCCAGGCCTGGCGGATGCCGAGGATCTCCCGGGCCCGGTCCATCTCCTGGCGCCGGATCTCGGCGATGTTCGCGAGCACGTCCGGCCGGTCCATGTTCGGGTTCAGGATCGAGCCGCGTTCGCCGCCGGTACAGGTGGCGACAAGTACGTCGACGCCCTCGGCGACGTACTTCGCGGTCGACGCGGCACCCTTGCTGGATTCGTCGTCGGGGTGGGCATGGACGTGCAGCAGACGCAGGTCGGCTCGAGCTGTGGTCACAAGACACAATGGTGACCGACCCGTGAGGAGAACCGGTGACCGACCCTGCCGCACTGCCCCGCACGACCGACCTGGTCGCGCGGTACGGACGTCGTACGACGCGCCGCCGGCCGCTGGTCGTCGTCGCCGTCGCGGTGGTCGCGGCGGCCGGGCTGGTGTGGTTGCTCTGGGTGGCATACGTGCACTCCACCCCGCCCGTGACGTCCCGGCTGCTGGGTTTCGAGGTGCTGTCGCCGACGGCCGTCACCGCAACGATCGAGGTGCAGCGGACCGAGGACGTGGCAGCCAGCTGCCGGGTACAGGCCAAGTCCGCGGACTTCGCGATCGTGGGTGAGACGACGGTCACAGTGCCGGCCGACGCGCCCCGGCGGCAGGTGCTCCGGACCGAGATCAGCACCCAGCGGCTGGCAACCGCGGCGGTTCTCGTCGGCTGCACGACCGCGGACGCGCACCGGCCGCGATAGCCCGCGGCGCTGCCACGTCGGGTGGGGTTCGCGGCGCTGTCTTGGTATCCTCGTTGGATTGGTCGCCGGCACCGCACGGCGGCCAGAAGCATTGTTGGCCCCCCGAATTGTCGACCCCGAGGAGAGACCCGTGACACAACAGACTGGCGAGGGCGGTGTTGTCTGGCTGACCAAGGAGGCCCACGACCGGCTCAAGTCCGAGCTGGCGTACCTCACCGGTCCGTCCCGGGTCGAGCTCGCGAACAGGATCGGCGAGGCCCGCGACGAGGGTGACCTGAAGGAGAACGGCGGCTACCACGCGGCCAAGGAGGAGCAGGGCAAGTCCGAGGCCCGGATCCGGCAGCTGGAGGACATGCTGCGCCGGGCCCAGGTCGGCGAGACGCCCGCGGACGACGGCGTCGTGGAGCCCGGCATGACGGTGTCCATCACCTTCTCCGGCGACGACCAGGTCGAGACGTTCCTGCTCGGCTCCCGCGAGCTTCTCGCGCTGGACGACTCGGTCGACATCGACGTCTACTCACCGCAGTCGCCGCTGGGTGCCGCGATCCTCGGCAAGAAGAAGGGCGAGAGCGCCACGTACGAGGCGCCGAACGGCAAGGACGTGACCGTCGAGATCGTCGGCGCGGAGCCGTTCCACGGCTGATCCTCAAGACAACGCGAACGGCCCCCGGCTCGATGCCGGGGGCCGTTCGCTGTGTCCGTCCTGTGTCCGTCCTGTGTCCGTCCTCAGTCCGAGGTGATCTGGGCCGCCCCCATCAGCACCTCGACGTCCAGGGCGGCGCGCCCCTGGCCGATCTCGACGTCGGCGCTCGGCCCGTTGACCGCACCGACCCAGGTGACCCGGCCGAGCTGCGCGTCACTGTGCACCCGCACGTCGGAGCCGCGGCGCAGCTGCACGTTCGCCGAGCCGGACTCGACCCGGACCCGGGACCGGCCCTTGGTCAGCTGCGCGTCCAGGTTCGCCGACCCCGCCTGCACCAGCAGGTCGATCGGCCCGGAGACGTCGGTCACCCGCGCCGTACCCGCGGTGACCCGCACCCGGGTCAGGCCCGGCGTCCGCTCGGCGGTCACGCTGCCGCCGGTCACCTCGACCTCGACCCGCAGCCGCGGGTTGACCCGGACCTGCAGCTCCTTCGCGAAGTGCGACTTGAGGTCGCCCACGGACCGCGTGCGCAGCATGCTGAGGCCATCGATCGAGACACCCATCTCGCCGTCGCTGCTGACGGTCAGGGTGTCGCCGTCGCGCTTGATCAGGTGCGGCCCGTCGACCGCGACGCCGGTGACGGCCGGCTCGCCGATCAGCCGGACCCGGCGGCCGATCGCGCGGATCACGACCCGCTGCACCTCGGCAGGCACAGGTACGTCGGCGTGCTCGTCGACCTCCTGCTCGACCTCCCGCTCAGCCTGCGCCGGCTCCGGGTCCGGGACCGGCCGCGGCCCGCTCGGCACATCCTGAACCGGCACATCCTGGACCGGACCGGTCCCGCCCGCCGCGGTCTCGCCCGCGGGAGTGTCGGCGCCGCCGGCCTGGTCGACGCCGGACGCACCGGCGCCGGACTTACCTGTGCTGGGCTGATCTGCGCTGGCCGCGGCTCGCGGGTCGTCGACCGCTGCGGCCCAGGCGTCACCCGGGCGCTGGGCGGCCGGACCGGCGTGCTTGCCGGCGTCCGCCGCCGGCTCTGCCTTGTTCTTGACCCCCGCGAGCAGGGTAGCGGCGTCGGCGGCACTCAGCTCGCCGGACGCCACCCGGTCGAGGATCTCGCGTACCACCCGGTCGTCGTCGCTGCCCTGAGGGCTGTTCTCACTCATGCCGTCAAGTGCAGCACCCGAAGCGGGTCAAACCAATCGGGGACCACCCCGAACTCCCCCGCCCACCCGCCAGCCACTTCCCGTACCGACACGCCGCTCGGGTCCCGCGGAACGGCGTGTCGATACGGGAAGTGCACCATGTCCGGCCGGACCGGGCAGACCTGCCGTACCGAAACGCCGTACGCGAGGGTCGAGGGCGGCGTGTCGGTACGGGAGGTGGAGGACTCTCGGTCAGGCGGCGGGGGTGAGCTCGTCCAACGGCTCGTCGAGCTCACCGGCGTCGGTGGCCGGGGACTCGGTTGACCGGCGGATGAGGCCGGGGAGCGAGACCAGCAGGCCGAGCAGGGCGACGCCGGCGACGACGAACAGGCCGGGCCGGTACGCCGACATCATCTCCGTGGGTGCGGTGATGCCGCGCGACTGGCTGTCGATCACGGCGGTGACGACGGCGAGCACGATCGCACCGCCGACCTGAGCGGACGTGCTCAGCAGGCCCGAGGCCAGGCCCTGCTCGTGGTCCTCCACCCCGGCGGTGGCCTGGATGTTCAGCGCCGGGAAGGTGATCGCGAACCCGAGGCCGACCAGCAGCATCGTGGGCAGCACGGTGGACAGGTACGCCGGCTCGGACCCGATCCGCAGCGCCAGCGCGTACGCAGCGACGAACATCGACATGCCGAGCACGATCATCCGGCCGGTGCCGATGCGGTCGGCGAGCTTGCCCGCGTTCGGCGACAGCACGGCGACCAGCAGGCCGGCCGGCAGGAAGCCGAGCGCGGTCTCGAACGACGACCAGCCGAGCAGGGTCTGCATGTACAGCGTGCCGATGAACTGGAACGCGATGTACGCGCCGAACACGACCAGAATGGCCAGGTTCGCCCGCCGCAACGGGGCCAGCGTGAGGATGCCGAGCCGGACCAGCGGGTGGCTGGAGCGCCGTTCGACCAGCACGAACGTGACCAGGAGTACTGCGGCGAGCGCGAACAGGCCGACGGTCTGCGCAGACACCCAGCCGGCCTGCGGCGCGCCGACCACGGCGTACACCAGGGCGAGCATCGCCGCTGTGACGCTGATCGCACCCGGGAAGTCGTAGCCGCCGGCCGCGTCGTCGCGCGGGCTGTTCGGGATCGTCCGGATCGCGAAAAGCAGGATCAGCAGGGCGACCGGTCCGGGCAGCAGGAAGGTCCAGCGCCAGCCGAACTCGGTGAGCAGGCCGCCGAAGATCAGGCCCATCGAGAAGCCGCTGGCACCGCAGGTGGTGAAGATGCTGAGCGCCCGGTTCCGGTGCGTGCCCTCCGGGAACGTGGTGGTGATGATCGACAGCGCGGCGGGTGCGGTGAACGCGGCCGCGAGACCCTTCACGAAGCGGGCCGCGACCAGCAGCTCGGGGCTGGAGACCACGGCGCTGAGCATCGAGACGACGGCGAAGACGCCGAGCGCGACCAGGAAGACCCGGCGCCGGCCGAGCAGGTCGGCGGTCCGGCCGCCGAGCAGCAGTAGGCCGCCGTACCCGAGGACGTAGCCGGTGACCACCCATTGCAGGGAGGAGATGTCGACACCGAGGTCGGAGCCGATGGACGGTAGCGACATGCCCACCATGGACACGTCGAGAGCATCGAGGAAGATCACGCCGCAGACCACGAGCAGGATCGCCCAGAGCCGGGAGTCCCAACGCTGGTCGGGCGCGATGGAGGAGGGGGTTGGTGGTGCGGAAGTCATGACGTAGAGCATTCCATGCATGTGCATCTAATGTCTAGGAATTATTTGTGATTGCATTGAATGCACTTGCATGTGATAGGGTGCGCCACATGAGCACGACCAAGCTCGAGAGCGGCACCACCACGGCCGACGTGGCTGAGTGGCGCAACCTGCTCGCGCGACACGCGGCGATCAGCTGCGCGCTGGAGCGCGAGCTCCAGGCCTACGAGCTGGGTGTGAGTGAGTACGAGGTGCTCGAGCGGCTCGCCGAGGCCCGGAAGAGCGAGCCGGGTGGCGTCTGCAAGGCCCGGGCTCAGCAGCTCGCCGGCGAGGTGCACCTGAGCCAGAGCGCGCTGTCCCGGGTGATCGCCCGGCTGGAGAAGGCGGGTCTGGTCGAGCGCGCGATGTGCCCGGAGGACCGCCGCGGCATCTTCGTCCAGCTCACCCCCGCGGGAGCCGACCGGCAACGGCAGGCCGAGCCGACGCACCGGTCCGTGCTCGCCGAGCATCTGGGCTAGCTACTCGCGCACCGCGCCTTCGAGCATGCCGCGGATGAAGTGCCGCTGCAGGAAGACGTAGAGCAGCACCACCGGCGTCGCCACGATCATCGCACCGGCGGCCAGCAGCGTGAACCCAGACGTGTACTGGCCGGAGAAGAACGCCAGCCCGAGCGGCGCCGTCCGCAGCGACTCCTTGGTCACCATCACCAGCGGGATCAGGAACTCGTTCCAGGTCCACATGAACACCAGAACGGTCAGCGTGATCAGCGCCGGCCGGCCCGGCGGGACGAGCACGTGCCACAGCGTCCGCCAGTGTCCGGCGCCGTCCAACCGGGCCGCCTCCACCAGCGACCGGCTCGTCGAGCGGAAGTACGCCCGCATCCAGAAGGTGCCGAAGGCAACGGACTGCGCGACCTGCGGCAGCGCCACGGCCCAGAACGTGTCGGTCAGCCCGAGCGACCGCAGGTCGAAGTACAGCGGTACGACGACCGCCTCGCTCGGCATCATGATCCCGAGCAGGAACAGGTAGAACAGCGGCTCGGCACCGCGGAACCGCATGGTGCCGAACGCGTATCCGCTCAGCACCGACAGCAGCAGGCTGACCACGACCACGAAGACCGACACCGCGAGGCTTGCTCGCAGGTACGAGCCGAAGTGGCCGACCTCCCACGCCCGGGCGAAGTTCCCGACGTGCAGCCCGGCGACGGTCCGGGCCGGCGCCGCGCCCGCGCTGTCGTCCGGGCCGAGCGCGGCAACCAGGATCGACACGATCGGGCCGACCGCGAACGCCGCGAACGCCAGCAGCAGCACGTAGTTCAGGGCCCTCTCGCTGCGCGAGATCACGCGTCCGCCCTCTCCGCGACCCGGTTCACGCCGAACGTGATCGCGAAGATCACCACCGTCAGGCATACTCCGATCGCCGCCGCCAAGCCGACCTGACCGAGCTCGAACGCCCGGTGATACACCTCGTACGACGGCACCGTGGTCGACGTACCTGGTCCCCCGCTGGTGGTCACATAGACCAGGTCGAAGGTCCGCAGCGCCGCGATCACCGTCAACGTCAGGGCCACCGCGACCTCGCCGCGGACGGCGGGCAGCGTCACCGCGCGGAGCTCGGCCAGCGGACCGGCACCGTCCAGCCGGGCCGCCTCGTACCGCTCGGCCGGGATCCGCGCCATACCGGCCAGCAACAGGACCGTGACCAGCCCGGTCTCGAACCAGGTCCCGATCACCCCCACCGCGGGGAGTGCGAAGGTGTAGTCGCCGAGCCACCCGCGGGTCAGCGACTCGAGCCCGACCGCGCGGAGCAGGTCGTTCAGCCCGCCATCGGGCGCGTAGATCTGCCGCCACGCCACTGCCACCACGACCATCGCGACCACCTGCGGCAGGAACACCACGGTGCGGAAGAAGCCGAGCCCGCGGACCCGGGCCCGGTTCAGGATCGACGCCAGAACCAGGCCGATCAGTAGCGGCAGTACGGCGTAGAACACGACCAGCACCAGCGCGTGCCCGAACGCGGCCCGCAGCCCGGCGTCGGCCACCACGTCCCGGTAGTTGTCCAGCCCCACCCACTGCCCGAGCGTGATGCCGTCCCACTGGAAGAAGGACAGGTGCACGGCACGCAGCAACGGGTAGAGCAGGAACGCGCCGTACACGAGCGCCGCGGGCAGCAGGTACAGGTAGCCGACCCGGCGCGGTTCCCCCGGCGGGCCGTTGCTCACTTGGCCTGGGAGAACTTCTGGTAGTCGGCCTGCAGTCGTTCGGTGAACTTCTCCGGCGTCGCCTTCTTGGCCAGCAGGTCCTGCAGCGCCGCGCCGATCGTGTCGTACATGGTCGGCGTGGCGTAGTCGAGGTACGGCACCAGCCCGTTCTTGCTCACCGCTGTGCCGAACGCGGTGAACACGTCCTGGCCGAGGCCGGCCGGGGCCTGCTGCGCGGCGGTGTCCGCGATCGGCAGGTTGCCGGTCTTCGTCAGCACCGCCATCGCCTCGGGGCTGGTGATGAAGTTGATGTACGCCGCGGCGGCGTCCGGGTTCTTCGACTTGCTGGTGATCGCGAACGGCAGGCCCGTCCCGCCGGTCACGACCGGCTGCGCGTCGGGCCCAGAACCATCAGGACCGGGCGGCAGCATGAAGCCGACGTTCGGACCGAGCGCCTTCTGCAGATCGGCCTGCAGCCAGGTACCGGCGATCAGGAACACGCCGTTCCCCTTGCCGAAGTCCTGCCAGGCCGGGTCGTACCCCTGCCCGTTGAAGCCGTTGTTGAAGTAGCCCTTGTCCACCCACGAGACCAGGTCGGTGGCGGCCTTCACGTTCTCCGGCGTGGTCCAGGACGCACCTGGCCGGCCGAACGCCAGCGTGGTGATCTGGTCCGCCGGCACGCTCCGCCCCTGCACGGTGCCGAACACGTGGATCGCCGGCCACTTGTCCAGGTTGCCGAGCTGCATCGGCACCTGCCCGGCCGCCTTCGCCTTGGCCAGCGCGGCCTCGAAGTCGGCCCAGGTCGCCGGCGGCTGCAGCCCGAGCTGGGACAGCTTGGCCTTGTTGAAGTAGATCCCGACGACCTCGCCGACCTGCGGCAGGCCGTACAGGTTGCCCTCACCGAACGTCTTGCCGTCGGCGGAGTAGCGCGAGTACTGCAGCACCGTGTCCGGATAGCGCTTCTTCCAGTCGTACGCCTGCGCCCACGGGTCGAGCGGCACCAGCTGGCCGGCCTTGACGAACTCGCCCATGTCCGAGCGGCCGTTGTTCGACTGCACCACGTCCGGCGGCTCGTTGCCGGACAGCGCCAGCCGAAGCGTCGTCTTCAGGTCCTCGAACGATCTGGACACCCGCTTCAGCTTGATGTTCGGGTACTTCGCCTGGAAGTCGTCGTTCAGCTGCTTCATCTGGGCCGCCTGGCCGCCGCGGACCTCCTGGTCCCAGACGGTCAGGGTGACGTTGCCGAGGGCGGCGGCGTCGGTGCGGACCGACGAGGTCGGCGACGCGTTCCCGGCCGGCTCGTCCGAGCCGGGCGCGCAGGACGCGAGACCCAGCGCCGCCACGGCGGCGAGAGCAGCGGTACGACGGACAGTGATACGGCGGACGGTACGACGTGTGCTCACGTTGTCACGCTACTTCAACAGCAGCAGCCCGAGCCTCCTGGACGCGACGTACATGCCTGCCGTGCCCATCGCGGCCAGGTACGCCACGTGCCAGAGCATCTCCCAGCCGACGCTGCCCGTGGTCAGCCCGCGCAGCAGCGCGACGCCCTGGTACAGCGGCGTCACCTCGACCAGCCACTGCACCGCGTCCGGGTAGGTCTCGACCGGGTAGAAGGTCGCCGAGAACAGGAACATCGGGATGATCGAGATCTGGACGAACTCGAAGTCCTGCCAGGTCCGCATGTACGTCGTGAGCGCCATCCCGGCACCGGCGAACGCATACCCGATCAACACCGCGACCGGCAGCGCCAGTACCGCCCACCAGGACTCGACCAGCCCCATCGCGAGCATCACCACGATGAACATCGCCGAGTACGCGGCCCCGCGCAGCAGCGCCCAGGTCACCTCGCCGGTGGCGATGTCCCACGGCCGCATCGGTGTGGCCAGCACCGCGTCGTACAGCTTGGCGTACTTCATCCGGAAGAAGATGTTGTACGTCGCGTCGAAGATCGCGCCGTTCATCGCCGACGCGGCGAGCATCGCGGGCGCGACGAACTCGGTGTACCCGATCGTGGTCCCGTCCGAGAGCGTGAACTCCCCCACCAGGGCGGCCACGCCGACGCCGATCGACAGCAGGTAGAACAGCGGCTCGAAGAACCCGGACACGAACACCAGCCAGGACCGGCGGTAGACCAGGTAGTTGCGCTCCACCAGCCGCAGCCCGCCGCGGGCCGGGACCGGCACGGGGACCACGCGCGTCGCCAGGGTGGCCATCAGCTGATCAGCCTCCCGGTCAGGCCGCGGATCGCGGCCCAGGTGCCGACCGCGAACCAGAGCAGCAGGTAGGCCAGGTTCACCAGCGCCGGCAGCGCCTGGACCTCACCGAGGCTGAGGTCGCGGGACAGCTCGACCGCATGCCATAGCGGGCTGAGGTACGCGAGCCACTCGACCGCGTCCGGCAGCTGCGAGACCGGGAAGAACGCGCCCGAGAACAGGAACATCGGGATCACGCCGAACCGGAAGATCAGCGCGAACCCGGCGTCGGTGGTGAGCCGGGTCGCGATCGCCGCGACCGGTGCGGCCAGCGCCATCCCGACCAGCACCGCGACCGGCAGCGACAACAGCCCGAGCGGTGACACCAGCCCGCCGAACGCCGCGATCACGCCGACGAACACCACGCTGGTGGTCGCGATCCGGAACGCGATGAAGCCGAGCTGTCCGAGCATCACGTCCGCGGGCCGCAGCGGGGTGGCGATCATCCCGAAGAAGGTCTTGTGCCACTTGATCCCGCCCATCACCGGGTACGTCGACTCGAACACCCCGATCTGCATCGCGGTCGCGGCCAGCAGTCCCGGCGCGAGGAACTGCAGGTACGACACCCCGCCGAGCGCGTCGGCCGAGGTGGCGCTGTCGTCGACGAACGAGCCCAACCCGATCCCCATCGCGGCCAGGTACAGCAATGGCATCAGGAAGCTGGTGACCAGGCTGCCCTTCCAGGTCCGCCGGTAGACAGTGGCCCAGTAGTCGTACTGCCGCAGCGTGTTCTCCAGCGCGACCGACATCAGTCCACCAGGGTTCGGCCGGTCAGCTTGAGGAACACGTCCTCGAGGGTGGAGCGCCGGACCAGCACCGCGGCCGGTTCCAGACCACGCTCGTGCACATGCGCGACCGCGTGCTCGCCGTCATCGGTGTAGAGCAGCAACCGGTCGGGCAGCACCTCGACCCGGTCGGCCAGGTCGGTCACCTTCTCGGCGAGGGCATCGTGGTCCTCGCTCATCACCTCGGGCCCGAACCGCAGCTCGGTGACCTCGCGGGTGGAGTGGTCGCGGATCAGCTGCGCGGGCGAACCCTCGGCCACGATGACGCCGTTGTCCATCACCACCAGCCGGTCGCAGAGCTGCTCTGCCTCGTCCATGTAGTGCGTGGTGATCACCAGTGTCACGCCGCTCTGCTTGAGCCGGAACAGCTTGTCCCAGAGCAGATGCCGGGCCTGCGGGTCCAGGCCGGTTGTCGGCTCGTCGAGCAGCATCAGATCCGGCTCGTTGATCAGCGAGCGGGCGATGGACAGCCGGCGTTTCATCCCGCCGGACAGCGGTTCGACGTCGTCGTTGGCCCGCTCGGTCAGCTGGGCGAACTCCAGCAGCTCGGCCGTCTTCTCGATCAGGTAGGGCCGGGGCAGCCCGAAATAGCGGCCGTAGATGTAGAGGTTCTGCCGGACGTTCAGCTCGAAGTCGAGATTGTCCAGCTGGGGCACCACGCCCAGGCGCGCCCGGATCCGCGGGCCCTCGGTTTCCGGGTCCATGCCGAGCACCCGGAGCTTGCCGCCGGAGCGCGGCGAGACGCAGCCGATCATCCGCATGGTCGAGGACTTGCCCGCGCCATTC
>Ga0075419_10000086_pt1 | contig 47071 bp, 73 predicted proteins | sample SoiMetdeltSBSDD3_FD_76900 | JGI IMG/M metagenome (GOLD analysis project Ga0075419, IMG submission 76900) | Bulk soil microbial communities from a Populus tree surrounding site in Tennessee, USA - Soil MetaG P. deltoides SBSDD3 | ecosystem: Environmental > Terrestrial > Soil > Tree plantation... | reverse complement strand
GGGGGGGGGGACAGGGGGGGGGCAGCCCGCCCCCCCCCAGGGGCGACCCCCGAGAAAAAACCGGGGGTTCCTCCGGTAGAGATACCCTGGAGGCATCCCCTCACGTCGTTCACGCGTGAGGGGACCCCCGAGTGGAGCACCGGAAGGCCTCTCCGGCCTCTGGGAAGCCCGGGATCAAGGAGGCCAAGCGGCTGGCTCTCAACGCCATCCGCGCGGGCCGCACGATCCGTGAGGCCATGATGGAGGTCGGACGTCACGAGAAGACGTACGACTACTGGCGGAGCACCGATGGCAAGTGGAAGGCGGAGGTAGACCTCTTCCGGGCCATCAAGAAGGCTTCCGCCGACGTGGACCGGGGGAAGAACGCCTCGACATTCGAGGAGTTCAGGGAGACCTACCTCAACACCAAGACCTTCCCGCACCAGTCGCGATGGATTGACATCATCGAGGGCAGGCCCCCGAGGGACCTGCACCCCTCGATGACCTATGAGCCGGGGGACCCCCAGTACCTGCTCATCAACACGCCACCTGAGCACGCCAAGTCGATGACCATGACCATCGACTACGCGACCTACCGGATCTGCAAGGACCCGAACATCAAGATCCTGGTGGTCTCGATGAACCAGCAGCTGGCCGCGTCCATGCTGTACGCCATCAAGCAGCGGCTGACCCACCCCCGGTACACCAAGCTCCAGCTGAACTTCGCCCCGGCCGAAGGGTTCGCCGGGGGCGGGGCCGTCTGGCAGGCCAACATGGTCTACCTGGGCAGTGCCCTCCGAGACTCCACCGAGAAGGACCCCACCCTCCAGGCCCTCGGAGTCAAAGGCAGAATCTATGGCAATAGGGCAGATTTGATCTTGATCGACGATAGCGTCGTCCTGACCAATGCGAATGAGTACGAGAGCCAGATCCGCTGGCTCCAGCAGGAGGTCATCACCCGGATCGGCCCCGGGGGCCGCATCGTCATCTCCGGGACCCGGGTGGACCCCATCGACCTCTACAAGGAGATCCGAGACCCCAACCGGTACCCGGATGGTGTCTCCCCCTGGACCTACCTGGCCCAGCCGGCGGTCCTGGAGTTCGCTGACGACCCGAAGGACTGGGTCACCCTGTGGCCCAAGTCCGACCGGCCCTGGACCGGGACCACCGATCAGCCTGACGCCGACGGCCTCTACCCCCGGTGGGATGGGCCGCACCTGGCCCACCGCCGCAAGATGCTGGACTCCAGGACCTGGAGCATGGTCTACCAGCAGATGGACGTCTCCGAGGACGCCATCTTCCCCGTCGCCGACGTCAAGGCGTGCGTCAATGGTCGCCGCAACCATGGCCTGATAGTCGGAGAGAACGAGTACCACGAGCGGCCCCAGGGAATGGCCGACCTCTACGTCATTTGCAGCATGGACCCCGCGATGGCGGGGGAGACGGCGAGCATCGCCTACGCCGTGGACATCAAGACGGGCAAGCGGTACGTCCTGGACTCCCACCGGATGACAGCCCCCCGGCCCAGCCAGATCAAGGACCTGATCTTCGCCTGGACGGAGAAGTACAAGCCGCAGACCTGGGTGATCGAGAAGAACGCCTTCCAGCTCTACCTGACCCGGGACGAGGAGATCAGGACCTTCCTGGCCAACCGGGGTTGCTCCATGCTGGAGCACTACACCTCGACCAACAAGATTGACCCTGACTTCGGGGTGGCGTCCCTGGCCCCCTTGTTCACCGAACGGCTCATCTCCCTGCCCTCCAGCCACAACTGCGAGGGGGTCAAGGCCCTGGTGGACCAGCTGGTCACCTGGCGTCCCGGGGTAAAGGGGTCCAAACTGGTCCAGGACCTCCCTATGGCGCTGTGGTTCGCCGAACTGAGGGCCAGAGCGGTGATGGACCAGGCCCTGGGGAGGTCCTGGTCCCACATGGACAGCAAGTACCTTCCCAGGTACAGGCAGAGCAAGCAGTTGACGGTGAGGGTAGGAGAGCTGAGCGAGTGGAACTGAAGTGGTACTGCGCCTTTTGCGAGCAGCACCTGACCGTGGAGTACTCAGGACCTCGCCTCCCCTTCATGAAGCCCCCTCGGCAGATCGCCGCCCAGCGGCTCCTGGCCAGGGTCGATGACCACATCGACTTCCACGCCTGGCAGTTCGGCAACGAGATCAAGTACCAGTGGCTGGAGGACCAAGAGATGGACGACGACTGATGAGGACCCCCGCCGAGATCTCCGGCAAGGTCCGGGTGCTCCGGGCCGAACGGGTCGTCAAAGACCAGTCCATGGAGGACGTCTACGCCATCAGGGACGGCCGCATCGCGGACGTCTTCCCTGGGCTGTTCTCCGACGACTTCCCCGCCCCGGTCATGGCCAACTTCATCGACACTGCGGCACGGGACGTGGCCGAGTCCCTGGCCCCCCTACCCTCCTTCAACTGCTCGCCGGGCAACATGGTGTCCGATGCGGCCCGCAAGAGGGCCGACAAGCGGACGATGATCGCGGCCAACTACGTCGAGTTCAACAAGGTGAGCAGGAACATGTTCACCGGGGCCGACTACTACGCCTCCTACGGCTTCATGCCGGTCCTGATCGAACCCGACTTCGAGGCCAAGATGCCCCGGTGGGTCTTCGAGAACCCGCGTGGGGCCTACTACGAGAAGAACCGGTGGGGCAGGGTCACCTCCTACAGCCGGGTCTTCCGGAAGACCATCCAGGAGCTGTGCGCCCTCTACCCCGAGGTCGCCCACCGGCTGACCGACGACAAGAACGACGAGAACTCCCAGGCCAAGCTGGAGGTCATCCTTTACCGGGATGACGACCAGGTCTGCATGTTCGTCCCCGAGCGCAACGACGTCACCCTCTCCTGGGTCCCCAACCTCCTGGGCGAGTGCCCGGTGGCCATCGCGGAGCGGCCTGGGGTCACGGACAATACCCGGGGCCAGTACGACGACGTCATGTGGATCCAGGTGGCCCGCAACAGGTTCACCATGATGGCCATGCAGGCGGCCGAGCAGGCGGTGGAAGCGCCCTACGCCCTGCCGATGGACGTGCAGGACATCGCCATCGGCCCTATGGCCGGCCTGAGGTCCAACACCCCGGAGAAGATCCGGAAGGTCGGCCAGGAGCTGCCGCAGGCGGCCTTCGTAGAGGGCCAGATGCTGGACGCGGAGATGAAGGCGGGAGCCCGCTACCCCGGGGTCAGGTCCGGGAATCTGGACGCCTCGATCATCACCGGCCAGGGGGTCAAGGCCCTGGAGGGGGGCTACGACAGCCAGATCAAGGGCGGCCAGAAGGTCTTCGAGGTCACCTTCACGGAGCTGATGCGGCTGTCCTTCATGACGGACGAGCGGTACTGGCCCAAGGCTGAGAAGTCCATCACCGGCCAGCGGGCAGACGGGGTCCCCTACGACATCAAGTACACCCCCCGGAAGGACATCGATGGGGCGCATGACTGCGAGGTTCGCTATGGCATGGCGGCGGGCCTGGACCCCAACCGAGCCCTGGTGTTCCTGCTCCAGGTACTTGGGGGAGGTCTGCTCAGCAAGGACACGGTGCGAAGGGAGCTCCCCTTCGACATCAACGTCACCCAGGAGGAGCAACGCATTCAGGCTGAGGGGCTCCGTGAGGCGCTGGTACAGGCGGTAGCCGGGTATGCCCAGGCGATCCCCATGCTGGCCCAGGCCGGGCAGGACCCTGGGGAGGTACTCGGCCGCCTGGCCGAGATCATCAAGGGTGTTCAGACCGGGAAGGCCCTGGAGGACGTGGTGGCCAAGGCATTCGCCCCCGAACCGCAGCCCGAGCAGCCACCTGGTGGACCCCAGGACCCCCTGGCGGCGATGATGGGGGGAGGTGGCGGGGGTCTGGAAGGACTCCAGTCCTCCGGTCTTCCCGAAGGAGTAGCTCCGGGTCAGGCCACCATGGGCCCAGGGGGACGTCCGGACCTCGTCACCATGCTCGCCGGGCTCAACTCCGGCGGGGGTCCGACCCTGAACACCAACATCAAGAGGAGCATGCCAGCATGAGCCACCCGAGCCCGAAGTCCGGCAAGACCGGCCGGGCGTACGAGCAGCCCCCGATGACCTCGGGGACCCCGTCCATCAGCCGTAAGCAGCGTCAGGGCGGCAGCTACTGCACTGACCAGGAGAACCGGGGCAACAAGGGCACCGGGGGTACCGGCACCTGGGGCCCGGCGCACGGCCGGAAGGCCAAGTAACCCATGGCCCAGCACGGTGGGCCCCGCAGGCCCAGCAAGCCCGCTCCGGTGAGCGGGCCTGGAGCCCTGTCCAAGCGGACGGACGGTGGCCCTCAGCCTATGCGGGACTTGCCGGACGCCGGATATGGGGAACAGCGGGATTTCCAAGAGGCACAGGGTGGGGCACCCATGGCGGGTGCCCCCTCCGCCAGCCCGCCCCAAGGGGAGGGCGGGGCTCCTCCAGTGGAGGTGACCCCCTTTGGAGCACCCTCCGCCCGGCCGGATGAGCCGGTCACCCATGGTGCCGACTCCGGCCCGGGCCCAGGCCTTGACTCACTCGGCCTCCAGGATCCGGACGAGCGGCTGACCAAGGAGGACATGGCCCAACTCCAGGCGTACCTGCCCTACCTGGAGTGGATGGCCAGCCTCCCGAACGCCTCGCCCGGCACCAGGAGCTATGTCCGCCGGATCAAGGGGATGCTTTGAGCTACAACTTCAACACCATGCACTGGTGGGACCGGCTCGACACTCTCCAGGCCCAATACGCCCAGCAGGGCGGTGTGCCGAACGACCGGTACGGGCTGACCCTGGACCAGGCCACCGCCCCCTGGGCCAACGCCGACCCCAAGATCCAGCAGTACCTGGCCGACTCCCAGAAGTCCAAGGAGGAGGGCGGGGTCTTCGGCGACTTCACCAGGGCCCTGGGCGAAGTCGTGGACATGGGGGACCCGCTGTTCAAGGCGCTGGCCTACCCCTACAAGCAGCTGTCCACGAACGTCCTGAGCCCGATCACTCACGTCATCCCGGTGCTGTTCAACGAAGACTGGCAGAACCAGATCAACGCGGACAGCACGTGGGACGCCCTGTTCGACGGCCGGTCCTGGCATCAGATCATGATGCAGTCCGAGAAGGACTCGGTCGGCCGGGGGTTCTGGAAGTCTGTGGGGGTCCTGGACAAGGGCCTGAGCCTTCAGGACCTGGACCACCTCGGGGAGTTCGGCACCTCCAACGCCGAGCTCAAGGAGATGGAGTCCGACTGGCGGTTCACCGCCCTGTCCGGCACCACCGACTTCCTGTCGGTCATGTTCCTGGACCCCCTCTACGTGACGGCCAAGGCCGCCAAGGCCGCCCATGCCTTCTCGACGGTGGTACCGCTCAAGCCGGGAATGCTGGAGACCGCCGAGGACTTCGACAACCTCATGGTCAGCGAGCCGGTCAGCCGGTTCCTGAAGTGGACCGAAGGGCAGACGCCAGAGGCGATTGCCAACCACCGGTTCCTCAAGCGGAACCCGGAGCGGGGGCAGATCGCCGACCTGCTGTCGCACGCCACCACGATGGACAAGGACCTGATCTTCCGCCTGGTGGCCGGTGACGAGCGCGCCCTGGCCGACCTCCAGCGGACCGCTCCGGCCATCGCCCAGCAGTACCTGCGGATGCGTGGCCAGGTCGAGTTCTTCCAGCTGAAGACCCTGCCCTCCCTGACCGCGACCGTGCGCAGTGACGGCAAGAAGATCCCCCTGTCGGCCGAGCAGAAGAAGCGACTGATCGGTCCCAGACGGCAGGAGCTGGAGCAGTACGCCCGGGAGAATCGGACGACCCTCAAGCTGAATGACTCGGAGTTCAACCCGCACCTGGAGGGGCCGTTCTCCTCCCGGACCCTGCCGGAGTCGGCGCACCGGGTGTACAACACCTACTCGACCATTTACAAGCCTCTCGGAGATGCCCAGCAGACGAGGATGCTGTTCAACATCTCGGGCCAGCTGGAGCGGACCCCGGATGACCTGACCAAGGCGCTCAAGGAGTACCAGGGGTTCAAGGACGCGGTCCTGACCTCACAGCGCCACCTGCGGGTCTCCGAGCTGGCCAAGCCGCTCAAGGGCCAGAGGAGAGTCAACCGGGACCGACTGGGCACCGGACTTGCGGCTGACGAGCCGATCCCCTCACGGTTCGTCTCGCCGTGGGCAGAGACCCGGTTCAAGGGCCAGAAGCCGATCCGGTTCGCTGATGACGCCGGGGCCAAGGTCACCAAGGGCGACATGCGGGCGGCAGTCCCCGGCCGCCCCGCTCCCGAGCCCTTTATGGGCCCGGTCGAGCAGAAGTACGCCATGTGGGATTACGACGTGGCCAAGGTGGCAGACCACCAGGCGAAGATGAAGGGCCAGCTCGACCTCTTCGATGACTACCTGACCCCGGAGCTCCGCCAGCTGGACGAGGGCGTGGGGTTCTATCAGCGCCTCATCGATGACGCGGCGGGCATTGACCGGACCGGGGTACGCCCCGGCATCTTCGGATCGGCCCGGGAGCTCCCCAAGGGCGGGGCCTACGCGAGTCTGGCCGAGAGCGCGGTCAAGGTCGGCCGGTTCATGGACAAGGCCTACCAGCGCCGGTATGACGGTGAACTGCGGCACTACGGCTTTCTGTCCCGCCCGGTGTACTACGCCGCCAAGCTTCAGGACGGCCTGAGCCGGGGGCTGGTGCCGACTCACTTCAGGACGGCCGACCCCGAGGGCTGGAAGGACGTGGATATCTGGCTCAAGCGCGTGCCGGACCTGTCCTCCGCAGCCCGGGGGGCCTGGGTCCGTCAGCTGATGGCGGCCACGGAGGACACGGAAAAGCTGCGGATCGTGGAGCAGATGGAGGCCACGGTCATCCGGCACATGCTCCACACGCAGGGCGTCCACGACTACGAGACGATCGAGTCGATCACCGCTGTGACGCTGGGCAGCAGGAAGGCTTACGTCGGGCGGATGGCGGACACCATCCTGGAGCGGTCCGCCCAGGCGGACCCTCACGCCAGCGCGGACGGGGCGTACTCGGCGGTCAATTCCACCAAAGGCCTGGCCCCGGCTGGCCTGACCCCCGATGGTGTGGCCATCGTGCCTGGCCCCCAGGTCGCGACCCAGCTTCTGGACGAACACCCACTGCTGCCCGTCGATGAGCTGTACCGGGCGTTCAGGCGGGACGGCAAGTGGCTGCGGGGAGAGGGCAGCCTGGCCCTCCGCGACAACATCGTGGAATGGACCCAGCTGGCCAACCGGATCTGGAAGACGAGCGTCCTGGCCCGGGTGGGCTACCCGATCCGGACCGTCTCGGATGAGGTCCTTCTGGCGTCGGCCGCCTTGGGCAGCCTGGTCTACTACGCCGGAGCGATCGAGGGCACCGCGCGCACGGTTCGGAACGTTCCAACCCGGCTGGGCAACGCGGCCCGGCGGGCCGAGAACCGAAGGGCCCGATTCAAGCGCCAGCTCCCCGAGCATGAGCTGAAGAGGCCCCCGCACCAGCGGGGCCGTGAGGATGTCTGGGTCGGCAAGGACTCCTGGATGGCCCGGGGATTCGCAGGTGGACCGACCGGTGACATCAACCGGTCCCTGGTGAGCGCCGACCAGCGCGATCTGTTCCAGATCTACGACAACCTGCTCCACCAACTCCGGAAGGGGACCAGCTGGGGGGTGTTCGACCCCAAGAAGGAGGTCACCCACTTGGCCGCGTGGACCCACGCCCTGAACTTGCAGCTGGGCCAGGACAAGCTGGCCCGCCAATTCCTTCTGGGCGAGGATTACGCCTCGGTGCTGAAGTGGTTGAAGTCCAGCCCCGAGGGCCAGGCCTACGCCAAGTCCATGCCCCACATGGCGCACCAGCCGGAAGACTGGGTCAAGTCGGTCGCCTTCATGGTGGACTCCTACACCAAGGGCGACATGGCCCTGGCCCGTGCGGCGGCCGAGGGCAAGGTGACCCCCGCCATGCTGCGGCGCATCCCGGTGGAGAACCGGCCGCCGGTCCACGGCGGGCAGATCGACTACTCCCGGGGCGTCGGCGCGGCCAATGGTGCCATGAGCAACATCACCAACGGCTTCTACCAGATCGCCAGCAAGCTGCCCACGGACAAGCTGGTCCGGCACCCCGTGGCCGACATGCTCTACCAGAAGCGCCTCCGGGAGATGGTGGCGCACATGGAGGCCCAGGGCGTCCGGGTCGCCGAACACCCCGAGAAGCTCTACCGGGCCGAAGAGGCGGCTCGTCGCTGGACCGTCAAGGAGATGGACAGGACCTTCAAGGACCACCTGTTCTCCAGCCCCCAGACGGCGCTGCGTTTCGTCATGCCGTTCTTCGGGGCGTGGCGGGCGAGCATCGCCCGGTGGGCCACGGCCATCGCAGAGGACCCCTCCCTGGTGGCCAGGGCGGCCCAGGGCTGGCAGGGGCTGCACAAGCCCTTCGACGTGGTCGACGAGAACGGCTTGCCGGTCAGCGAGCAGCTGGACGAGAACGGCAGGCCCCGCCAATCGGCCTCTGAGATCTACGGCATGAACACCAAGAACAAGATCGTGATGCGCCTCCCCGAGGCCATCGCCAAGAAGCTGGGCGGGACCCCGTTCGTTCCCGGAGGCGCGTCCTTCGAGGACGCCCCCGGCCGGGTCATCCCTCTCAAGAGCTTCAATACGGTCTTGCAAGGCGACCCCTGGTACAACGCGGGTTTCGGGCCGTTCGTGACCATCCCGATCGCCCAGATCATCCGGGGTGACGACGCCCTGGGGATCGTCCCCACCGGGGACGCCAAGCCCGCCCTGGGCAAGCTGGCCCAGGAGACCGGGGTCCTGCCGTTCGGGGCAGGCGAGTCCTGGAGGGACCAGGCCGCGCCCAGCTGGCAGAAGCGGGCGACCGCCGGGGAGGAGGGGCTGGAGAACCGGCAGTACACCACCGCGTTCATCAACATCCTCCGGGTGGAGACCGCCAGGGCGGCCCAGGGCAAGAGGCCCCCGCTGACCGACCTGTCGGAGATCCGGAGGAAGGCCGACGACCTGACCCGGCTCCGCAAGTGGGAGAGCTTCCTGCTGCCCTTCTCGGCCCAGCCGGTCTACTACGCCAAGGAGTGGGAGAAGCTCCCCAAGGGCTACCAGTTCCTGGCGGCCAAGTTCCGGCAGTACCGGGCGGCGGCCGACACCCCCGAGCAGGGGGAGGAGGAATTCCTCCGGGACTTCCCCGACATGTGGATCTACATGCAGGCCACCTCCGACAACAAGTCGGGCATCCCCGCCAACTCCGAGAGCTGGGGCAAGGCCAAGAAGGTCAAGTATCTGGCGTCCAAGGTGCCGGACATCTTTGACTCTGCCGCCGGGGTCCAGAACCACGAGTACAAGAAGTTCGACGCGGCGGTCTACGACGCGGAGATGAACCAGGAGTGGAACCCCGCGACCGGGGAGAAGTTCCGGGAGGTCCGGGACCCGGCCACCCTGGTACCCCTGGCCAAGGCCGGGGAGGGGTGGAAGAAGTACTCCAAGATGATGGACTACCTCCGGGGAGAGCTGGAGGCCCGGGGCCTCCAGACGGTGAACGACCCGGGGGCCCAGGACCTGAAGGACTTGAAGTCGGACTACATCGACTACATCGGCGAGACCAACCCTGACTGGAAGGACGCCTATGGGTCGCCCAATCTGGGGCGGAAGCGGCGCATCCTGGAGCAGGCCCGAATCGTGGCGGCAGATAAGAATCTGCCGACCGACCCCCACCGGACCCTGGAGCTTCAGAGTCTCCGGTCCTACCTCGCGGGGAGGGACTGGTTCGCCGAGCAGCTCGCGACCAGAGGGGCCACCGAGCAGGGGTCCCTGAACATCAATGCCAAGAGCAACCAGGATCTCCTTCGAGACTGGGACGACTACCGGGAGTACCTTGCACATAAGGACACCCGTTTCTCGGAGATTTGGCTGGACCGATACTTCGGAAACGACTACTTCCAGGAGCTGAAGTGATCCCCAGGGACACCCCTTCTCCGGTGGCTGATCCGGTTGCCACCCCCAGTGGGGCTGCCCCTGCCCCCAACACCACCCCGAGTCCCGCGCCGGGGCTTGACCCTGGCTTCGCGGAGTACCAGAGGCAGAAATACGGAGGCACCGGGGGGCCTACCGGGGGCGGCATCTGGTGGACCGACGCGGGCAGCACCATGGTCGTCAAGTCGAACGGGTCTCTGCACCCCAACGGCACGGAGCCGCTGATGAAGATCGGCGACATCATGTACTGGTTCTGGCAGTGGGACCAGAAGCAGGTGGACAAGCTGGCCGAGAAGCTGGTGAAGGCCAACATGCTGCCCAGCATCAACGTCACCCGATCCGACGTCTGGGAGGCCTTCCGTAAGGGCATCCTGCTGGAGGCGGCGGCGATGTACGCCTCCAGTCCGGACAAGGCTCCGACCGTGGAGACGGTCCTCCAGAGCTTCATGAAGCGTCCCGTGGGGGACGCCAGCGGTGGGGGCGAGGCCAAGCCCAAGCAGTACACCACCACCAACACCCAGGTGTCCCTGTCGGACCCGACCGAGGCGGCCTCGCTCCTGAACCAGACCCTCCAACAGCGACTGGGCCGGGCACCCACCGACGCGGAGAAGCACAGCTTCCTGGCGGCCCTCAACGCCGCCCAGAGGAAGAACCCCACGGTGACCAAGACCAGCTACACGCTGGATGAGAAGACCGGCGGATACAACACCACGGTCGGCGAGACCTCTGGCGGAGTCAACCCCGCCCAGGTCGCCGACGACTTCACCATGGAGAACAACAAGACCGAGTACGGGGCCTACCAGGCGGCGACCACGTATTTTGACGCGATGATGGGCGCATTGGGGACCCCGGGTGGCGTCTAGCTGGGACGAGGAGCAGTACGCCAACGCGCGTCTGATCGCCGCCGTAGGGCGGGAGATGAAGATGTCCAGTCGGGACATCCTCATTGCCATCATGGCCGCCATGCAGGAGTCCTCCCTGCGCAACCTCAACGGCGGAGACCGGGACTCCCGGGGCCTCTTCCAGCAGAGGCCGAGCCAGGGGTGGGGAACGGTCCAGCAGGTGACCGACCCGATCTATGCCAGCCGGAAGTTCTTCAGCGCGCTCAAGAGCGTGCGCAACCGGAACAACATGACCCTGTCCCAGGCGGCCCAGTCGGTCCAGAAGTCGGCCTACCCATCGGCCTACGCCGACCGGGAGAACGACGCCCGCAGGATGCTGAACTTCATCGGGGAGAAGGGCGGGCTGCCCTGGCCCATCGACACCCCCCAGATGGACCTGGACGATGACGGCATCATGGCCGTCAAGCCCGAGCAGCCGACCATCGACGTCGCCCTCCAGGCGGCCCCGGCCGGGGTGGGTGCCTCCACCGAGGACACCGGGGCGGCACCCGGGACGGGGGCCAGCACCGACCCGGTGGTCCTCCCTCCGACCCAGCCCAGGCCTACCGACCCGGAGCTGACCCCAGGCCTGGACAACGGTTTCCCGGCCACCACCGGTCTTGCTGGAGGGGGGGCCAGGGAGGCAGGCATCGCGGCGGCGATGAAGCTCCTGGGCACCCCCTACTCCTACGGCGGCGGCCATGGTGCCAAGCCAGGGATCTCAGGCGGCCGGACCGGTCAGGGCATCGACTGCTCAGGCCTGGTCCGGATCTACCTCCAGGCCGCCGGAATGGACGCCGGTCAGATGACCGCTGCCCAGCAGATGAAGCTGGGCACCCAGACCGCGATCTCCAATCTCCAGCCCGGGGACCTGGTGGCGGCCCCGGACGGGGGTCACATCGGCATCTATGTCGGGGAGGGAAAGATGCTGGTCGCCCCCTCCACCGGGGACGTCGTGAAGATTGCCCCTGTCAACAGGGGCATGGTTGGTATCAAACTGTCTCTTGCCGGGGGTGGCGGGATCAGTGCCGCAGCGGGGGCTGGCGTCAGCGCTTCCGCTCCCACCGTTGACGTGCCCCAAGAGGAACCCACCCTCACCCTGGCCCAGGGTCTCGATTCCATCGGGGCAGGGGCCATCGAGAACTACGCGGGGATCTGATGCCACCACCCATCGAAGAAGCCAAGCCCAACGACCAGGCGGAGCAGGACGTCCGGGAGGAGATGGCCGCCAAGTACGGCTGGGCCATCTCCTTTCTGAAGTCCACCCCCGAGCTGTGGAAGCTGTTCCTCAACGCGGTCGAGGGGGAGTGGGACACCTCCCAGTTCGTGGCCAAGCTCCGCAACACCAAGTGGTTCAAGACCCACGGTGATACCGCCCGGAAGAACGCGGTCCTCCAGAAGACGGACCCGGCGACCTACCGGCGGAGGTTCGAGTCCAAGAAGGCGGAGATCCAGGACCTGTCGGTCCAGCTGACCGGCGTATACCTGACCAACGGTCAGGCCTCGCTGATCGCCCGGAACGCGATGAACTTCGACTGGGGGGAAGCTCAGCTTCGCAACACCCTGAGCATGTACCTCAAGCAGGTCGGGGGGACCAAGGGCCACTTCGGTGGCGAGGCCGGTGCTGCGGAGCAGGAGCTTCGACAGTACGCGGCGGACCAGGGGGTGACCCTGTCGGACCCGACCATCAAGAAGTGGCTGAAGGGGATCGTCGCCCAGAGGAACACCCTCCAGGACTACAAGGCCTGGATCCAGGGCCAGGCCGAGTCGTCCTACTCCGGGCTGGGCAACGAGATCAGGGCGGGCAAGACCGTGCGCCAGCTGGCCGACCCCTACATCCAGGAGATGGCCAACACCTTTGAGCTCAATCCGGTCGGCATCAACCTCAAGGACCCCACGATCTCTGACGCGCTCCAGTGGCAGAACCCAGACGGGAAGGTCGGGCTCATGTCCCTGGGGGCCTTCAGACGCAAGCTCAAGGCCGACGGTAGGTACCTGGGGACCAAGGCCGCTAAGGACTCCGCCATGGACGTGGGCAACGCCATCCTCAAAGACTTCGGACTGATGTGACATGCCGATCACCGAGAACGCACTGACGAGCACGGTCGGCGCGGCCCGGCGGCCCCCGCCGGACCCCGACGTTCCCTTCAAGCCCAAGCCCAAGCCGAAGTCCTCGGGGTTCGGCGGCAAGCAGGTCCAGGACGCGATCAAGAAGGCGGTCGCCGACGCCAAGGCGAAGGCGGCTGCCAAGGACGCCGCAGCGAAGGCCGAGAAGGACGCGGCAGCCGCCAAGGAGAACGAGAAGTACCAGGCCGATGCCCTGGCCACCCTGACGATGATGCTCCAGGCCTGGGGCCTGGACTCCCTGACCGGCACGGTCATCGGGATGATCCAGCAGGACTACAGCACTAACCAGATCCTGTTGGAGCTCCGCAAGAGCGACGCCTACAAGAAGAGGTTCAGCGGCAACGAGGCCAGGATCAAGAACGGCTATGCCGCCCTGGAGCCGGCCGACTACCTCCAGGTGGAGGATGCCTACCAGCGCATCTTGCAGAGTGCTGGCCTGCCCAAGGGTTTCTACGACTCCCCGGACGACTTCGCCAGCTGGATCGGGAACAACGTCTCAGCCACCGAGATCTCCGAGCGAGTCGGGTTCGCGACCGACGCCGCCCTCAACAGCGACCCCCACTACCTGGAAGCCCTTGGGCAGATGGGCCTGAACACCGGGGACCTCACGGCGGCGATGCTCGACCAGAACCGGGCCCTGCCCGTCCTGCGCAAGACCATCGGCACCTCCAAGCTGGGTGCCGCATCCCTCGGCGCTGGCCTCGGGTTCAACCAGGACCGGGCGAACAAGTTCTACAGCCTGCTGGCCGACGCTAACGGCGGGATCGACTCCCAGTTCGCCCACCAGGCGTACTCCACCGTGGCAGCAGCACTGCCCCGGGCCAACAGCCTGTCCTCCATGTACGGCGAGCAGGTGGACCAGGGGACTCTGGAGGATGAGTTCCTGGGCCGCAACGAGCTGGCCAGCCAGAAGCGCAGGCGGCTCGCCAACCTGGAGATGGCCCAGTACCAGGGCACCGGGGGCCTTGGAGAGAAGGGCCTGTCCCAGAAGTCCAGAGGTGAGTACTAACGCCATAGATGACTGGGTGGTCATTTAGGGGTTACTATCTGGACCAGGAGGTCCGCTCTACGGGCGGACCCCCGTCGGTGCCTTAGCTCAGTTGGTAGAGCGCCCGGTCTGAGGGGACACGGGAGGTCACAGGTTCGAGTCCTGTACGCGCCGCGTTTTCACGCACTAGCTCAATTGGCAGAGCGCCCGCCACTTCGGGTGGTTCCTGGTTCGAGTCCAGGGTGTGTGGCCCATTCGGGGATCCACCGGCCCCCCGATGTGTAGTGAGTCCGGTAGCAGGAGCTGACCGACCCCATCCCCTGGGGCAGGCATGGTCTGTGAAACGAAGAGGGCGAGCATGACCGACTACGACGACTACGAGGACGAAGACGACCAGCCGCAGGACGGCAACCGTCTGGTGCAGGACCTCCGCAAGCAGCTCAAGGCCAAGTCCAAGGCCGAGAAGGAGTTGCTCGAAGAGGTCGCCAAGCTCAGACAGACCAGCCGGAAGACGGCACTGTCAGAACTCCTCAAGGGAGCCGGAGTCAACGAGAAGGTTGCTTTCCTTGTACCGAGCGACGTGGAGCCCACCGCAGAAGCGGTAGGTGAATGGTTGAAGGAGTACGGGGATGTCTTCGGGGCTGGACCCCAAGGCACCACGTCTTCGGCTGGCGGACCGGAGGACCAGGAGGTCCCCCCTGAGGTCCAGACGATGAACCAGATGCAAAACGTTGCAGCGACCGGTGAGATCAAGGGACAGACGCGGCAGGTAAGTAAGGCCGATCTGATGGCGGCCTCCTCTGAAGAGGAGATCTGGGCACTCATTCGAAAGGGTGCTGCCCAGGGCTCATAGCCCTCTGCCGAAGGACCAGACAGTCCCATGACTGCTACCTCTACAGACCCAGCATCCCTGGGTACCGCTCTCGTCCAGACCGCCTACGATCGTCTGGTCGAGTACAAGCTTCGTTCCATGCCCTGCTTCCGGGCGCTGGCGGACAAATCCCCAGGCCAGCAGGCCATGCCTGGCTCCAGCGTCGTCATGCAGTTCTACAACGACCTGAGCGTGGCAACGACCCCCCTCACGGAAACCGCTGACGTCACGGCTGTCGCGGTGCCGTCCACCTCCTCGGTCACGGTGACCCTCCAGGAGTACGGCAACGCCATCCTCATGACGAGGAAGCTCCAGCTGGTGGCCCTGTCCAACGTAGACGAGGGCGTGGCGAACATCGCCGCGTACAACATGAGGGACTCCCTGGACTCCCTGGTGTCCCCCATCCTGGCGGCAGGCACCCACGTCATCCGGATGAACTCTGGCGTCGTGAAGTCCGACATGCTGACCGGCGGCGCTGGCACCACTGGTGCCATCACTGGCGCAGCTACTGACTCCTTCACGTCCAAGATCCCGCGTCTGGCCACCGCCAAGTTCCGGACCAACAAGGTGGTCCCCCGGCAGGGCGAGCTGTTCGGCTGCTGGGTCCACCCTGATGTAAGTCACGACCTCAGGGCTGAAACTGGGGCTGCGGCCTGGCGGGATCCCCACAACTTCTCGGGTGCGGAAAGCATCTGGGCAGGGTCGATCGGGGTCTACGAGGGGTGCTACTACATCGAGTCCCCTCGGCTCCCCACCGCCCTTGACGGTGCCTCCTCGGCAAAGGTCTACCGGACCTTCTTCCTGGGGCAGCAGGCCCTGGCGGAGGCCGTGGCCGAAGAGCCGCACATCGTGTTCGGTGAGGTCGTGGACTCCCTCCGGCGTTTCACCCCGATGGGCTGGTACGGCCTCCTGGGTTGGGCCCGGTACCGGGAGGACGCCCTGATCCGCGCCGAGACGTGGTCAACCATCGCCTAAGCGGCTGAGGGGGTAGGGAGACCTACCCCCTTCCGCCCCTGGAGGGGCCATGACCGACTACCTGTTCACGCCACCGACAGTGGCCCAGGGCCCGGCTGCCCGGGACCGGCTGTTCGTCCGGGTCTCCATCGACCGGGGCCTGACGGTCATCAAGCGCCAGGCCGGGACCTACTACGAGCAACGGTTCCCCTCCCAGACGGAGCTGGAGGAGGCCGCCGCGTTCTGGCTTGGCGGCCACGTCTCCACGATCGATCAGGCCACCCGGGACGATCTGGTCGCCGCCGGGTACGGCGCGTACATCACAGCGATCCCCTGAGGGAGTTGGCCATGGCTTACAGCAAGGCCAAGCCGAAGAAGAAGGCGGGCAAGAAGCCCGCCATGCCAATGAAGATGACCCCGGCCGAGATGAAGGCCATGGCCAAGAAGAAGAAGGGCAAGTAAGTGGCTTACAGCTCAGAACTCCGCCGGTTCTCCATCGTCACGGGGACCCTGCCGGATGCTGACGTGCTGGGTGTCGTCTATGGCGACGGCCGGGCCGTCTACCGGAAGTACCAGCTGGCTCCGAACAGCTACTCCACCCCGATGACCACGTCCATCACCGACCTGACGGACCAGTACTCGGCGATGGCCGGGTACGCCCTGACCTACAACGACCCGCTGGACCCTGACGGGGTCTCGGTTTCGCCGACCTCGGGCACCAATGCCGGTGGCACCACCATCGTCATCACCGGCACCGGCCTCAACTCCACCTCGGTTGCCGTCACGGTGGGTGGGGTGGCCTGCACCACGGTCCGCTCCAACGCCACCACGATCTCGTGCGTGACCGGTGCCCACGCCAACGGGGCGGTGGACATCGTCATCACCACCCTGGAGGGCACCGACACCATGGTCGGTGCGTACACCTACACGTGAGCACTCACGTCTGCCGGTGCCCCGAGGGTGGCCACCCCACCTTCGGGGCCTGCATGCGGGCCAAGGGGATCAGGGTGGGCTGGGCCAGGTCGGCCGCAGGGTTCGACCTGTCCAGCGAGAAGCGCTTTCAGTCCGGGCTCCAGGAGTACCGGGACGCACGCCGTCAGGGCGTGCAGCCAGAGACCACCAGGACGCCGGACATCCGGCGGGCCATGCGGGCATCAGAAGAAGTAGGAGTTCCCTATGGCGCTGCCGAATCAGGGTGACCCGGCCCCCTGGGGCACGGACCTGCGGAACTACATCCTGGCCATCGAGGCGGCCAAGGCCAACAAGCCGCTCACTGGGAGCAAGGCAGGAGACCAGTCCAACGGCACGGCGGTTCTGGCCGACGTCACCAGCCTGAACCTGTCGCTGGAAGCGACCAGCACGTATGACTTCGACTTCTACCTGCCCTACACCGGCGACACGAACTCCAACGCCCCGGTCACCCTGTCTCTGTCGGGGCCGACGAACACCTTCCTCGGGTACTTCATCTACGTGCAGTCCTCGGCCTCGGCGAAGACCGAGGTGACCAGGACGGCCTTCGCCTCCAGCTTCACCGGGGCGGCCGTCACCACGGCCGGGACCATCTACGTCGCCCGGATGTTCGGCAGGGTCACCACGAACGCCTCTGGGACGCTGGTCCCCCAGTTCGCCGGGGACGGTACCCACACGAACGTCATCAAGGCGGGGGCCTGGTCTTCCGCGAGACTGGTGGTCTGATGCCGCTCGACGTCCAGGGAGAGCTGAACCGGATCGCCGGTACCTCCGGCGTCGGGGAGGCCGGCGCGGCCAACCTGATCGCCAGGACCACCGGGTACGAGACGGTCGGTGCGCTCAACGTCGCGGCCGGTATCACCAACCCGGCCAACTGGCTGGACATGCAGGGCGTGGCCAACCTACTCGCAGGCACCACAGGGCTGGGCACGGCCCGCGCCCTGTCCCTGGTGGACACCATGGGCATGTTCGGGTTCGGCGCGTTCGGCGAAGGGGTGTTCGGCGGATGAGCACTCTCAAGCAGCTGATGGACCAGGTCGAGATCAACCTTCAGGGCTACGTCCAGGACCAGGCCGAGCAGACCTACGTGACCACCGCCATGGACTCCGACGACCTGACGTTCATCGTGGACGAACCGGCCCTGGTGTCCCGGGGGATCGTCCAGGTCGAGGACGAGCTGATGTGGGTCAAGTCGGTTAACCGGGAGACCAGCACGGTGACGGTGTCACCGTTCGGCCGGGGGTACCTGAGCACCACGGCGGCCTCGCACGCCGAAGGTGCCCGGGTCACGGACAACCCCCTGTTCCCCCGGAGCCAGGTGAAGATCGCCATCGATCAGGTCCTGGAGAACCTCTATCCGGACCTGTACGTCCTGACGTCCACCACCTTCCCCTTCGTCGCGGCCCGTGCCACCTACGAACTCCCGGCTGCGTCCAGGAACGTCACGATGGTGACGTGGGACGTGATCGGCCCCACGAAGTACTGGGAGCCGGTGAGGCGCTGGGACTTCAATCCCCGCGCCGACACCACCGAGTTCCCGACCGGCCGCTCCATCGACATCTGGTCTCCGATCGTTCCCGGCCGGACGGTCAAGGTGGACTACATGAGCAGGCCCACGGGGCTGTCGGCACCGACCGACCAGTTCACCAGCACGGGCCTTGAGACCTACGTGGAGACCACCGTTGTCTACGGGGCCTGTTACCGGATGGTCGGCTGGCTGGACGCCCCCAGGCTTCAAGCCAGGGCCGTGGAGACCTCGCAGAGGAGCGCCTACGTGGAGACCGGCAGTGCGTCGGACACCGCGAAGTACTTCTATGCGCTCTACCAGCAGTCCTTGGAGGCGGCGCGGATGCGCTTCCTGAAGGAGAACCCGACCCTCCTGCACTTCAAGAGGTACTGATGGCACCGAACCGGTACTACTCCAGCAATGCGGTCGAGACGACCCTGACCGCCGGTATCTCCAACAGCTCGACCACGATCAGCGTGGCGAGCGCCACGGGATACCCGGCCTCGGTTCCCTTCACGGTTCACGTGGACCTGGGCAACAGCTCCGAAGAGATCATGACCGTCACCAATGTGAGCGGTCTGAACTTCGACGTCACCCGGGGGGTGGACGGCAGCTCAGCCGTCTCCCACAGCCTGGGTGCCACTGTGATCCATGGCGTGTCCGCCCGAGACTTCCAAGAACCCCAGGACCACCTGGGGTCCACTGCCGCGCATGGGGCGACCGGGGCCGTGGTCGGTACGACCAACACCCAGACCCTGACGAACAAGACGCTGACGACCCCCACCATCAGCACTCCAGTCATTACCGCCTATCCGCCCCGGTGCAAGCGGCGCAAGGCGGCTTCCCAGTCGGTGGCCAACAACACCGACGTCCGGGCCCAGCTGGACACGACCGACCTCAACGTGGGCGGGTTCGTCTTCGCCGGGGCTTCGACGTACACGATCGAGGTGCCGATCGCCGGTACGTACCAGGTGAGTATCGCCGCGACCTTCGAGGCGACCGGGGCCAACACTGGGGCGCGGAACGTCCAGGCCCGGCGGGACAGTGACAGCTCCATCGTGGTGAAGGCGTCCACGGCAGGGACCGGTGCGGCCGACTGGATGGACGCCTCGGCGTCCGACTCGGTGGTCCTGGCCGCCGGCGAGAAGATCTACCTGAACCTCAAGCAGACGAATGGCTCGTCCATGAACGTCCATGACGCGGGGCTGAGCGCGACCCTTCTGGGTCGCACCTGATGTCCAAGAAGATCCGTTCACGGATCAGGTTCGGGATCGGGGCGTCGGCCTCGGAGTTCACCACCGGGTACACCGACCCCTACAACGCCTACGACTTCGCCGTGGGGGGCATCCCTTTCCTGTCGGCGATGTCCCGGGAGAATCCCGGGATCATCAAGTCGGCGGACTTCCGCAAAGCCCAGATCGACCAGTCGGTGGAGCCGGGCGAACAGTCCCTGACCGGCTGGTGGGTGCGGAGCCAGCTGTCCTTCCACGCGGGGGCCGGGCTCCAGTTCAGCGACCCGTCCCTGGATGAGTCGGCCCCGATCCGGTTCAAGGAGTCCGAGGGGGTCAACGTCTGGACGCCAGGCGAAGTGACCCTGCTCAAGAAGATCGACCTTCAGCTGGCCCAGAGCAGCGTGTTCCCCAGCCTGATGGTGGGTGGTGACCTGCTCGGGGATGACTGCATCGTCTACGCCTGTGAGACCGAGGTCGGGTACATCCTGGATGACGGCACCAAGGCCGTCATGACGGCCACGTCAGGGTCTCCGACGTATGAGTGGAAGAGCCTGACCTCAGACGGAGGTTGCTACTTCGTAGCCAATGGCGAGGGCGTCTGGCAGATCACCTTCACCGGCGTAGGTCCCATCACGTACACCTTCGACAAGCTCTGGACGATCCCTGCTGACGATGATCTGGCCATCGGATGGGTGAAGGGCCGCCTGATGCTCGGTCTGGGCCAGAAGATCTACGAGCTGATCGATCCGGGCGGCGCTCCGCCGCACGCTCTGCCCACCGCTGTCTTCACCGCAGAGGCGGTGAACTGGACGTGGACGTCCTTCACTGCCGGGCCCGAGGCCATCTACGCCGCCGGGTATTCCGGCAACCGGGGCACCATCATGCGGATCCTGGTGGACAGCGAAGGCGCACTGCCGGTGATGACGGGAGCTACCGAGGTGGCCGCGCTTCCGACGGGAGAGTTTCCCTACTGCATCAGGACCTACCTCGGTACCAAGATGGGGATCGGCACGAACAAGGGTTTCCGGGTGGCCGAGATCGACTCTGGGGGCAGCCTGGCCTACGGCCCGCTGATTGAAACAGATGGCAACGTCAACGACATGGTCGGCCAGGACCGGTTCATCTACTTCACCGATGGTGACTTCGTGAACTCAGGGCTGATCCGGGTGGATCTGTCGGTCCTGAACCCCTCAGGTCGGTACGCCTATGCGACCGACCTCAAGCTGTCCGGGCACTTTGAGCCAGACTCGGTCGCGGTCATCGGGAAGTCGGGGAGGCTGGCGCTGTCCCAGAACCAGCTGGGCATCTACTTCGAGAACGAGACGGATCTGGTCGATGAGGGGTATCTGCTCTGCGCCCAGACCCGATACAACACCCTGTGGCCCAAGCTCTTCAAGCGGCTCTCGGTGCGGGCCAAGATCCTGGGACACCTGGTGGTGTCCACCGTGGACAAGAGTGGCAACGAAGTCACGGTTGCCACTCTGGACGACAACTCTGACCTGAACCCGGACCTGGTCATCAACGCTCCGGACGACCCCCAGGAGTCCCTCGGTTTGCGGTTCGTCCTCCAGGAGCTGGACGCCGACACCGGCCCGACCTTCCGTGGGTACCAGTTCAAGGCCCTGCCGGGCGGGCCCCGGCAGTACACCTACGTCATGCCCTTCCTCTGCTTTGACTCCGAGAAGGACGGGCAGGGCGGGGTGATGGGCAACAAGGGGTATGGGTCGGAGCGCCTGACAGCGATTCAGGAGATTGCCTCCGAGGGGACGGTGGTCCTCTTCGAGGAACTTTCCAGTGGCTTCTCCACGCTGGTCACCATCGAGGAACTGGAGTTCGCCCAGATCTCTCCTGGCGGGATGACCCAGTCCCCATGGGGGGGCATCCTGACCCTGAGCATGAGGACGCTGGACTGATGACCATCCAGGAGCTTCTCAACGGGGTCATCTACTCCGGCACCCTGGCGGGTGCCCTGGTCGCCATCCTCGGGTTCCTGCATTTCGCCATGGTCAGGCCGCTCAGGAACTTCCTGCGCCGGGAAGTCGTGGGGGGGCTGACGGACATCAAGGATGCGGTCGAGATCAACACGACCACACTGGAGAACCTCCAGGGCAGGCTTGACGACCACATCAGCAATGGCGGTCACCTGAGCCACTGACGTAGCCTGACCGGGTGGACACTTTCTCCTACGCCAGCACCCTCCCGATGGCGGAGCCCCCCACTCAGTGCCTGTGGGCCATCTCTGGGGACGACCCCGAGAAGACGTCGGCTACCCAGGTAGCCCAGCGGATGAACATCCGTATGACCCAGCCGAACCTGGTGTGGAACCCCCTGGACGGGGAGCTGGTGGCGATGAACCCCGCGACCCAGGAGAACCGGCTGCACTACGCCACCCGGAAGATGTTCACGGTCCTGGTCGTGGCGAACGACACCCCGATGTTCACGGACTACCCCGAACAGAACCTGCTGTCGGTACTCGGGGCCATCCCCGAGACCATCCCCAACGACTGGCCGATGGGCCCCCCATCGACCCTGAACCTCGGAGTGGGGCGGCCGGGGGATACCCCCGGCCACTACACGGAGGATCAGGTTCTGACCAACGGCAAGTCGGTGGGACGTATCGACATCAGGCGACTAAGGAGACCGGAATGACCGAGCCGCTGCCTCAAGAGGTGGAGGTCCCGAAGGGGCCCCCTGTCAGTCAGGATCCCAACTGGGTCCCCGAGGACGAGGAGCCTGATGGCGACGCAGGCTGACCTCCTCCTGGCGGAGATGCGGTCCCGCATCGGGATGCGAGGTCGCCCCAACGTGGCGACCCGGTGGTACGCCGCCGGACACGGCAACGAGTACCTCACCGCTGCCTGGTGCGACATGTTCCTGTCCTACTGCGCGGACCAGGCTGGTCTCAAGGGCGTGGTCGGCGAGTTCGCCTACTGCCCTAGCCATCTCAACTGGTTCAGGCGGCTGGGCCTGGTGGACAAGGTCCCCGCCAAGGGGGCCATCGTCTTCTTCGACTGGGACGATGACGGCGTAGCCGATCACGTCGGGGTCGTGGAGGCGCGCAACGCGGACGGCTCCTTCAAGACCCTCGAAGGCAACACCTCGGATGAGGTCGCCCGCCGGGTCCGCTTCATGCGGGACGTCCAGGCGTTCGCCCATCCGGCCTACCTCCCGGCACCGCTGGCCTACCCCGGCAAGATGCTCATCCTCGGTTCCCGAGGCCCTGCGGTAGCGCAGGTGCAGAAGCGCCTGATCAAGCTGGGTTACCCGCTGGCGCGGTACGGGGCTGACGGGATCTTCGGCGTCGAGACCGTGCGCGAGGTCAAAACCTTCCAGCGAGTGGAGCGTTCCAAAAATCCGAAGGTCGAGATCGACGGCAAGGTGGGCCCGGTGACCTGGAAGCTTCTCTTCCCGTAGCCTGGCGGTACCGCCAAGAAGAACCCCGCCCTGTCGCGGGAAAGCGAACGGCCCAGGGGGACTAGCCCTGGGCCGTTCTGTTCCTCCGCTCAAAGAGGAAGCCTGTGGGCAAAAGGCCCGGCCGGTGGTGACGTGTGACGGCGACCCGGCCGGGCCTTCGCTTGGGCCGGTATCTGACCGGCCCACCCTCCACTGCGGCGCAAAGAACAGGGAGGGGGCTGAGTGACCCCCGGGACCGGGGGTGAGGCGGTCCCCCGGGGGCCGTGTTCCACCTGCCCCAAGCGGGGGAACACTCAGGGCCCGTCCCTAACCCCCTTGATCAGGTCGGACCCAAGGAAAGATTAAGCCCCTGCCGGGGCGATTCGGTCGTCAGCGGGGGCCTGTTACCGAACTGTGCCCCGGCAAGGGCCCGAGAGAGGAGAAGAGATAGGGGGCTACCTGTTCTCCGTCGCCCATCCTAAGCGCCTCTGGCGGTCCCTCGGGACCGGGCGCGCCGGTCGGCGAGACTGGTAACGCCCGCGACCTCGACCGGCTCAGGAGCCTTCTCGGAGGCTTGGGCGGCCTGCTCTGCGGCGAACATCTCGCCGAGGTTCTCGGCCTCCCGGTCCTCGTCCATGTACTCGGCCGTCTGGGCCTGCGTCTTGTGGTCGGCCATGACCCGTGCGGCCTCCATCCCGAAGCGCTCCTTCAGGCCGATCAGTCCGCCCCGCCGGGCGGAGTGAATCCCGAAGACCCCAGCCTTCTTGAGGCTCTTGTGGACGCTGCTGTAGGACAGCTGGTTCTCAGGGAAGATCCACAGCGGGCGGCGAGCGCCTTCGATGGACTTGCCCGGGGCGATGTCCACCGGAGGGAAGACCCAGTCCGAGGGCCGGGCCTTCCGTTCCGGCCTGCCCTTCTCATCGAACCCGAACCGCTCGTTCAAGAGCTCCTGGTACCGCTCCCGCCACTCGGCGATGAAGGGCAGCAAGAGCGGGTCGATCGGCTTCTTCTTGGCGTCGCCGCCGATCTTGTTGTTCTTGAAGATGAACATGCCGCAGGGATAGCCCGGCCGCTTGGTGGTGTCGATGTCCTTCCAGCGCAGATCGCAGATCTCGCCCGCCCGGCGGGCCATGTAGAAGGTGAACAGCAGGTAGTACTTGTCGCGGTCATGCCAGCGGGCCGCCTTCTCGGCCAGGCCGAGGACCTCCTGGGGGTAGATGAAGGCCTTGGCCTTCGCCGACTCCGGCCGCCTGCGGGGGATCAGATCCGCTTCGGGGTTCTGATCCTCACCGAGCAGCTTCCTCTTGCGGAGGAAGTCGATGTACATCCGCAGGTGGGAGAGGTACAGGTTGTAGGTCCGGTCGGCCCGGTCGGCGTGGCTGGCGACCATGTAGGCCGAGACCAGCTCGGCCGTGATCTCCCGGGTACTGATCAGGTCCTGGTTGCCCAGCCAGTTCGTGAGCTTGGTGGCCTCTTGCAGCTTCCCCTTGATCGAGGACTTGGAGTACTGGGCCACGTCGCGCATGTAGACGTACCAGTTCCCGAGGGCTTCGTAGAGGTAGTCCGGGCCTTCGTAGGCATCGGCTTCGTCTTCGTGATCTTCGACCGCGACGTCGGGCTCTTCGTTCATGAGGGGTCCTTTCGAGGGGCGGGTCTTCGTTTGTCACACATCTCTAAAATAGACCTGGTGGACTTCAAGGCAAGTTAGGCAGATCGCCATAAGTCGTCGCCGTCCAGGTCAGAGGGTGGTTATAGCTCAAGCTAGCCGGTAAGTCCGCACGCGGCGCAGCGAATGTCACAACGAATGCGTCACATTCCCGGGTCTTCGGCTGAAACGACGCTTACGATGACCTTGGCATCCACCGCGAGAGAGGCCATGTCATGCCCCGCAAGCCCGACTTCGATCCGGAAGACGTCCGGCAGGTGATGTCGGCCGTCCCCAGGCCGTCATCGGCCCAGGCCGCCCAGATCCTCGCCCGGCGAGTTGGCAAGCCCTGCTCCGCCGGATACATCCGGGGGGTCCTCGCACGGCACCCCGAATGGGAGCTGGACGAGCCAGCCCCGCCCGGCGACATCCCCGCCCTGGACTACGAATGCGCCCGGGCGCTGGGCTCGATCGAACGCCCGCACAAGGCGACGAACGCCTGGGTCCAGCTGACCACCTACGAGCGCTACCGCGCCGGGCTGCTCGGCGACACCCAGGCCACCCGGTCGGCCGAGGCCTACGTGACCAAGCGGCTGCGTCTGGGACTGGTGGTGGACTACCACCAGTCCTCGGGGTTCATCGACCGGATCGCTCTGCCCTGGGAGGAAGGCTGCTACCTGAAGCAGCCCCGCCCGGACTACGCCCAGCTGGAGTTGGAGACCGCACTGGCCGGCGAGCCCCCCGGAGAGCGCCGGGAGGCCTGGGTCCGCTGGCGCGAATTCGACCGGATCGCCGAAGGCGGCTCACTCACCCGGAGGAACGCATGACCATGGCCCAGGCTGTTCTGTGCATGTACGGCTGGACCTTCGGCGGCCTACTGATCCTGGTCATCGCCATCAGGGCGATGCCGTCCGCCACGCTGTTCGCTGAGCTGGACCGTACGCCCCTGGCGCTCCGGGTCCTGGCCGTCCTGGGGGCGGCCGTCGCCTGGCCCTCCACGCTGTCCCTCCTGGTCGCCGAGAGGCCACGGGGCCGCCGCAGGCGGTAGCCTGGCACCGCTCCGAGAAGCAGAAGAGAGGGCCCTTCCCCAAGGGGGCCCTCTCTTTGTGGCTCCGCTCAATAACCCCCCGGTCACGTAGGGATTGAGGTCAAAAAAAAGACCAGGTCACCCGGCTTGCCGGGCTTGATCCTTTTGTCCGGCCGCCGGTACGGTCAGCGTCCTAAGCAGCGGGGAGCCAGCGTGAGCGATGTTGAGGGAGTGATGGTCGAAGGTGCCTGGATCATGGCCAACGGCCTGGTCGGCGTGGACGTGGGCAGGTCGGGTGCATACCTGGGCGTGGACCTGTTCAGCTGTCAGTACGGCGGCGTCACCCCGGAGTGTGACGCGGACCTGGCCGAGGCCAGGTCTCTGATCAGAGGCCTGGGCTACACCCGGACGGGTACCGTCACGATCGAGGACGGCCAGGTTGTGATGGAGCTGCTCTGACGCAAGACCCGAAGACCCTGGGCCTCGGTGCCCGGGGTCTTTTTTGTTACCCTCCTGTGACCTGATCATGGGCCTGACCTGGGGCTGCGTAATACCTCTGGGAAACCCATAGAGATCTGTTGCAAACGATCCGGGGGAGACCTACTGTCTCCCCCATGCCCTCAGACAAGTTCACCCACCCGGCCCTGGAGAGGTCCTCCTGGTCGGCGCTGAACCAGTACCTGGACTGCCCGGAGAAGTACCGGCGCAAGAGGATCCTCGGCCACGCCGAGTCCCTCAGCTGGGCCCTGGTGGGGGGCAAGGCGGTGCACACCGGCACCGAGGAGTACGACCAGTGGGTTCTCTTGGGCGACGCCGTGCCCGAGGGCACGCCAGCCGTCTGGGACTGGGCCGTCGAGTGGCCTCGGATTTTCGAGGCCACCGTCTTGGAGGAGGAACAGCAGAACGGCACCACCCGGGACAGCTGGACCGTCTACGGCCAGCCGACCGTGAAGTACCCCGACCGGGAGAACGAGACGTTCTGGCGGGACAAGGGGGAGCAGTACTGCCGCAACTGGCAGACATGGCGCGAGGCCAACCCGGGGTACCAAGAGTGGTTCACCCCGGACGGCGAAGTCGGGATCGAACTGAGCTTCCTCCTGGACTTCGGCGGCACCCCGATGAAGGGGTTCATCGACCGGGTCTTCACCCTCGGCAACAAGCTGATGGTGATGGACGTCAAGTCCGGCCGGACCATGCCGGAGACGATCCTCCAGCTGGAGCTGTACGCCTCCGCCATCGACCTCAGGTATGGAGTCCGCCCTGAGCTGGGCGGCTTCTGGGATGCCCGCAAGGGCAAGCTCATTCACCCTGAGGTACTCGGCCAGACCATCGGGACGATGGACGTCATCGAACTGATCGAGGGGTTCGTGGCCACGGCGGAGACGGGCCACTTCCTGGCCCGGCCGGGACGTCAGTGCACCTACTGCACCTTCAACAAGACCTGCCCCTGGGCCCAGAGCCTGACCTTCGGCATGCGGCCGAAGGAAATCAAGAAGGAGATCACCGCGTGAGCGAACACCAGCCCCTGCTCCAGATCGGCACTCCACTGCGGGAGACCGACCCGGCCTACGTCATCCTGCGCCTGGACGACAATCAGGACGTGGCGACGGCAGAAGCCATCATGAACCAGGCCGCCGAGCGGCTGGCCCCCCTGGCGGTGGGCCTGGCCGACACGGTCTCCCGGCTCCTGCGGTCCGGCGTGGGGAACGTGACCGGCCAGCTCCAGCAGGCCGGGCTCGCCCCGGTCCTGACCCAGGCCCCTCAGGCACCGGCACCGCCGGTCTACCCCCAGCAGCCGATCCAGGCCGGTCCGCCCCAGCCGGTGTACCAGGGGCCCACCGTCACCAGCCAGGCGGTCATGCCGCAGCAGGCGGCCCCGACCAGCTCTCTGCTGACCGGCCAGTGCTGGGCGGCCAGCCCCCGCAAAATGCACAGCTGTGAGTGCCGCGACTGCGGCGCACCGACCTACCTGACCACCAAGACCCTGCGGTCCAACAAGATCTGCAACGCCCATGTCTGCTCGCAGAACCCCCAGCACAAGATCACCTGGTGCGAGGAGCTGATCTGGAACTCCAAGGTCGTGGAGGCCAACGGCCGGGGCATCGGGACTGACCCGAACCTGGTCACCGGCTAGTGATCCCAGCGTTCCGGTCCCTTGACCGGGACACCGGGGCGGGACAGGCCCTACCGCCGGTCTGGCGGACCTTCGAGAAGAACGATGTGCGCCTCTACCGGGGGGAGCTGGCCCTGTGGGCCGGCCCCCCCGGTGGGGGGAAGTCGGCGGCAGCCCTTCAGTACTCCGTCGAAGCAGGAGTCCCCGCCCTGTACGTGTCCTGCGACATGGGGGGGCACATGACCGGGGTCAAGCTCTACTCCATCATCACCGGTCAATCGAACAAGCAGGTAGAAGAAGCACTTGAAGATCCACTCAGGAGAGGAACGGTCCGCGATGGCATCGCACAGAACACCCAGCACCTCTTCATCTCGCACGCGTCGCGGCCGACACCGGAAGCCATCGCGTCTTACGAGATGGCTTTCGAGGAGATCTGGGGAGAGCCTCCCGCCCTCCTGGTTCTCGATAACGCGATGAACGTGGCGACCAGCGGAGCTGACGAGATCGCCGGGCTGCGGGAGCTGAGCCAGATCATGCACTGGCTGGCCCAGGAAAAGGAGATCGCCACCCTGGTCCTCCACCACGTGAACCTCTCCGGCAAGGACACCGTCCTGACCAAGCCCGCGCCGATGAACGCGGTCAAGGGGCAGATCTCCGAACTGCCCGCCCTGGTCTGCACGGTGGCGGCCGACTCCAAGGCGGGCAAGTTCCGCATGGCGGCCGTGAAGAACCGGCACGGGCAGGCAGACCCGATGGCACGGGAGTACCTGGAGCTCGACTTCGACGGACCTTCCGGCCGGATCTCCGACCCGAAGGTCAGCTACCAGTCCAGCTGGGCCGGGCCCAGCTACTTCAACGAGAGGGGAGACCAGTGACGGACCCATATGCACCGTCGATCATCAGCCTTCAGCACGCCGTCAGCGCCGTACAGCAGTGGCGGCCGGGGGTCGAGAGCGCGATCGACGCGCTCACCGAGGCCGCCGTGAAGGACCGCGAGAGGCTGACCTACTGGGAGACCTGGCAGAAGCAGGTAGACCAGGCCCTGGACAACTTCGGGGAGACCTACCTCCAGAACCGGCGGCACATTGACCAGCTACGCGAGGACCTCAGGAAGACCAACGAGGCATCCCTGAAGGAGAACATGGCCTGGACCCTGACGGACCGAATGGTCACCCACATGAACGACCTCCTGGGGATGCAGCAGACCCAGATCAGAGACCTGGTCCGCCTGGTCGAGAAGCTGGACGGGCGACTGAGCGCCCACCTGAAGGAAGTGGGGTACTCCGAATGAGCAGCGGGTCCAGCGCCTGGACCCTCGATGTACCCAAGCTGGCGCTCGTGGTCGACGCGGTCCGACACCACGAAGGCATGAGCCAGCGGGAGCTGGCCCGGAAGCTGGGCATCTCGCCCAACGTAATCACCCGACTGAACCAGGGGCACCGGCCCGACACCGATGCCCTCACCAGTATCTGCATGTGGCTCAAGGACGACCTGAGGCACTACGCGGAAGAGAGAGGGACACCATGAGCATCATCAACCACAAGATCGACGAGAACAATCTGCTGCGCTACCTGGAGAAGTGGGAGGAGACCGCGAAGCGGTGCTCGGCCTACTTCGAGAAGCAGAGCGAGAGCCACGCCGCCCAGCACCTGAGCGACAAGGTCATGTACTCCCCGATCTGCAACCGGCTGATGGAGATGCAGCTGGACATCGCCACCGTGCGGAACCTGATCGGAGGGGAGGAGTGATCGACATCAGGTACAGCACCCTGGGGACGTCCGCCTACTGCGACGACCTTGAGGAGTGCCAGGAGTGCGGCGCGGCCGTCAGCTACTACTCCACCCTCAAGCACACAGAGTGGCACCAGCGGCAGGCGGGGGAGGTCGAGCCGGAAGAGACCGGACCCGACCGTACCCGCCGGGCCATTGCCCAGGACCGGGGCGCAGTAAGCGCCCCCCAGATTCCCCAGGGGTTCGCGTGAGTAACGAGAGCCGCAAGACCAGGGGCATGAGGGCTCAGGTCCACGCTGCCGACTTCCTCCGACCCCTCTTCCCCTGGGTCAACACCGTCAGCGGCGCGGCCCCTGGGCGCGACCTGAGGAACACGCCGGGCCTGGCTGTGGAGGTCAAGGCCAGGCGCGACTTCGAGCCGCTGGCCTGGCTCAAGCAGTCCAGGAAGAACAGCGATGACGACGAGATGCCCATCGTCATCTGGCAGCCGGACGGGTACGGCCCGGCCACCACCAAGGACTGGCCCTACATGGGCCACCTCGGGGACTTCCGGCGGCAGTGGGCGGAGCTCCAGGCCCTGCGGGACTACGTCCAAGAGAAGGATCCGGACTTCTACGCCGCGATGCTCAAGTCCCTCGGGGGCTTCGATGGATGATCTGGAACTCCCGGCCTCGATGCTCCAGCCGGTGGACATCTACTTCGATCCACCCGAGAAGCTGCCCGGCATGGCCGGAGCCCCCATCAAGAAGAAGCCCCCGGCCGAAGCGGCCAGCATGACCAGGTCCAACCCTGACGGACCCTGGGGGGGGCAGGAGGAACTCCTGCCCAACGGGCTGCCCCGGTCTCCCCAGTCGGTCTTGAAGCTGGCTAGGGAACACGGGTGGGGCTTCGGCCCCATCACCCTGGTGATCCGGGTGAACCACCCGGATCCCCGCATCCCCCCGTTCTTCATGGGCTGGCTGTATGACCCGGCCACCGAGAGGTGGTCCTACGACGGGGGCAGGGACCAGCAGGGCCACCCCCTGGCGGTGAACACGGTCAAGGCCATGCTCCCGCTGGCCGGTGTCCCGGAACGGGACACGGACCGAGGTGCGGGCGAGCAGCCCACGCCTCCGGCCCCCCTGCTGGACCCGGATTGCCGGGACGGCAAGCACTCAGCCTGCATCGGGGAGCCCTGCCAATGCTCCTGCCACCTGGAAGAGGAAGCGGCGTGAGGGTCGCCGCTTATGTCGTGGTTCTCCTTGTCGGCATCGCCGCCGGGGCGCTGGCGTTCCCTGGGTCAGAGACGACCAGGACCCGCGAGGACATCCGAAATGCCTGCCTCTACGCAGTGATCGAGGCCCTGGGCGAGGGGGACGAGATGGTCAGCACCAACTCGTTCTGTGAGGCCCTGAGCGAGGGCGAGCGTGAAGCACTGCTCGCTACCCAAGCCAGCTACATCAAGCGAATGTTTGGAGTCTCATGATCGACATGGAAGAGATCGCCAAGGAGATGTACTACTCCTACGGCGAGGTGACCGGCCACCGGGACTTCCAGGGGGACCCGATGCCCGCCTGGTCCGCGCTGGGCGAGACCATCCAGAAGGCCTGGGTCGCCGCTGCCACCACCGCCTACAACCTGAGCGTGGGTGCCGAGTGAACGACGAGCAGGTGACGAAGATGATCCTGGACCTGGCGGCGAGGTCGGGCGAGCGTCTCGCCAACCAGATGGTGGCGGACTCCATTAAGGTCCATGTCCTGAGGCGGGACCTGGCAGAGGCGAACCTCAAGGCCCAGGAGACGATCGTCAAGGGGGCCGAGATGGAAGCGCCCCTCAAGGCGCTCAACGAGTTCACGGACTACCTGTTGGAGCGGACCCGCGAGGAGCGGAACGCTCACAGTGAGACGGGTCTCTGGACACGCGGCAGCATGGGCAACTCCATCGCCCTGACCGTGTACCAGGACCTCTGCACCAAGCTCGACAAGGTCCGCACCAGCTATGGGCTCTAGCCTCCTCCCGAGGTGGGGGCAGCGGGAGACCGCTGCCCCTCCGGAGGGTCTGATGGCCAAGCTGCTGGAGCGGTACGGCGTGTACTACCGCTCCGAGTCAGGGCAGTTCGTCGTGAACTGCCCGCTGCCCGGTCATGACGACCGGCGTCCCTCCTGTTCTTTGCACATGGACAAGGGGCTGTTCCACTGCCAGTCCTGTGGCCGGGCCGGGGGGATCTACCAGTTCATCGAAGAGATGGAGGGAGTCACCCGTGACGAGGCTCGACGCATCGCAGCGGAGTTGGCTGGAGGACCAGTGCTCGCTGTATCAGAAGGCGGCAGATCAGGGGGCTCTCTCCTACCTGGCTGGGCGGGGGGTCCCACCGGCAGCAGTGGACTCCTTCCGGCTTGGGCTCGTGCACGATGCCCCGCCTGAACACCGCCGGTACGAGGGGATGCTGAGCATCCCCATCATCAAGCGGGGGGTGGTCCAGGGGATGCGCTTCCGCTGCATCCGAGAGGAGTGCAAGGTCAACACTCGCGAGGAGTGTCACGACGAGCACCCGAAGTTCAGGTCCGTGCCCGGTGCCAGGACCTGGCTGTATGGCACGGACGCCATGCTCAACCCCACGGATGAGCTCGACGTCGCCGAGGGGGAGCCGGACGCCTGGATCCTGTCCGGCGTCCTGGGCCTGTCGGTCGTGAGCATCCCCGGCGTGGACACCTGGAAGGCCAATCCCTGGTGGGCCCTGCTGTTCGAGGGTCACCGGAGGATCCGCCTGTGGGCGGACCCGGACAAGGCCGGGCGACGCCTGGCCGATCAATTTGTTCGAGATGTCGGTCAAAAGGTTATGGTGGTCGATCTCCAGGACGATGTGTCCTGGACCCACCGCGACCACGGAGTGGGCGCATTGATCGAGGCAGGCGGACTATGACCAAGATCGACCGACGGACGCAGCTCAGGGCCATGGACATGATGGACGAGTGGGTGGCCCAGGAGAGGAAGCGAGACGAGATCATCGTCTTCGCCACCGAGGCGGGGCTTTCCGCCAGGCTGGTCGCTCGGCAGATGGGGATCTCCGTCCCGACCGTCGTCCGGGCCCGGCGCAAGGCCCGAGAGGCAGGTGAGATCCCATGCCCTGGGAGCAGCTAGAGATTCCCGGCGTTACGGAATCGTTGCTTTCCGGGCAACGATCTTCGAGATACGGTCAGGACTTCCACGAGAGAGGAGGGGCGATGACGCTCAAGATCACCATTGCCATCAACGACGATGAGCTGCACGAGATCGAGGCGCACTACCAGCGGGGACCGCTCGACGGCATCTGCGACTACGTCGTAGTCATCAACGACGAGTCGATCGGACGGCTCACCCACTTCAGGCCGGACGGGGCTTACGCCCTGGCACGGAAGGTCCTGAACGCCTTCCCGGCCCCGGAGAAGACGCTTCAGGAGCAAGCGGGGGCACGCACGGCGGCTCCCTCCACAAACGTCAGCCTGGTCCTGGACATGGCCAGGGATGCACTGGTCTACGGGGAGGCCGAAGCCTCCGCCAAGCTCGCCCAGGAGCGGGAATGAACTGGCCGGACCTGCCCGGCTGGGCCGCCTTCCTCTGGGTGCTCGGTGAGCGGCTCGTCTACCTGTGGAAGGACCACCGTGAGGGCTGGTAGCAGGCTCTGGAACCGGCGGACCTTCCCCGTCACTGCCGTCGCCCTGAACGCCGTGGCAGCAGGGAACGCCTGGGCATTCGGCTATCACTGGCAGGCCATGGTCGGCCTGGGCATTGCCGGGCTCCTGAGCCTCAACATCATGAGGACCGAGGCTCAGATCAGGGAGAACGAGGCAGCCACCGAGGAGATCCGTAAGAGGATCGGCCAGTGGGAGAAGCTGAACCCATGAGCCACAACCCTTACCACCCCGGCTGTGCCGGGTGCCAGATCTGTTTCGAGCTCATGCTGGAAGACAGGTATGGCCCGGAGTGGTGGGACCACCCCGACAACCAGCCGAAGCCGGGGGAGCTGTGATCTGCCCCGGCTGCCAGCGGGCAGCGGACCAGGCCAAGCTCCTGGTCACCACGGCCGACCATGACCCGGCGGCCTGCCGGGACCTGGCAATCCAGCCGCACGGCTGCACCTGCCAGCACGACAAGGGGGTGCGGTACCCGTGACCCTTAGGAAGGCCATCGGGTTCAAGAGGCACATACCCCGGGGCCAGCTCACGACCATCGGCAAGCAAGAGGGCACCGTGCCCAAGAGATCTAGAGGGAAGAAGAAGACGATGAACATCCAAGATCAAATGCGGGCCTGGCAGGACACGCTGGACGGGGGCAGCATCGTAGAGGTGCGCCGCGCCGCCGTGGAGATCCTGGCCCAGCTGCGCCACACCCTGGAGAACCCGACGCCCCCGGAGGGGACGGGCTGGGTAGAGGACTTCACGGGCAAGCACTACCAGGAGGTGTCCGCCATGGTGGACAACGTGCGGGGCACCCTGGACGAGTGGGAGAGGAACAAGAAGAAGACCATCCTGGTCTCCATCGTCCGGGAGATCGTGAGGACCGCCGAGTGAGCTGGTTCATCCCCAAGCCGGTGCCCTTCGAGGCCAAGCAGTGGCCCCGGATGGGGCTGACCGTGCTCACGGAGCTGGTCGGCGACGACAAAGTCATCGTGGCCCAGGACGGGACGGTCTACGTGATCGTCTCCTCTGGACACCCCCAGCGGCTGGACCCGGGATGGTGGGTGAGCCGATCCGAGGCCGGCGCGGTCAGCGTCTTCGCCGAGGGCGTCCGCCGGGGCTGGGAGGAGATCTCCAGGCCGTAGCGGCAGCAGGAAGAGGAAGGTGAGCCCCCCGGTATCCCGGCCGGGGGGCTCTGCCATGCGCCGTGGTGTCCGGTCCGGCGACACGGCGGCTTGGCGGGGGCCGGTGTCCTACCACCGGCCCCCGGGTTCTGCTGCGCGCCCTCCGTCGCTCAGGCAGCGCAGCATCCAGGGAAAGCTAACTGTCGGGGCCCTCGCCTTGGCGACGGCCGATCGGACAGGACTCCGTCTCGGGACAGAGCCCGGCCACCGTCACGCTTCCGCAGGCGGGGCAGGTGGGTGGGCTGTCGGTCATGGTGACCTCCATCGTGGGCAGTGGCGGCAGCGAATCAGTACGGTCCTGCTGTCTGTCTCACCCCAGTAGGCCCAGCGGTGCCAGCCCAGGCGGCAGAGCAGGGCCCTCACTGCCGCCCCTTGATCCAGTCGGCCAGCTGGTCCAGGCCGCCCCACACATGCGGGAAGACCGGCACCCCCAGGTCCAGTGCCCTGGCGGCCATGTCCACGGAGCCGTGAGAGCCATGCTCAGACCCCATCGGGCACCCCTCCTTGGCGCAGGGCCCGATCAGGCCCAGCGCCGCGTTCGGGTACCTGTGGGCCATCTCGGCATTGCGCCACAGAGGCGCGAACCACCGAGGGATCAGCTCGTACTGCGGTCGCCAGACCTCGGCGGCCACGCCCTGCTTGTCGGCCCAGACCTGGGCCTCGGTATCGACCCCGGTCGCCCCGCCGTGGAGCAGGGATAGGTTCGGGTGCTTGGCCAGCACGTCATCCAGAAAGCCCTGCATGTAGGCGACCGCCCTGGGCGGAGCGTTCCGGGACCCGAAGACCAGGAGTCGGAAGCCCTGATGGATCCCCCCGGGGATCTGGTACTGCTCCCCGACGAAGCAGTCCGGGTCGTGACCCGCCCCCCGGGGCTGGAACGGCCGCTCGCAGCGGGGGCAGGCCAGCTTGGCGGGGGTCGGTGGACGCCAGCTCATCGACGAGCCCGCCAGCGGTTGACCTGTCGCAGGGCGTTGGGCATGTGCCACATCGCCAGCCCGTAGGAGGCGACGGCCAGGCCGGAGTACGTCCAGGACAGCCAGCCGTCCACGTAGAACGACACGGTCACGAACAGCACGACACTAGCCAGGGCGAGCAGGAATCCTGCGACCGCCAGTTTGTCTCTCATCTATCTCTCTCTCGGTTGGTTAACCGGGGGCCGGTGGGTCCGGCCCCCGGCAGGTTGGTACTGCTACGCCGGGACAGGCTGCTTGGCCTCGGCCGCCAGCTTCTCGGCGGCCTCCTTAATCTCCTTCTCTCTCAGCCAGGCCTCGTAGGCGGTCAGGACCTTGGTCCCGGCCGGGCCCCTCACCCCCTCCGGCCGGCTGCTCCGGGCGATCGTGGAGTCCGGGCCCAGCGCCCAGACCTTCGCCTGGTGGTGCCTGGTCCGGTCCTCCGGGCTCAGCTTCTGCATCGTCCGGTAGGTCTGCGGGTCGTACTCCTTGCCCTCGGGGGCGGTCGTTGTGGCTCCCTCCACCTCGTACTCCTCCATGAACGCCTTGTGCCTCCCGGCGTCCTTGGCGCACAGGACGAGCTTCTCCTTCTTCCCGTTGATCAGCTGATCGAGGACCACGAAATCCCCCTTGTTCTCGCTGCTCACCGGGCACGCCTTGCGGTCGCACGTGTAGGTCTCGACGGTGCGCTTGCGGATTCCCATGCTGTCCTTCTCTCGTTGATGTGCCGTGGCGATGGCCTGGTTGGCCGTGGGATGACGTCACCCCCACGGACTAGGCTGCCTTCGGGCTTCTGCGGTTCTCGGTGTAGAAGCGACCCTCAAGGATCGCCCGGATGACCTCACGGTCCAGCTCAGGCCCATCCAGGTGGGCCTTGATCTGCTTGAGCTTGGTCCGGTCGGTCGGTTCGTCGGAGCGCCAGCACCGGCGGCACTTGGCGGCACCCTCGGGGATGTCCTCCTCTGTCTCAGCGAGCAGGGAGTGATCGTCAGTGGCGAAGCCACACTTGGCTCGAATGAACTTGATGCCCTCCACGGGGAGGGCCTTGACCTGGTGAATCACTGCTCTCTCCTTTCACTGAATAAAGGGGGGAGGCGACTGGCCTCCCCCCTCCTCGTTGTTGGTCCTAGCCCAGCTTGGGCAGGTCCCCCGGCCGCAGGGCCCTGGGGATGGTGATCTCCTTCGCCTTGTACATGACCGAGGGCCACTCCTCTCGGAGAACATCCCGGTTCCAGCCGGTCAGGAACAGGTAGGCGTGGAACGCCTCCTTGGGCAGGAGGATGGACTGGCGAACATAACCACCATCGCTCTTGCCGTCTGTCTCGATCCACTTCCGGACGGTGTGGGCGGGCTGCTTGAAGCCGAGCCCGTCGCCGTGCTTCAGGCTGTTGAAGAACTTGGCCGGGCGGTTCATGTCGAAGGTGACCACCCCGTCGACCACGCCCTGGCCGCAGGCCTCCGCAGCCAGGGCGTAGGACATCGCCAGGGCGGTGTTATGCATCATCTTGGGCACGTCCTTGCGAGCCCAGGCAACGGCCTCGCGGAGTGCGGGCCGTTGCTCCACCAGCTGAAGCTTGCGGGCCTCCTCCGGTCGCATGGCCCCGGTGTCGGACCAGGCCGAGATGAGCGGGACCTTCTCCACCTTGTGCAGAAGGGTCGCGGCCCTGTCCAGGTAGGTGGGGTGCTTCTCCCCGGACAGGAAGAGGGATGTCGCTGACGTCCTGGTCAAGTTCTTGTCCAGGGCCAGGAACGCATCCCTGGTCCACCCGTGGGAGACCATGAAGGGCAGCCTGAGCCCCGCGTAGACGATGCTCATGGCCCGGTGCAGGCCGTTGAACCCCATACCCTCCTGGTCGTAGGCCCAGGGGTCGGGGCTCAGGTACCAGGCTCCCGGGATGATCATCTGATCGACGTACTTCTTCATCCGGACCTGGCTGAAGTTCCGTTGAGCAGGCCTGCCGTCCTTCTCCAGCCCCCCGAAGGTCAGGAGGAACTCCTTCGCCTCCCTGGGGCCGATCAGAGTCGGCTCGTAGGTGATGTTCAGGCCGGTCAGGTCGAACGCCTGCTGCTCCAGCTGGGCAGCCTGCGTCCTGGGGTCGGCCTTGCCCAGCCTCTCGACCTTGAGCATGGTCTCCATGAACTTCTCACGCGGAGACTTGCCGGGCCCCTTGAAGGGCCTGTTCACGACCGGAGCTGCCGCCTGGGGTGGCCAGCGCAGGTCGGAGACCAGCCGCTCCAGGGTCACCTGGTTGGCGCGGTTGGCACCAGGGACAACGTGCCCCCGGACCTGCTTGCCGGTGCCGTTGTTGCAGGCGATGAAGTTATCGCCGTTGAACTTGACCCCGAAGCCTGCGGTGTCATCGACCTCGCGCAGCTTCTCCTCAAGAGTCTCGCTGTTCAGTATGTCCGTCATGTGGGTCCTCTCTCCGACGACTGCCGGGCGAAAGAGCAGGTCCCCATCTACGTCGGACCCCACCCCCGATAGGGGGGTCCGACTAGCCGTCAGGCGAGCGAAGCTCACCGGACAGCCCCGATCGGGGGGACCTGCTCAAGGCTCATCCAGTGGTGGGCATCTCATCCGCTGCCATCCAGGGCAGCCCCCGGGCCTCCCGGGTCATGGACCGGACCGCCAGCAGGTAGAGCTCGGTGGCGGCCTCGTTGCTCAGCCCGGAGTACCACAGCTTCTCGATCGGCGGCTGCTCGCCCTCGCCGGGCTTGGTCCGGACCACCTGGTAGATGCCATCGCAGTGGGCCATGGTCACCTGCCAGTCGGCCTGACGAGGACCGGCGAAGGCGACGGCCTCCAGAGTCCAGCCGTCAGCCAGCGGAGCCGTCAGCCTCAATTCGTGTTGCTCCAAGATCATCTTCTCCTTCTCCCGTAGCTCTCCAGGCGTCCGGGATTCCGTGACCCCTATTGCCCTTCTCCTGCTCGGCCAGGCCCTCAGCCCGCAGGGCGGGCAGTTTCCTGCGGACGGTCGATTCCGTAAGTCCGGTGCCGACAACGACCTGGACGACGGAGCTCCCCTCGGGGTGAGCCCGCAGGTACCCCAGAACCCTCTCCTGGGCGTCCGGGGGGGTTGGTGTTCTCATCCCTCTCCTCTCGCTGGGCCTTCGGGCAGGAATGCCCGCAGCCTTTGCAGTACCACTCGTTGCAGGGGCCGCAGTGCCCCATACCTGAGTCTGCGTGTTTATTGCACGCCATGCGGACCTTCCCTCTCGGCGGCCAGGGCGGAAGCCTTGACCTTGCCCTTGTCGGTAATGCTCCAGAGGTTGGCGTTGCTGAGGGTTCCGTAGCTGCTGTCGCCGTTGAACTCATGGCCGAACGGCCGGTTAGTGCCGCCCTTTCTCTGGGCGACATAGCCGCAGAACAGCATGCGGCGCAGCGCGTAAATCACGGATGCATGGGGGATCTCCAGCTCTGACGTCAGCCGGGCCACCAGGAACTCCGGACGGTCCGCAGCCCACATGTGGATCAGGATGGCCCGATGGTTCTCGGTCCACCTCATCGCCCCTGCGCCAATCCTTGGCATCAGGTCCTCCCTTCCGGGCTGGGGGAGGGGCCCCCGTTGGTCCCTCCCCCTGCTTGCTGGCTACTGCTGGCCGTTGGTGCCCGGCTTGGAGATCGTCGATGAGAACTGGAGGTTGCCCTCCTCGTCCCTTCCGACCTCCAACTTGATCGCTTGGACGGGGATCCCGGCGGCGGCGAAGACCTTCGCCATCTGGCCCTCCGCCTGGCTCAGCAGGGCCGAGAGGTCGCCATGGCCCTTCTCCCGGCCCTGCTCGGCCTGGGTCAGCGGTTCGCACTGCTCGTCACAGCCGTAGATCCGGAGGGACCGGTCCGGCAGGACCCCGACCTCCCCGAACTCCTCCAGGGCCGCCACGAACGCCTCCTCCAGGAGCTCCTGGGTCATGAAGTCGTCGAACAGGTGGTGCTTGAACAGCTTGGGGTCGAAGGCGTCCTCCAGATCGGACAGGCGCGTGACCCGGAGGAGCTGCTCACCCGCCAGGAGTGGACTGGGGTTGTCCTCCTTGCTGATCTCCACCAGCTCGTCCCCGGCCGTCTCGTAGGAGACGTGCAGGATCTGGTGGATCCTGGTGATCACCGACGTCAGGCTGCCCGTGAGGGCCAGGTCCTGGTAGACCTCGCCCTCCTTGAGGGTCACCACGTGCCAGTGCTGCTCCAGGCCGGTGGTCTGGTCGCTCCGGTCCTCGGGGTTGGTGTCGGCCTGCTTCTCTTCTGTCTGCATGCGTACTCTCTCGGTTGTACGGTTCCGAGGGCCTGAGCTTCTGCTCAGGCCCGGGGTCATCTCCCCTCTCCGGGAGAGGGGAGAAACCAGCTGACTGCTGGCTAAAGCCCTGCTCCAGGGAAGCGGAGCAGGGCCAAGGCCATGGGTCAGATCACTTCCACCCCTTGCCCGCTGCGATGCAGTCCGGGCACACGTCCGGGTGTCGCTTCTCCTTCATGCGGCGGACCACATAGCCGCTGCCCACCTGCCAGCCGAGTGCCCGGACGTTCCGGGCGAACTGGTCCATGCCCATGGCGCGCTCGAACCAGCCCCTGCCGGTCACGAGATCCGGCGAGGTCACCTTGCACACGTCACAGGTGGCCGAGTAGTGGATCTCCCTGTGCAGGCTCATCAGGGCTGCTCCTCCTGGTCGATCTCGCAGATATCGGGGGACTCGCACACCCAGACATGCAGGTTGGTGTTGTGGCTGACCTGCAAGGGGAAGGTCTGGAAGATCTTCGCCGTCCACCGGGCGTCGAACTTCTCCCGCTTGTCCTTCCAGAAGTCGTTGTCCCGGTTCTCGACTGCGGCGGTGAATTCCACCTCGGCATCCCGGACAGCCCGCATGAAGCGGTAGTCCCTGAGCAGGTTGTCGCCGTCGCCAGCGTCGGCGTCCGTGTCGCACTGCCCACCGATGTACTCCAGGTCGTGCTCAAGCTCCCCGGCGATCGTCCGGAGCAGGCCCCCGAAGTCCGCGACCCGGACGCAGTCACTGTCCGGGTCCGTGTTGGGCCCATAGCCGTCCAGGCCATGGGCCACGTGCCAGTGGCTGGCGGGGATCTCCTCCCCGACCGGCTTGAGCAGTTCGAGGATTTCGTGGACCTCCCGATCCATCTTCCGCTCGTCAGACATCAGCCGACTCCAGGTGCAACCTGGCCCGGTAGTCCACCAGAGCCTGGATCGCCTTGAGGTGCTCTTCCTCGGCCTTGCCTAGCGACGCCTTGGCGTCGGCGACCTGCTGCCCCTTGTGGTCGGCCTCCTGCTCCAGGTGAAGGGCGATGCTCCGGAAGTCCCAGTCAGGGACCTCCTCCTTGAACTGCTCCAGGGCCCTCATGATGATCGGGTTGATCTTCTTGAGGATCGGCTTGTTCCAGTCCACCTTGGTACCGCTCTCCCGGTAAATGCCATCCTCATAGGGACTGGATACCCCGGACGTCGTCCAGGGCTGGGGGCCGTCCCCCCTGATCCACCGGTCCCGCTCCGCCGGGGTGCTCGGCCGGTAGTTGTCCTCCACCCGGTAGCGCTGGCTACCCACCTTCAGGTAGCCGTGCGGCTCGTCGAGCAGATACTTCCGCCCGTCCTCGGAGAACCGGGGCCTGGTGGACACCACCACGAACGGGGTGTGCTGTTCCACTCGCCCCCTGTCCCTGACGTGGACCGCCCTGACCTCCGCCGGGCGGATGGTCACGTAGACCGTGCCCTCGGGGAGGTCGTACTGGTAGTTGCGTTTCATGCTGTCTCCTCTCTCGGAATTGACGCGGGGCTGGTGGGATTCGAACCCACGTCGCCAGTCGTACCTATCGGCGGTGTTCCAACCACTAGGACTACAGCCCCGTGTGAGCCACGGATGGGGAGTCAGCGGTTAGCTAGGCCGCCTGGCCCGTCTCCTGCTCACGCTCACCCGGATGCCTCTCGGAATGAGGTCTTGCGTACCTGTAACCGGATTCGAACCGGTGACCTGCCCCTTATAAGAGGGCCGCTCTTTCCGCTGAGCTACACAGGCCGATGCGATGGGAGAGACCCTGCCGGGGGATGCGCCCCGGCAGGGCTATGCGAAGCGTTGGACTGGTTACATAGGTCTCCTTTCTCCGGGGATATTGGTTCACCATGCCCCCCGACCGGCCAAGCCAAGAGGCCATTGCGGAGGGGTGCCCTCTGCCGGGTTCGAACCGGCAACTCAGGGGTTCTAATGTGCCCCTTGCCTCTGCCGTTTGGGCTAAGAGGGCGAGTGGGGCCCCCTTGCTAGAGCCAACTGTCGATCCGGTAGCAGTACCCGCTGAACGGGCCCACCTTGGTGCCGGGGATGGCCTCGATCAGCGCGTCATAGACGGCGTCCATCTCCGTGTGGCCGAAAACGAGATTGTCACGGTGGGCGCGGGCCGCCTGCATGGCGGCCCGCTTCTTCTCCTGGTGCTCAACCGTGCTGGTCTTCTCCTGCCCCTCGGGCAGGATCCGGGTCAGGACGTAGATCACAGCATCACCCACGCAGCGAAGCCGGTGGAGTCCCTTATCAAGTACAGGATCTCCGTGCATCCCCTGGACTTGCCGAACTCGTTCAGGGGGGCGAACCAGTCATCCCCCTTGTCCTCGGCCATCTCCTCCCCGTGGAGGAACCGGCCGATGTACCGGAGCTGGCCCTCCTCGTCCTGGAGGAGGAACCTGGTCCCGGCGGCCTCGTCTTCTGCGATCCGATCCCCAGCGGCCTTAGAGGCGTCCCCGGGGCCGACCAGTCCACCGTCGCCGAGCCGGCTGGCCGGACGCAGGTCGTGGTCGATGGTCCAGGCGTAGGGCTTCACCGGATCACCAGCCCGTAGACGTGCGGGAGGTACTCGGCGTAGTGGGCCCCCCGCTCGGGCCAGGAGTGCCTGTCTCGGTCGGCTAGGAGCGCCTTCAGGGTCGGCTCCTGGTAGTTCGGCCAGTTCGGTCCGGGGCGAATGGCCGCGATGCGGCCGGGGCTGCTGCCCTTGGGCACACGAACGACCCCGAGGTAGAAAGCCTCCACCCCGTCGCTGGTGATCGTGGCCCCGTAGGCGATGGCCTCGCCACCCTCTTCGGGGTATGCCTGCATGGTCATGCCTCCTCCCGGCGGCGCTCGGCGATCCTGACTGCGTGAGACAGGGACTCGCCGTACGCCTGAGTGGCGTCCAGCACCTTGGCGACGTTGACCGCGTGGTCGCTGTCGCTGGTGCCCTCCCTCTCCGACCTCTGGAGGTCCACGATCAGGACCGTCTTGAGCGTCATCAACTCGGCCTCGGACAGGTCCAGCTTGAGTGTGTACATTGCATCTCCTCTCTCGTGAGGTCTTACTAACCGGCATTGCGATGCCGCTAATGGCCTCAACCGGTCTTGGCTTGAGGCCAAAAGAAAGGTCACACTGCCTATTCCGGGCCGTACGCCTCCACGTAGGCCAGGTGGGCTCCCAGGGGGGCCAGGAGGGCATGCAGACGGTCCCACAGGGGGTCCTTGACGTCTTGCATCTCCAGGGCGGCCCTGCCGCCCGCCAGGTACTCCTGGAGACCCTCAAGGATCGCCCTGACTTCGCTCCGCTGGCCGTCCATGTCGACCAGGTCGTTATAGACCCTGGTCGCCAGGTTGAGCCTGGCGGTCTTGGCCCCGGCCGCGTGGAGTTCCTGGCGGATACCCTCGGCCTTGGCCTGAGCGTCCGCGATGTGCTCTGCGGTGTTCACTGCGTCTCCTCTCTCGAAGGAAGTAGGCGGAACTGCACCTACGGGCGGGCCGGTTCAGGTGCCTCGCTGGGCCACTGAACCGGCTCCCGTTGTCTACGGTTCCTTGGTCTCGTTCTCTACCTCTTGGATGCTGTACCCGTGCGGCGTCAGGACCCCCACCGGGGGCTCTCCCCGCTCCTTGGTCTCCCAGTCGATGGCCTCGGCCATGAACCGATCTGCGAGCGTCCTGGCGTAGTCCTCGGCCGCTTGCTGGTTCCGGAAGCTTCCCGGCCTGCGCTGCTTATCCCGCTTGTTGAACGGGTCCACGGTGACCTTGAACCACCCATTGCCGGGGGTGACGGTGGCCAGGCCGACCAGGTCGCCGGTCTCGCACCAGACCCGGTACTCCTTGCTCTGGTAGGTCACTTGGCCGCCCTCTTCTCTGCGACCTCGGTGGCCCACGTCTGGTGGATCTGCCACTTGCTGACGGCCCCGGACACGTAGCCCTGGGCAAGCTCCTTAAGCTCCTGCTCAGGCAGCTTGGCCTGTTCATCCGTGATGTCTGTGAGGCTGTAGATCACCTCGTTGCCAATGGTGTAGACGAAGTACCACGAGTAGTCGCGATCCCCGAAGGATCCGAACTTGTGGATGTCCACGTAGTGGCCGATGCCGTTGGCACCGCACCAGACCCGGTACCAGTCAACCTGTTCCCCGGCCATGTGCGCCCGGTCCGTCTCAGCGGTGAACCTCACAGCTTGCCCTCCTTGCGAAGGGCATCCTCGATGCCCCGCTGAAACCAGGTCTGAGAAGCGTCATGGACACCCTGAAGCCAAGCGACGACTTCGGCCTTGCTCCTGCCGGTGTGCCGGGCAGGGCAGTTCCCGTCCATGGGGCTCCGGTCCATCATGGGGCTGGCGTACCAGTACCCTCCGTCCGCCTTGGCGATCCGGCCGATGCTGGTGTTCGCTGCTTCTGCATCAAGACGGCGACGTGACACCAGCCACTGGCGACCGCAGGGAGAGCCTGTGGGCTTACCGGGCTCATCCCCGACTTGGTAGACGCGGACGTCCCCGAGGTCCAGGTACCTGTATCTCTGACGTTCCACTGTTTTCTCCTCCCTCGAAGGATGGGTCCTACCCGGACCCTGGGGCATTGCTGCGCGCCCGTGCCAGGCCTGAACCTGGCTCACACCCCCGGAGGGGCACGGGCTCCTGGGATGGGACATCCCAGGAGCTAGGGGCCTCAGATCGAAGCTGAGGCCCCGGCTTGGTCTTGCTAGAGCATGGCCGCGTACCGTTCCGCCGGGGTGGCCTCCAGCTCGCTGTAGGTGTCCCAGTAGCCCGGCTTGCGGGGTGCCGGGGGTGGGGTCTCGGTCGTATAGACGACCGTGTTGCCGAACGTCGGCATGGTGTTCTCCTCTCAGTCCTCCGGGTGCGGACGCATGACGTCCACTTCAACCGCGCTGCCGAAGGCACCCCATGTCTTGCTGAACCACGTGTAGTCGCTCAGCCCGGCCGTCGCCGCCCAGGATGCGGCGCTGTGCATGTTGGGGAAGGTCAGGGTGACCTCCTCTGCGTCCCCCGGGGGGCTCCCCTTGACCTCCCCGCCGTACCCCTTGAGAACCTCGGGGGTGATGGCCTGGTCGAAGGTGATTCCCTCAAGCGTGGGCATGTGCCTGCCTCCCTCTGTCGTTGCGTGCGTAGGCGCACGGTCGGCACCACACGCCCTCCCAGGACTCAACCGCATGGAAGGGGTAGGTGATGACCTGCTGCTTGCAGTCGGGGCACACGGGCGGCTTGCCGCCCTTCTTGCGCGCCTGCTCCGCAAGGGCGTGCTCCTTGGCCCAGCCGGCCAGGCCCTCCCATGCGGCCACCAGGTACGTCGGTACCGGGGGGTTGGGCATCGGGTAGTAGAACCGGTCGGCCCATGGGCCACTGGCCACCGGGGCCTTGCGGCCCGGCTGCTTGCGTGGCTTCGCCGTCATGGCGATCTCCTCTCTCGTGAGGGTGTGCCCGAGCAAGGCTTGGACACGGACTAGTCAGGGAACAGAGTTCCCGGACGTAGGTCATGTGGCTGACGACCACATGGAGCAGGGCAGGGGCCGGGGGTCCCTGCCTCACTCTTACGGGTTCGTCAGGCTGATACCCGGACGCCGTCCGGGTTGATCTCGTAACGGGGCTCGCCGAAAAGGCCACTGGCGTAGGCCAGGACCCCCTCAAGGCCGCAGACGGCAACGCCGAACGGCACGGGCAGGGGGTCGCCGCAGGAGGTCAGGTCACGCACGTAGATGCGGTGGCCCTGAAGGACCAGCTTCCCGACCTGACGGTCGGGCTCAAACACGTATCGGATCCGGATCGGCCAGACCTCGGCCGTACCGACCTTGACCACTTCGCCCTCGTTGATCAGAAGGGTCACGTGCTCGCCGTAGAACAGGGGCATGGGGGCCTCTCTCTCGGTTGTGGGCCTGAGCTTGCTCAGGCCACTAGGCGGGGAGGGGGTACCTCCCCGCCGTAGGGGGGGTCATCCGATACCCCGATGGGCCCGCAGGGGGACCACAAGGGCAAGGGGATGACCCCCCGGGGGTCACCGGGGGGTCTGGCGGAGACGATCACGCGTTGTACTTGGCCTTACAGGCGGGGCACGTCGTGATACGGGTAGCGGTGGCGAGCGTCTCGGTAAAGATCAGCTCAGTCCCGCAACCCCCGTCACAGAGGTGCTTGCGTTCGGCCCGTACGTACTCAGGGCGCTCTAGCCGCACAGCGGCCCGGTAAGGAGCGGACTCCGTTCCCAGGGGCTTAGCGACGCTTTGAGCGTCCCGCGTGGGTACAGGCGTGTTCGCCTGGTCTGCGGCACCGCCTTGGGCCAGCCGGTTGTGGGCGGCCATGTCCATGATCTTCCGACGGTCCCGACGCTTGGACGCGCTAGAGCGCGGCTTGACCTCGGTAGGCCGGGAGAGCATGGACCTGGTCACCCAGACCCGCTGACCCTTGGTGATGCCGCCCATGGCGCGCTGCGCCTCGCAGAGGGCCATCCACCTGCCCTTGGAGTCGTACCGACAGAGATCGTCGGTAAGGACCAGGACGGGGAGGAGACCCTCCTTGACGTGCGCCACCATGGGGTAGGGCTCAGTGCTCATGATCGTCTCCATTCGAGAGATTTGAGTGAAGTGGGGGCTGCCACGCTTCCCCGCTCCCCCAGCTATGCCGTCCAGGTGGGGGGACCGACGCGCCATGCAAGTGGCGGGTGGTCCCCCAGACCCGGTTGGCCCTGATCTGGGAGCGGGGGCCACGTTCGGCCCCTCTCGGCTGACTCGCCCGGTGATCCGGGGGTCTTGCCGCTCCCCTCCGTCGTGGTGACCGGTGGCGAGCACTCCGGACATTTCCCTACGTAGGGAGAGGGGGGAAGGGCTGAGACACACACGTGATGGGACCGTGGCCGTTCTGTTACCAAAAACCGGACATCCGGTCCATGACAGGGCAGACAGAGGCCCTCGGGCGTGCTGGCACTACAGCCAGCACTGACCGGGAGTCAGGTGGGGGTCAGACGGCGCGGCAGGGGCAGGGCCCGTCGGAGGCGCACCCCAGGGGGAGCGGAGGGGAGGGCCTATTGGGGGGCGCGTCCAATAGGGAGGGGGGAATGTCAGCCCTTCAGGCTGACTAACCGGGTCCATCGCCCCGCATATGGCCAGGACGGGGCTGATCTCTCGTGATCAAGCCCCTGACCAGGGGATCTAAGCAGACTGCGCCAGAAGTCTGCCTAGTGGAGGGCCCAGGTGGAGCGTTCCAATGGACCGTTCCAGATGAGATTGGATCGGTCCAACGATCTTGACCCGGGGGGGTTTAAACCGGGGCACCCCCCTCCCCCTCTACAGTCCCCTCCGATATTTTTTCCCAAAATATGCGGCCCCCCTGGGGGCGACACGGGCCAGTGTCGCCCACCCTTGTTCCCAACATCCGGAGGATTTGGGAACTTTTTCCCCGCGTTTTCCCAGGTCAGGACCTGTGTGACGAGAGTCACATCACAATCGGGTAAACCTGAACGCGTTTCGCGCGTTCTTAAAAACAACCCTTCCTTTAGAGCGCCTCCCGGCGCGACCGGCCCGGAGGGGCCGGAAGGGCGGCCGGTGGAACCGGCCCTTTCCCAGTGCGGCTCCGCCGCTCCTGACTAACCCGGTGGGCGGCCTTTTAGGGGCCGCCCATTCCTCCTTCGCCAGGGACCCCGCCAGGGGTCCCCCTCCCCCTGCGGGGGGGGGGACAGGGGGG
>Ga0075419_10000084_pt1 | contig 47809 bp, 48 predicted proteins | sample SoiMetdeltSBSDD3_FD_76900 | JGI IMG/M metagenome (GOLD analysis project Ga0075419, IMG submission 76900) | Bulk soil microbial communities from a Populus tree surrounding site in Tennessee, USA - Soil MetaG P. deltoides SBSDD3 | ecosystem: Environmental > Terrestrial > Soil > Tree plantation... | reverse complement strand
GGCAAAGAGCAAGCTCGAGGAAGCCATGAAAGGCCACATTGTAAGCGAGGCTCAGTTAGTCGGGACCTACCAGAAAGGCGGATGAGGTTTGTTTGTGCAGTTTTCCTGGCATCCGCGCGGTCTGCGAGGTCGCGAGATCAAAGAGAGGAGTGGTTATGCGACGTGCAGGTAGTATGATTCTTCTGGCTGCGCTGCTGTATCCGACAGCGGGCATGGCCGCGGACTTTCGGCTCAGCAGTCCCACGGTGAAAGACAAAGGGACGATCGGTAATGAACATGTCTTTAACGGGTTCGGATGCAACGGCAACAACACGTCGCCAGAATTACGATGGGACAAGGCACCGAAAGGGACGAAGAGTTTCGCAGTGACGGTCTACGACCCGGATGCGCCGACCGGAAGCGGGTGGTGGCATTGGGTGATTTTTAATATCCCCCCGGATACGACTTCCCTGCCGGCCGGTGCTGGTAAGCCGGATAGCGGAGGAGCGCCGCAAGGCAGCATCCAATCCATGACCGATTTCGGTCAGCCTGGATACGGCGGTCCCTGTCCACCGCCCGGTGATAAACCGCATCGTTATATCTTTACGGTGTATGCGCTCAAAGCGGATCAAATTCCTCTGCAGAAAGAGGCCTCCGGTGCGATGGTGGGCTATTACCTCAATCAGAATAAGCTCGGAAAGGCCTCGTTCACGAGCAAGTACAGCCGAAAATAACCACGACGACAATGAGGAGCAGAGGGACGAAGGGACGCGCTGATGGAGGAAGTCAATGCCGCTTGATGTCGAATTTGGAAAGAAAATGCTGCAGCTCGTCACCTCGCGTTACGACGACCGGCACTGGCGTAAGAAGATTGAAAAGACGCTCAGCTTGCCACAATCAGGAGTGGGCGATCCCGTTCAACAGCAAATCTTCATGTACCTGAAGGTCGAGCTGAAAGCCTACAAGTCCCGCAGGGCCGATCCGGATTCCTGGATCATCGGCGGGTATGCCACAAAGGAAGTGATCGAACGTGCCAAGCACCAGCCGAATCAGGTCGGAGCCGATCTCACCAAGGATGATGTGGCTTTCCTTGGCAATGATCCCGGCACGGAAGTGGACGAAGCCTGGTGGGATGACATGTTAGTGCAATGGTTCGACATGCCGGAAGAAGCCAAGCAGATTGAAGGCGAGAGCGAAGAACAAGCCATAGAACCTACCTCCGCAACATCGCCGGAACGAAAACCGACGAAAGCCTAGAATGTGAGGTGGGGCTGGACTGTATGCCGCCTCGCACCTTCTGGGCCACCCGACTACGCCTCACTTGGTCAATCCTGTAACCTCGCAGAGCCTCGAACACGACAGGCTTGACCGATGCAACTGAAGAGCAATGGCCGCTCGCTTCGCCTTGTCGTGTCCCGCGGCATTCGGTGACGGGCGGCACACAGTCTAGACCGAGCCTTGTGAAACGCAGCGCTGGGAGTCGGAGACACCTTCGACGCGACCAACTATCCGAACAGATCCATCTGGGCCGGCTGGGGTGCCTCTATATTGAGCGCCGGTGCAGCCGGTGCAGGGGCTTCCTCAGGCGGCGGTTGGGAATGCCGGTCTAGGAATTCCTTCAGTTTTCTGAAATCTTCCTTCAACGTATCGAGCAGGTTGCCTTGATGGAGCGCTGCAGCCGGGTGCAGCAAGGGAAAGATCACAAAGTCCTTGAGGTAAAAGGCCTGAGCCTTCACCTTCGTAATTCCGACCTTTCGCTCGAGCAGGGTTTGTGTCGCCCAGTTGCCGAGCGTGCACACCAGCTTCGGTCGGATCATTTGGATCTGCTGCATCAAAAACGGTTTACAGGTCTCGACTTCATCAGGTTCAGGGTCGCGGTTGTTCGGCGGCCGGCACTTGATGACGTTGGCGATATAGATTTGATCGCGCGAGAGATTGGCAGATGCCAGCAGATCATTCAATAATTTGCCGGCCGCGCCGACGAAAGGCTCGCCCTTCTGATCTTCATTAAACCCGGGTGCTTCGCCGACAAACATGATGCTGGCGCGGGGATTGCCCACTCCAAATACCACCTGTGTGCGCCCCAGTTTGGCGAGCTTGCACTGCTGACAGTTGTGAAGCGATTTCCCGAGTTCTTGCAGCGTCATGGTGAGGTGTGACGATGGACCGACGCGAGGCATCTTAGGAGCAGGGCAAAAAGTTGTCAACGCAGAAAATTGCCACGCTTAAACAGAGAGACGGTGGCCGATGATGATATCCGCGCAGCGCTCGCCGCTGACAACCGCGCTTTCCAGATTGGCCGGCCAGCCTGTGTCGGTCCACGCCCCGGCCACGAGCAGATTAACAATCGGGCTCCGATGGATCGGTCGACGGAGTTTCGTCCCCGGCTCAAGGGGCAGGATGGCATGCTGAATCTCGTGCTGACGCAATTCGTCGAGATGACGGCCGGGCTCCAGGAGGTTCAACGAAGTCAGCAGCGCGGAAACTTGCTGCTCAAGATCAGGCGCTGGTTGTCCGGGCTGGGTGGTCAGGACGGCCAGCAGGCGTCGGTCCGGTGCTCTTGACGTGCACGTCATCCAGTGGAACGGTCCGGCGCTGAGAAGAATATGCCGTGGCTTCGCCAGGTTCGTCGCGGTGCGTACTTGAAAATAGGTGGAGGGCTTCGTTTCAAGGTCGGCGATGTGCTGAAAATAGGCATAACGCGTGAGCCAACGCTCGGGCAGAAGGGGCGTTAGCTGCTGTGGAGGGACTGCAGCGAGGTACCAATCGGCTTCGAGGACGGTTCCCTCTCCCACACGTACCCCGGTTACCCGCTCATGGTGAAACTCAAGTCGTATAGCCGGTGTGCGGAAGGCCAACGTCGCGCTGTCTTTAGTCAGGCGGTCTTGGATCGGTCCCGCGAGCAGTTGGTCGCGGGATGGATGTGCTACCCAAATCCGGCTATCGGCCGAGCCGGAGAGAAAGAACGGTTTCACCGCGGTCACGAAGGCATCTGCGGACAGGTTGTGAATGTCACTGCCCGTCAACCAGCGGGCGAGCGGATTCCAAATAGTCTGCAAAGAGATTCGGCTGACATCCAGCGATTCGAGCCACTGTTGTGCCGTGCGATGTTCCAGGTCAGTGCCGAGCTGAACAGAGCCTTCCCAAAGTTGTTCCAACCATGACAGTAGTTTCCAGCGCTCAGCCGGCGAGAGTCCCGCAAAACGTCCGATGGTGAGGAGTTGCTTGAGCGGCGTGGGGAAAAAGGTCTTGGGATAACGGGCCACGCGGCCATCGGGCAGGACGAACTCTAAGAGGGACTCGGCAAATAAGTGGTCGGCTCGGTGGATGCCCAGTGACTGCAACAACGCCCAGGTTGCGTGATGGCAGCCAAAAATTGCCGTCGGGTGACTCCCGGCCTGGCCGAATCGTTCAGCCAGTATCGATGAGGAAGTCAGGAGCGTGACGCGGCACCCTTGTGCGGTCAGCCTATAGGCGGCCGTCATGCCGGCTGGTCCACCGCCGATGATGATGACAGATGGGCGGCCGTGCGAGGTCACGAGAGTTTCGAGCGGAGCCACACACCGGAAGCGAGAGCGAGGCGATTCGGTGTAGACAAGCGTACCCGAGGTCCGAAGACGGTGTGGTCGGCTTGTTCGATACGATCGAGGATGCGGGAATACACGGCCCTCATGATTTCGGCCACCGTCAGTGCTCGGCGATCCTTTTTGGGCAGGCAGGACAGCGCCTCCTGCGCTTTCGAATAGTAATCTCTTGCTCGCTTGGCCTCGAACCGGATGAGATTGTGCAGGGCAGGATTTTCATTGTGCTTAAGCAGATCGGTTTCGCTGTAGCCAAATTTTTCCAAATCCTCTTGCGGAAGATAGATTCGTCCCTGTTCCGCGTCTGCCGCCAGGTCCCGAAGAATATTGGTGAGCTGAAAGGCCATGCCGAGGTCAACGGCATAATCCTGAGCATGGGGAGAGGTTGGACCGAAGATGTGCAAGCAGATCAATCCGACGATCGAGGCGACTCGGTAGCAATACAGCGACAGTTCCTCGAAAGTCCCGTAGCGCGTTCTGGAAAGATCCATTTCGACGCCCTTGATGAGTTCGTCGAAGTAGGCTTTGGGAATGGAAAGTTGTTTGACGTGATGGGCAAGACTAATCATGAGCGGCCAGGACGGTCGGCCGTTATAAACCAGCTCGAGCTCGCCTCTCCAACGGCGAAGTTCTTCCTTGGGATTGCTTCCGGCTGGCGGCTCGTCGACGGCGCTGTCGACTGCTTTGCAAAAGGCGTACACCGTATACATGGCGTTTCGCCGGTGTTTTGGCAGAAAGAGAAAGGAGTAATAGAAGTTGCTTCCGCTCTTCTTCGTGAGATCGGTGCAGAACGCCTGCGCTTCTGCTGTCGTCATCGTCATCGCGATGAACCTATGGGAGCTAGTGACCCGCTCACGTCACGCACCATGGGGGAATTGCAGCCGGGGGCTACAGCTCCCGAAACAAGGTCGGCGAGCAACTCGACACCGTCGATGAGGCGAGGACCGGGGCGGCTGAAATACGAGCTGGCATCCACGATGTAAGTTTTTGGCCATCTACTCAATTGTTGTGACCAGTCGTGATCGGTCCGGCACAGGTGGCGGAGCTCTGCGATCGTGCGCTCGATCGAGAATCCGCAAGGCATGAGGACGACAATCTGCGGAGCGGCGGCATGGACTTCTTGCCATGAGACCTGGCGGGAAGGCTGACCCGAACAGCCCAGGACGTCGTGACCTCCTGCAATTCGCACCATCTCAGGCACCCAATGGCCGCCGACATACAAGGGGCTTAGCCATTCAAGACACAGGATTCGGGGCCGGGGCAGGCCGCCGCGCTTGGCTTCAACTGTCTTCAGCCGGCTGCACAGGGAGTCGGCTAGGTCACGTCCTCTGGCCGCTTCACCCAAGGCCTGCGCGATCCGTTCGACATCATGAATGACCGCCTGAAGTGACCGCGGATCGAGGGGAAGAACTTGCGGCCGCGATGGAAGCGTGGCAATGGCCTGTTCGAGTTGATGTGTGGTCACGGCGCAGACATGACAGACGTCTTGCGTCAGGATGACGTCGGGCCGTGCATCGTTCAAGGCTTGCCTGTCCAACTCATACAACTTCTGACCCGACGACGCCTGAGCACGGACTTGGCGGTCAATGGCGGCGCTGTCCATAACGGCCGAATTGACGGTCGATTGCACCACGACCGGCGCGTGCCGAATCGTTTCGGGATAGTCGCATTCATGGCTAATGCCGACGAGATCATGCGACAAGCCCAGCAACGCCACGACCTCCGTCGCACCGGGGACAAGCGAGCATATTCTCATGTCAGTGATCCCGTCAGGGTGCCTGCCACAGACGCCTCCGCAGGTCCGTCAGATTCGTCTCTAGCAAGCTTGGCGTGATGGCATGGGCCTCGTGCAAGTCTTGGACAGTGTGCGTATTAGCCACGGCAAGCACCTTCATGCCGGCAGCCTTTGCGCCGCGCACACCCGGGAGCGAATCCTCAATCACGAGGCAGGACGCGGGAGTCAGGCTCTGGTCTCGCTGTTGCAGTCCCTTCAATGCCAGCATAAACGGTTGAGGATCTGGCTTGCCCCGCAGCACATCTTCTGCACTGGTGATATGCAAAAATTCTTTTCGCAGTCCTGCAGCGTCGAGAATATATTCAATCTCATGCCGCAAGGCTCCGGATGCAATGGCCAAAGGGTAGAGACGTGCCGCCTCACGTATGAATTGGGGCACCCCGGGAAAGATGACCTGATGCCGCTTGACGGACTCGAGGTAGGCCGAGGCTTTCCGCTTCATGAGGTGCGCGAGGGTGGCGGAATCGGCGGGGCGCTGATGTGCGGTCAGGGCGGCGACAAAGCACCCGTGGTCATCGTACCCAAGATAATCGGCATAGTAGTCGGCTTCCGTCAGATCGATGCCGATATCCTTCAGAGTTTGGTGCAGTCCAGCAAAGTGCAAAGGCTCGGTATCGGCAATGACGCCGTCGAAATCGAAAATGAGTGCCCGGAGTGTCGACATAGGATGGGAGAACTGTGCTGGGGGTGTTCAGCGCGAATTATAGCATAGGAGCAACGAAAGTAATCTTCAGATTCCTCTCGTGCTGGCTCAAAACCTGAAAGAACAGGAGGAGACTAGAACTTTAGACGTAAGCGCTTCTCGGCAATCCATCCTTTGACGCCGTCGTCGGTGCGAACGGAGTAGACCCATCCAGTCGGCTGCAGGTCTCCATCAAGGATGCTCAACGTGACACCAGGACGAACAACAGGACCCGGTTTTGCGCCAACGGGATCCAATGACAGCGGAATCGTTTCAGCAGGAATAGTCGGGTTGCCGATCGCGGTGACTTTTTGTCCCTCGGCAAACATGGGGGAGGCGACGACGGTGCCAGCCGACGGCGTCGGAGCCGGCGGGGTTAATGAAGGAGATGGCGGTTGCCCTTGGGGAGTAGCGCTCGAAGGAGCGGTTGGGGCTATTGGTGCGGGCACCCCTTCCGGTGCTGTCGGCGGAGTCGCCGGTGGCGTGGCGGTGGGGGCCGGCGACGAGGCCGCCGGCGGCATGGGCTTTGGACGACTGGCAATGGGAGCAGGCTCTGATGTGCTGTCTCCGGTGAATGGAGCGAGCCAGTCGGCAAGTTGTTCGGGTTCCATGGCGAGGTATGCGATCCCGCCGACCAACAGAAGGAGAAAAATCCACAGCATCGGCCTGCCGCCGCCTGACTTTTTCCCCGGCTTCATGGGAGATACCGGCCTGGTGGCGGTGGTCTGATCCAGTTCTTCCTCTGTGAACTCCAAGTCCGGTTCCGGCTGACGGGCGAACAAGAGGGACCATTGGAGCGGATTGCCGACTACTGTCAGGCTCCCTGCGAGCTCTGCCATCACACACCTCCAAACTGAGCGACGAACGATGCGGACTAATGCGGAATATTTGAAGAAATACTTATCACCATCACTCCAGAGAGTCAATTTTACGATCGATTGCTGTCCGGTCTGAGTCAGCAAGGCAGAGCGGGCGAGCACGAAAGGACTTGGGCCTCTCGGCTTCCACTGCGAAAGACCGTCAATCCTTTGCACTTGAGTTCGTAGGCCAATAGAAACGCGTCGGCTACATCGGACTTAGTGGCCGTGGGTGGAAGGTTGATCGTCTTCGAGACGCCGCTGTCGCTCGAGCGTTGAAAGGCCGCCTGCATCCGTACGTGCTGTCGGGGGGGCACATCATGAGCCGTCACGAACAGCTGGCGGATGTTTTTTGGAATACGTGTGACCTGTTGAATGGAAGGGCTTGCGGCGAGCTCGCTTTGTAGATCATCGAATTCGAGGCCATGGGCCCTGATCATGCGTGTAAAGGCCGGATGCACCATCGTCAGTTCGAGGCCATCCATCAGGCGGCGAAGCACGCGCACACCGTAGAGCGGTTCGATGCCCGCGGAACATCCGGCTATCATACTGATCGTGCCGGTTGGCGCAATAGTCGTGACAGTCGCGTTGCGCCGTGGCTCGTCGCGGCTCTGCAGGCGACTGCAACGATGCGCCGGAAACAAGCCTCGTTGAATGCCGAGTCTATGAGAGGCCTCGTGAGCGTGGTTGCGCACGAATGACATCAGCGACGTTGCGAGTTGGATCGCGACCTCGCTGTCATAAGGGATGTTCAAGGCGATGAGGAGGTCGGCGAAACCCATGATTCCGAGCCCGATTTTTCTCGTCCGGAGCGTCGCGATTTCAATCTGCTTGAGGGGGTAGTGGTTGCGGTCGATGACATTGTCCAGGAAACGGACGGCCAGTCCGATGGCTGATGACAATCTCTCATAATCGATGACAGGTTCAGCGCGGCTTAGCCTGACGAACTTGGACACGTTGATCGAACCGAGGGTGCAGGATTCATATGCCAGGAGCGGCTGCTCTCCGCAGGGATTGGTGGCTTCGATGTCGCCCAGCCGGGGCGTTGGATTGTCGGCATTGATGTGGTCCAGGAAAATCACGCCCGGCTCTCCCGTCGCCCAGGCAGCCTGAACGAGCCGGTCGAACACCATCGCGGCGGGCAATCGCCTGGTGGGTTTCCTGGTCCGCGGATTGATGAGCGAATAGTGTCGATTATGTGCCAGCGCGCGCATGAAGTCTGACGTGATGCCGACGGACAAATTGAAGTTGTTCATTGCTGACTGGTCTTGCTTCAACCCGATGAATTCCAAAATATCCGGATGATCGACCCGAAGGATGCCCATGTTCGCGCCGCGCCGCGTGCCGCCCTGTTTGATGACGTCCGTTGCCATATTAAAGATGCGCATGAATGACACCGGCCCCGAGGCAATACCCTGAGTTGAGGAGACCAGGTCGTCTTGCGGCCGAAGGCGGCTGAAGGAGAAACCGGTGCCGCCGCCCGATTGGTGGATCAACGCTTGCTGTTTCACTGCCTCCAGAATCGAACTCAAGGAGTCCTCGACCGGGAGAACGAAGCAGGCGGCCAATTGCTGCAGCGGCCGTCCGGCATTCATGAGCGTCGGCGAATTGGGAAGGAATTCCAGCCGGGCCATGGATTCGTAAAAGTGGCGCGCCGCATGCGCGAGTCTGGTGGAACCGGGATAGAGCTGCTCAGCCTGCGCGATGTCTGTGGCGATGCGCCAGAACAATTCAGGAACGGTCTCAGTGACCGTGCCGTGGTCATTCTTCGTCAAATAACGTCCCCGAAGCACGAGCTTCGCTTCTGCCGACAATCGCGGGACAGGTGATTTCGGAGGCGAGGATGATAGTCGATGCCGCACAGAGCGCATGCGATATTATAGTCGCCGCCGGCGTGGTTTGACGATATGCGCCGCCCGATACGGGGGATTGCATCTTCAGGCTGTTGGGACGCAGAATGCAGCCCGGTCTATCCGCCATGCGATCGTACCGCGAAGAGCTCTGGTTCGAAACTACGACTCGCCGCGCCTATATCAATATCACGCGGCAAGTTGCTTCCGTCGTCAAGAACAGCGGTGTGCAAGAAGGTCTCGTGCTGGTCAACGCCATGCACATTACCGCGAGCGTCTACATCAACGATGACGAGCAAGGTTTGCTTGCAGATTACGACCGCTTTTTGGAGCGCATCGCCCCCCATGATGATGTGTACCGCCACAATGAGACAGGCGAGGACAACGGCGATGCTCACATCAAACGCCAGGTGATGGGACGGGAAGTGGTCGTGGCCATCACAAACGGCCGGTTGGATTTTGGCCCATGGGAACAAATTTTTTATGGTGAATTCGACGGCAGGCGTCGCAAACGCGTGCTGGTAAAAGTCATCGGAGACTGACATGCCGGGCGCAATCTGCGTCCCGGTCCAAAAGCAGTTGAGCGCTTGCTCCCTGATGGAAAGTTTGGCAACATGGAAGTCAACACCTGTTGGTGAGTGCTGGAGCATCGCATGCAAAGTTGGTCTCGTCCCGATCCTCTGACCAGAGATCTGATCCATCTCATCAACGCCCGCCGGCACGATCACGGCGACACGGATGCGGCCATCGATACCTTGCAGGCTTTTCTCGAGCAAGGCCGTGAGGATGACTTACTGACCGTGCTGGCTGCGCTGGATGAAGATATGGCCGAATGGCTCTTCGATCTTGTCGCTGAAGCGTCCTGTTCCATCATGCTCGACGGACCAGTGGACGAGAAGCTGTCCTACGCCGTCATGGCCGCCCTGGAGCTTCCGCTCCAGGCCAATCTCACCCATCCATTGAAGCTCAAGATCGATCCGGTCGCGACAGCCGAGGTGCTGCATCGGCATTTGCGGCTGTCTTCGGGAACGGTCGTTCGTGTCGAACCGCGCTTATTGACCGATGCCACTCTTGAAGCCTTGAGTCTGCAAACACTAAATGAGCATCTCAGCACGGTGGCGGAATCGCAGCGGGGACGTTCTATTGCGGCGCGGCTCTATCCGCCAGTCGAGAACACCGCCTTTCTCTTTTTTGAGTTGATCGGCGTGCCGGATGCCGGCCTGCCTGATTCTCTTGAAGACCCTCATCGCCGGGCCCTCCTGGAGGGATTGGTCGAGCAATGTCCTGAACTTGCGCTCGCTCCGGATACTATTGAGGCGCCGGTCTATGCAGCCTATGCCATGTTCGATGCACAAAACGCCGTCCGGCTCCATCACCTCGCCGACGAAACAGCGGCCGTTTGGCGCGATCTTGATCCGCTTGTCCGTGCGCGAACGATTGTCCACTTGCACACACAATGCGGGAACGGCGTTTATATGCCGGTGTGGACGGATTTGTTCGACCCGGAGCTGCCTGAAGAGCATGGTCCCGTCTGGACCTCTCCGGATGTCTGGGTATTCACCGCCGACCTGCCTATCGAATGGCCAGGTGAAATGCTCACCAATCGTCTGCTGGCAGAGGGCTGCACCAGGTTCGAAAATCATATTGTCGAAGCCCCGGAGAACTGAGAAGTGACTCCGGCTTGACCCGCGCCGTCTCCTTTTCTAACCGATCCGCGTCCTCATTGCCGAATCCCTTCATTTCATCGATTTTTTGTGTGCCTTGCCCTATGCTGAATTGCGTTGGGGGAAGGGACCAATATGAGCGAACAAACGCTTTCCCACCGAATGCTGGCCGGCGGACTCACCTTTATGGTGCTGGGGCTGATCTGGGTTGCCATCGTCAGCAGTCTGCCCTCAGAACAGGAGCTTGCTGCGAAGGAAGCGCCGATCTTACTGCGTACAGTGTCGAAATCCCTTCCTGAACCCACACTCGATCTGTCGATTCCCGGTGTGCCGTCAACTCAGCCTGCTCCCCGGACGACGGTCTCCGCAGAGAGGCCGTTCTCCTCCAAGTCGCTTGATCCTCGCGCTGCACAAATCGCACGACTGCGGTGTGAAGCCGAAGTCGAACAGCTCTGCCCCGAATCTCTCGATGGAACCGGCCGTAAACAATGCCTTGAACAGCGCACGCCGCAACTTGCCGTGTCTTGTCAGCATCAGGTGCGTCAACGCTTGGTCAAATGGAAGGAAGAGCGGAGCCGCTTGACGGCCGCTTGTCAGGTCGATATCAAACGATTTTGTCCCATGAAACCAGGAAGCGGGGAGCTGCTTCAATGTCTCCAGCAACACGCCCAGGAATTATCGGACGGGTGTTACGAGAGACTTCCCAAAGGGGTGCTGCACCTCAAGTACTAGCTATCTGGATTCGGCGGATCGACATGGAAGGTCATCGAGACGCCGGCCATTTCGATCACATCGCCATCCTTCCACTGCTGTTGCACGGTCACCCGGCCTATCGTAAAGCAATCCCGTTCAAGCTCGACCAGCTGGGACCTTGACCCTGGAGTTTGACAAGAAGTCTCGCCGAGTTGGTGACAATGCCCATTGTGCCCGTTCCGATGAAGGTCAAGACGCTTTCAACAACCAGGGTGGCGCGAGGCGGTGCCACAGGCGACCAGCTGCGCTCTCTTGGACGCTAAGCAACAACACCGTGATGTTGTCGTCTCCACCCGCTTCATTCGCCAGGGAGACTAATTTATGCGTTTTGTCGCAGAGATCGCCGGCCGTCTCGACGGTCTTGAGGATGTCGCGGCACCGGACGCCCCGGGTGAGACCGTCTGAGCATAACAGCAGGTGGTCACCGTGAGCGATGGGAATCTCGGCGAGATCGATGTCCACGGAGCTTTCAATGCCCAACGCTCGAGTGACGATGTTCCGGCGCGGTGAACGCTCCGCTTCCTCTTCGGTCATGTAGCCCTTTGCCACTTGTTCAGCTACCCACGAGTGGTCGCTGGTCAACGTCCGTATGGCACCGTTACGGATCAAGTACAGCCGACTATCTCCGACGTGCGCAACGGACATATGTCGGCCGGTAAGGCGGACCGCGACCACGGTGGTCCCCATCCCGGCGTACTTCGCTTGCTCCCATGATGCTCGATACACCGTTTCATTGGCGGCGCGGAGGGCATCGGCCAGTTGGTTGGTCAAGGGAGATAAATTGGGGTTTGCCATACCTCGACCGGCAACACATCCTCTTCGAGCCTCGGCTTTCACGTAGGCGAGAATGGCGTCGATCGCCATGTGGCTTGCCACTTCGCCTGCATTGCCGCCTCCCATCCCGTCACAGACGACATAGAGTCCGAGTGCCGGCTCAGCCGCATAGCAGTCTTCGTTGTGAGACCGCTTGCGTCCGATGTCGGTTTGGGCGAAGTGAAGCCGGGTGATCGTCATGAGCCTGCTCCTAGGCGGCGAGACTCTGTAGGCAGGAGCGGAGATCTTGCGCAAGTTCTCCCGCCCGGCGATAACGCTGGGGCAGCTCCTTTTGCAAGGCTCGGTTCAACACGTCCTCAAACATTGGAGGCAGTTCCTGGCGCAGCGTGTGAAGCTGGGGATGCGGATGGTGCGCAATGGCGAACAGCAGGGCCGACAGGTTGTCCGCGGTAAACGGCGGTTGTCCGGTCAACAGCTCGAAGAGCACGACTCCGAGAGAGAACACATCAGAGCGGCCATCGACTTTTTTCCCGGCGATCTGCTCGGGCGACATGTAGGTGGGCGTGCCCAGGACGACATCGGTCTGTGTCTTGGTGTTCGATGTCACTTTTGCGATGCCGAAGTCCATGACCTTCACCACGCGCTCCTTCGTGATCATGATGTTCGCGGGTTTGATGTCGCGGTGTACGACGCCCTGTTGGTGTGCATAATCGAGGGCCTCAGCGACGGAGGCGAGCGTCGGAATGAGATCAGGGAGCGGCATGAGATGCGGTTTGCGCGACCACTCTTTCAACGACCGACCTTCGACCAACTCCATCGCGATATAGCCCAGTTCATGCTGCTCACCGGCATCATAAATGGTGACGATGTTGGGATGAGACAGGCGTCCTGCCGATTCGGCTTCGCGGAAGAAACGTCCCCGTATCTCCTGCAGTTTATCCGAGTCATCTATCTGATCCAGCCGCATGGTCTTGATGGCGACGAAGCGTTGAATCGTGGGATCTTTGCCGAGATACACGAGGCCCATCGCACCTCGTCCCAATTCCTTGAGAATCTTGTAGCGGCCCAGGCTCGCCGGGGGGTGGCCGTCCAGGACGATGGCCGCGGCTTTTTCCGTTGCCTGTTCGGCAGTCTCATTGTCGTCCTCTGGCAAAACCGGTTCCTCCTCTTCTACCGTTCGTGCGGTCGTTCGCTTGAGTGGGGCCGGCAAAAACATGTTGCGCAACAGGTGCATATGTCTGAGCCAGGCAATCGTCAGCCAGAGCCCGCCCGCGACGACCAGAATCGTATAGCCTTGCACAAATGCCGAAAGCCCCATCTGATGGATCAACGGCAAGCCGACCGACTGCAGCGCTTTAGCGCCAAAGACGATGACGATCAGCACGGCGGATGGAAGGACGATGGAGCGAAGAAAGCTCGATCCGCGGCCGTTGTCGGGAAGCTGCTCGTAAGCAGAGACTGCAAAAGCCATGACCAGCCCGAGTGCGATACCTTCAGTCACTAACCTCACTGCGTTCGGTCCAGTCACCGTGGTCAAGGGGATGCTGAAGAATTCGACCCAGGCCATACTCCCGAGGAGGGGACCCAGAAGGAGAGCCGCGAGAATGCCGCTCGCGTGAGGGATAATCCAATGCAAACTTTTTGACATGGTGGATGGGGACGATTGAATGGTCCTCAGTCTAACGGACGGCGGTGAAGAGTCAACGAATAGGAGGAAAATGGCGGGGTTGGAGAGTTGTGAGAGGACGGTTCTGAGCAGGCTACGTTAAGCTCTTGCGGCGGCCTGGAGCGGCTCCAATAGCGCCGGATTCACGCGGAGGTCCCCCCGTCCGTACCCAACCTCAATGTCCGGTTTCGTGATCCCATGAAAGTCGCTCCCCCCGGTCGCAAGCAGGCCGAGACGTTGTGTCAATTCCAAGTAATTCGCCGTTTGAGATTTGGTGTGCGTGCTGTAGTGCACCTCGACCCCGCCTAGGCCTGCCTCCTTGAGGGCGGTGATGCAGGAGCGGAGTCCGTCACCGGTATCTTTCACCCATGTGGGATGCGCCAACACGGCAACGCCTTTGGCCTCGCGAATCCATCGGATCGCTTCTTCGGGCATAGGCAGTTCACGGGCGACGTACGCTGGTTTCCCTTCGGCAAGATACCGGTCGAACGCCTCCTTGGCTGACGACACATATTTCTTCCGCATGAGCAGCTGCGCAATATGAGGTCGTCCGACCGATTCAGTCCCAGCCAGCGCTCGAACCTCCTCATACGTCACATCGAGACCGGCTTCACGAAGGCGTTCGATGATAAGTGGATTGCGTCGATGTCGGCTGGCTCGAAGGGAAGCCAGCCGGCTCATAAATAGGCTGTCGTCACAGTCAACGTAATAGCCCAGAATGTGCAGTTCGCTGCGACCGTCATACGAGCTGACTTCGACTCCCGGGATCACTTCGATGCCGAGGTCTTGCGCGGCGGCCTTGGCTTCGGAAATGCCGCTCGTAATGTCGTGGTCGGTGATCGCCAACGCTGTCACATTGGCTTTCTTGGCCAACGCCACCACCTCAGACGGCTGCACGCTTCCGTCCGAATGGGTGGTATGCAGGTGGAGATCGATTCGACTCACGGCAACTCGTGCGCCCGTACGGCCGGTCGCGGTTTTTGGGCAATCAGTTGAGCGGTAAAGACGGAGCCCAATCCGTGACCACCCTCATGTTCGCCTTCGTCGTATGAGAGTACGCGGAGAGAGGACGTCAGACGAAGGAGTTCATTCTGTGCGAGACAGAACTCCCAGCGCCGGGGATGGCGATAACGCACGTAGTTATCGATGGTGAAGGTTTCGTAGAGAAGCATTCCCTGCGGCTTCAAGGCTTCAATCAGCCAGGGAAATAAAGGCCGGTGCAGATAGAACGACACGATGATGGCATCGTAGGTATTGGCGGGAAATTCCGGTCGCTCGTCGGTGACTCGTTCGAGGTCGATGTGTTTGGTCTCGACATGGAGATGACGCCTGGCGGCCTCGGCCGACAGTTTGGCGAGACTCTCGCCATCGCGGTCGATGGCGTCGACTTCGAAACCATGGCTCGCGAGATATAGAGCATGGCGCCCGCTTCCGCTCGCAACGTCCAATGCGCGGCCTTTTGATAAACGGTGCATGTGCTGGGCAACGAATCGGGATGGCATGGGATCGATGAGTTGCTCATGGTGAGTGGCACGGCTCCGGTCCACTTTAATGCCCACCGACCCAGCGGTATGAGCGATAGGAGGGGCGAGCTTACGGAGCCAGAGCCGCGCGCGGCTGACCGGAAACTCCGTAAACAACATTGTCAGCATCTTTTCACCAAGGCTCTCCAGTAGGGCGCAGACCTCTCGTCCTCCCAAGTCGACGATCCGTTCGGCAACCGCGGCATAATCCACCGTGTCGCCCAAATGGTCCGAACCCGCCGCGGAGCGGCTTTCACAGTCCAACTCAAGGTCGACGGCCATCGGCTGAGGTTGCCGCCGCTCCTCGGCAGTAATCCCGCATCGCCCTTGAAATTCCAACCGTTCGATCACAATTCTGTCGGCCATTCTTGGCATTGTCCGGGATGCCAAGAGAAGCTGTCAACCTCTCGTAGGAAGGGGGAGCATAGAGACGACTGTGGTCGTCAGGTGGATGGAAAGCAAGCAAATCATTCAGGTCTGATTCTTAGATGATGAGGACGATCCCATGGGAGCTCCGAGTCCAGCGGATTGGATCGTAATTCACGCCTTGACGCACCATTCGAGCCCTTCATATAATGACCGATCGCCGCAATCTAACCGGCTGATTCGCCGAGGAAAATGGCCGAGTTTACACACTTTAACGAGTCGGGTCGGGCGCGGATGGTTGATGTCAGCGCCAAGGCCCCGACCGAACGAGTGGCGACCGCCCAGGCGAAGGTTTACCTCCAACCGGAAACGCTTGAAAAAATTCAACGCGGAAAGATTGCGAAAGGGGATGTACTCGCGGTCGCCCAAGTGGCTGGCGTCATGGGGGCTAAAAAGACCCCCGAGTTGATTCCCATGTGCCATCCGATCTTCCTGTCGGCGATAGATATCTCGTTCAAGGAAGAACCTCAACCCGATCGTGACGGACGCTGTTCGATCACGGTGACAGCCACAGCCAAGACGAGCGGGCAGACGGGGGTCGAGATGGAAGCGATGACCGCCGTGTCTGTCGCTGCTCTGACCATTTACGATATGTGCAAGGCGATTGACCGGGCAATGAGCTTCAGCGATGTCTGGCTTGTGTCAAAGGCGGGCGGCAAGTCCGGGACGTACACCAGATAAGACGCGACGAGCGGAGAGGCGGCGAATCCTGGGAGGAGTGAGTGTCGATGATCACCGTCAAGTTATTCGGGATGACGAAGCTGCTTGCGGGGAACGAATCCACCCTGACCGTTGCCCTCTCCAAGGGGCATTCCGTAAAAAATCTCATTGAACTGGTGAACAAGCGGTATCCCAAGATCGGTGAACTCATCCATAAGAAAAAGATCCTGGTTTCGGTCAATCAGGAAATCGCCCACGAGGAGACCAGAGTCCAAGAAGGGGACGAGGTCGCGTTGCTGCCTCCATTCGCCGGCGGATCCCAAACGGCCTCAACCATCGATGACAGTGAATTGGTACGCGTGCAGCGGGAGGACTTTTCGATTGATAGGGAATTGAATCGTGTCAGAAGCCGATCCAAGCGCATCGGCGGCATTGCGATGTTCCTCGGGACTGCACGTGACCGTTCGCAGGGACGTGACGTCGATGGCATCACCTTCGAGCACTACGAAGGGATGGCTCAAAAAAAACTGCGGGAGATTCGGGCGAGGGCACTGAAGGATTTCGACATTCTTGAACTGCTGATCGTCCATCGTTTCGGCCAAATCACGATCGGTGAAAATATCGTCTTGATCATCGCCGGCGCGGAACACCGTGCAGAAGCGTTTCGGGCATGTAAGTGGGCCATCGACGAGTTGAAGCAAATTACTCCAATCTGGAAGCTCGAGCATACGCCGACAGGCGAGGTCTGGGTCGAAGAACACCCATGAAGGTCAGAAATGACAGCAGTTTGACCATCCTCTATACCGAATGATGGAAGAAAACCTTCAACAGAGTGGTGCAAATCAGGCCGTTGTTGACGCCTTTGGTCGGCCGCTGAGAAGTCTGCGCCTGTCCGTGACCGACCGGTGCAACTTGCGATGCGCGTACTGCATGCCTGAGGAAGAATATGTGTGGCTGCCTCGGGAGGATGTGCTCACCTTCGAGGAAATGGCCTTGCTCGCCGGCTACTTTACGGATCTCGGCGTCGACAAAATCAGATTGACTGGCGGAGAGCCGTTGCTGCGCCGGGATCTCCCGAGACTGATTCGTTTGCTTCTTCAGAATCACAGCATCAAAGAGATTGCCCTGACAACCAATGGCATCCTCCTGTCTGACCATGCCGAGGCGCTGTATCAGGCCGGTTTAAACCGTGTGACCGTCAGTCTCGATACATTGAGACCGGAGCGCTTTAGGCAGCTCACGCGGAGGGACGAATTCGCTCGAGTCTTGGAGGGGATTGAGTCAGTTGGCCGGGCGGGCTTTACGGGACTCAAGCTCGATACGGTTGCGATTCGAGGTTTCAACGACGACGAGTTGATCGGGCTGATTGAATTCGGCAAGCATTATCAAGCCGAAGTGCGATTTATTGAATACATGGATGTCGGTGGCGCCAATGAATGGGTTCCCGAAAAGGTGCTGTCACGAGAGATGATGCTTGCGGCACTCGGCAAATACTACGGGAGCATTGAACCCTTGCCGGAGCGAGGTTCGGCCCCCGCTCAACGCTTTCGGCTTCCGGATGGCGCAACATTCGGCATTATCCCCTCCACCACTACGCCATTTTGTTCGACCTGCGACCGAAGCCGGGTGACGGCCGACGGGATGTGGTACCGCTGTCTCTACGCGACGGCTGGCACAGATCTGCGAAAACCGCTTCGCGAGGGTGTGTCGGCCGGTGAGATGCGGGCTTTGATTCGAGGCGGATGGCAATCACGGCGTGACCGAGGGGCGGAAGAACGGAAGGCTCTGGAACGCGCGGGGTTGCGGGAAGGCGGACTGATCGGTATCGATCGTTTGCGAGAAGATCCGCATTTGGAAATGCACGCGCGCGGAGGTTAGCCGCATGTTGGAGATGCCTTCCGGCGCCTCACCTGCATCGCGCAGTGCTCGAAATTTCGGCCAGTGTATCAGCCGGCTCCTCAGTTATGGCCTTACCGGACGGCCTGATGACCATCCTGCGAGATGACACGTCATGCCGCGGGTATCTTTCCCTCCCGCAGTCTCACACGCGCCAGCCGATGGATTAAGCCCGGTGCCTCATGACTGACCCTTCTTACTTGACGGTGCTAGGACTGGGGTTTGTACTCGGCCTCCGTCATGCGCTGGATTCAGACCATCTGGCGGCTGTCTCAACGGTGCTCGCCGAGCGCCCATCATGGCGGGCCTCGGGCCTCGTTGGGCTGAGTTGGGGACTCGGTCACACGGCGATGTTGCTGCTTGTCGGCGCCATCGTCCTGTTCTTGCGCGTCCCGATTCCCCAGTCGGTTGCAGACGTGGCGGAGTGTGTGGTCGGGCTCATGCTCGTGGCGCTTGGCGGCCTGCTCGGCATGAAGTTGCTGAGAGAGCGCTGGCACCTGCATCAACACGACCATGACGGCACCAGGCATGTGCATCTTCACAGCCATGCGCAGTCGGGAGATCACGGTCACGCGCACTGGTGGCGCCAGTCCGTGCGACCGCTCTGCATCGGGATGGCGCACGGGCTTGCCGGCTCTGCCGCGCTGTTACTATTTCTCGTCGCATCGGCAGGCAGTGTCCTGGAAGGATTGATCTACATTGCCGTCTTCGGCTGCGGTTCTATTGCGGGCATGATGTTGATCGGATTGCTCCTGAGCATCCCCCTCGTCTGGTCCTTGCGGCTCGGGCGTCCGATGTTTCTTACACTCCAGGGACTGGCCAGTGCCGGAAGTATCGCCTTAGGTCTCTCGATCGTCTATCGCACGCTTATCGGCGAGCCGCTGTCCTGACAAGATCGCTCACCTGCCGCGCGAGGGGGAATTCTACGTGCGCCGCGCGCCCTGCTATGGTATTCTCCACACCCGACCGACGGGTTCTCTTGCGACAGGCAAGTTCCTTGACTCCTCCGACGGCCCGGATTGATTGATTCGTAAATGGAGCCTGCCATGGCGTGGTTCAAGAAGCAAAAAGATTCAGAGCCGGAAGCCCCTAAACGGTCAAAAGTGGCCGAAGGGATGTGGCTTAAGTGCAACCATTGCCGTGAAATCGTCTATCGTAAAGAAGTCGAGCGCAATAGCAAAGTCTGTCCCAAATGCGACTATCATTTTCCAATTTCGGTCATCGAGCGTATCACCCTTCTGGTCGATTTCGGGACGTTCAAGGAATGGGATGCCGAACTTGGCCCGTTGGATCCATTAAACTTTCACGACACAAAATCCTACAAAGACCGGATCAAGGCTCAGCAGGAGAAGACGGGGAAAAAAGATGCCATCATGATCGGCGAAGGCCAGATGAACGGCCGACGCGTGGCGCTCTGTCTCTTCGACTTCGGATTTATGGGCGGCAGCATGGGTTCGGTGGTAGGTGAGAAGATTTGCCGTGCGATCGATCGCGCGATTGAAGCTCGCCTCCCGGTGGTGCTGGTGACTGCTTCAGGCGGTGCCCGCATGCAGGAGGGCATACTGTCCCTCATGCAGATGGCCAAGACGTCAGCGGCGGTCGCGAAATTGGGGGAGGCTAAGCTTCCATTGATCTGTCTTCTCGCGGATCCAACGTTCGGTGGAGTGACGGCGAGTATTGCCATGCTTGGCGATGTCATCATTGCCGAACCGAAGGCGCTGATCGGGTTTGCCGGGCCTCGGGTGATTGAACAAACCATCAAGCAGCAACTGCCGGACCAGTTTCAGCGTGCCGAGTTTCTGTTGGAGCACGGGATGATCGACATGATTGTCGAGCGCAAGCAGCTCAAGGAGACGTTGAGCACTCTCGTCGCCCATTTCTAGCAGCGTGTTGACACAGCCGTATTCCCACCCACCCAACCCTGGCGCGTCAAGAGGCGCCTTTCTCCAGGCGTCGTTCCTGCGTCGCCTCAGAACCCAACGTCCGGCCGGGAAATGGACTGCTCCCACGGGTGATTGGAAGACGGATGAAAGCCCATGACGTACGCCGCTGCCGTCTCGTATCTCTATAATCTCCAGAAGCACGGCATCAAACTTGGCCTCGAGACGATGACGGCGTTGATCGGTCGGCTTGGGCAGCCTGATGCCCGCTATCGCATCTTGCACATTGCCGGGACGAATGGGAAAGGGTCGACGGCGGCGATGACTGCTGCCATGTTGCAGGCGGCCGGATACCGGGTTGGATTGTATACGTCGCCCCACCTCGTTGAATTCAGCGAACGCATCCGAGTGGACGGCCGGATGATTTCTGAAGCGGACATCGGCCGGTTCACGGAGGTCGTACAGAAGGCTGCCGAGCCGGACTTGTCGCCCACCTTCTTTGAGTGTACTACCGCCATGGCCCTCCAGTATTTTGCCGAGGCTCAGGTTGATGTGGCGGTTTTGGAAGTCGGCCTGGGAGGCCGATTTGACGCCACCAACGTCGTCACGCCGGTCGCCTGCGCCGTGACGACGATCGCCTTGGATCATCAAGAGTTCCTGGGCACGACGCTGTCTTCGATCGCGTACGAAAAGGCTGGAATCATCAAACCGCTTGTACCGGTGGTTGTCGGGCGAATGGCCGACGAGGCGCGGGAGATGATCGAGCAGGTCGCGAAGGAGCGTGCCGCGCCAATGAGCCGATTCGCGCGGGAGTTCGAGGTGGCAGGAATGCCGGAACGGTTCCGATTCTCGGGGCGTTCGCGTCAGTATGACGACCTCTTTTGCTCATTACCAGGCGCGCATCAGGTGGATAACTGTGGCTGTGCTTTGTCTTTGATCGAAGCAGCCGGTGAACGAGGACTGGACGTGAGAGAGGCCGCCGTCCGTGACGGACTGCGGGCGGTGCAATGGCCAGGACGCTTGGAAGTCGTGGACCGGACGCCGTTAGTGGTGCTCGACGGCGCCCATAATCCAGCGGCCGCCGCTGCCTTAGCTGGGTATGTGCAGACTTTCCGTCGGTCGAATCCCGAAAGCCGTGTAGTCCTCGTGCTGGGCATGATGCGGGACAAGGACCATCTCGGATTTGCGAAGTCTTTCCGGGGACTGGTCGACCAGGTCGTCCTGACACAAGCCGGTCTCTCACGCTCCGCCACGGTCGAGGATCTCTACGTTGCCCTGCACGAGCTCTGGCCGTCGGCTCGGACCGAAGCGGCGTTGGCCGATGCGCTGGCGCTTGCCAGACATCTCGCACGGGCTCAGGATCTCATTTGTGTGACCGGCTCGTTGATGCTCATCGGAGACGTGAAAGCGTTGAGGCATGTCGGAAGGATATCCCCGCTTCGGGGTTGAAATGGCGGGAAGGTTGGCGCGAGTTCTCGGCCTCCTGTTCGGCATCATGATCTTCACTCTCTTTCCCGTGCCGGGGCAGGCAGCAGATGGCGCGGGTCCTTCTGCTTCCGCTCCAGCTTCGGGATCGCCTCCTCTCGAAGTGAAAGCCGATCGAATCGACTATCTCCAAGACCAGGACATCTATGAGGCGGACGGGTCGGTGGTCGTTGATCAAGGGTCCGTCCATCTCACGGCGGACCATCTGATTGTCCAGGCATTGCCTGGGATCATGATCGCGACGGGGCATGTCAGGTTGACGGATCCGAAGGCCGATGTTGTCGCTGAGCGGCTGGAACTGAATGTGAATACCGAAGCGGGCGTGATTACGCACGGAGAAGTGTATATGAAGGCCTCGAATTCGACGATCGACGGACGGCTGATTCAACGGTTTTCCGAAGATCACTATCGCTTCAAGGAAGGGCGGTTCACCAACTGCGACGCGCCGGAAGGAGAAACGCCGGCCTGGCGATTTCGGTTCAAGGATCTGGACCTGAACGCCGGAGATAGCCTCGCCTTCAAAGGCGGTTGGTTTTGCGTGGCGGACGTTCCGGTGATTCCAATTCCCACGATGACCTATCCGCTTTCACCGAGACAAAGTGGATTTCTGGTTCCGACCCCTGGTTATGACAACCGGTTCGGCTTCCACTATCAACAGGGCTACTACTGGGCCATCAATCCGAGCCAAGATCTCACGGTTTCGCCGTCCTACTATAGCAATCTGGGGTATGGCAGTGATTTGGAATATCGCTACGTGCTCAACAGAAAATCGAGAGGCCAATGGTACGTGAGTTATCTTCAGCAGACGACGCTGCCCAATGTCGCCGGTGTGACCGATACTCCAGGAGCGGATGTGAAGCGCGCGCGGGCGATGGTCACCGGCACGCATATTCAGCAAATCACCGAGGATCTCTTATTGAGGGTCAATGCCAACCTGGTTTCAGATCCCAACTATCTTCAGCAATTAAGCAATTCGGGTGCGCAGCGCGCGCTCCCGAGCAATGAATCCAACATTCTGGCGAATCAGCGGTTAGGGTATGGCAACGCATACCTCCTGGGTCAGTATCTGCAACCGCTGCAGGCCGGGGGCAACGATACCTTCCAGCGACTTCCGGAAATCGGATACAGCCAGCCGAATATCGCCCTGTTCGATTCTCCTCTGTTGTTCGGAGCGGATGCGAATGCGGTCAATTTTTATCGGGAGGAGGGATTTACAGAAAACCGCTTCGATATCGTGCCTGCTCTATCCACCGATGTCATCGATGTGGGACATGTCGTCGGTTTCACGCCGCAGGCCAAGTTCCGCGAGGTCTATTACTCACGAGGGATTGAGGACACGAGCAGCCAGCATCGGGAAACGTTTTGGGCCGCCATGGACGCGAGTTCGAAATTGAGCCGCCGTTTTCACACGAGCGAGGGCGAGGCGATGCTGCACACGCTCGAGCCGAGCGTGATCTACGAGTACGTCCCCGCGACGAATCAGTCGGATATCGCACAAATCGATCAGGTTGACGATCTCCCGAAGAAGAATCTCATGACCTATATGCTGCGCAGCCGGTTGTTGGAACAGGAGGGCAATAGCAGCTTTAACTGGCTCGACCTCACTTTAGCGCAGAGCTATCACGTTGGCGCCGTGCAGACACGGGCAAGGGATTTTACACCGGGGGTTCAGCCTCCCTTCGGCACTGTCACGCAACCTCTCCAGCCGGCGACAGTCCCTGTTGAGGGTAAGAGATTTTCTGATCTCTGGTTACGGGCGGTCATCGGGAATAATGATCCCCAGCTTACGGTTGCACAGATGGCAGGTCCCCTGTTCAGCCGGGGGGCCGGTACCGGGCCGCTGGCGAAGCCGGTCATCAATCGGTACGTGACCGTGGACGCCTTTTTCGACCCTTATCGTGCCACCGTCAGCCAGTTCAACACCGACTTTCGATTGCAGCAATCCAACCTATGGTATGTCGAGGTGGGCCAGCGCTATTCTCGGGAAGGCAACCGAGTCCGCCGTGGAGACATCTGGAACCCAGTGTCGTTCAACGAGGTGTACGCGCCCACTGAAGAAATTCAATTCTTGACCGCGGGCGGTGCGTTTCGGACGCCGTGGGGATGGACCGTCGGGGCCAAGGGGTACTATGACGTCAAGAACGGCAGGAGCCCGGAGTATGATGTGGTCGCCCTGTATCAGAATCCCTGTAGATGTTGGTCGCTCGGCTTGTTCTATCTCCAATTTCCCGACCGGGCCCAGTATAATTTCATGCTGAGCCTGACCGGAATCGGTTGGACAGAAAACTACGGAACGAATGTCGTCAGAACCATCCTGAGTCCCCTGGTCTGGGGAGAGAAGGGATTGCCGTGGGCTTCGCCGACTGGACCCTACGGACGGCCGGAGACCGTCCAACCTCAACCCCGCTCAGGTAGGACGCCTCGATGAACAGATCGAGTCGCATGAGCGCCTCTTGCCCTGTGTTTCTCTGGACCATCGTGTTGCTGTGCTGGCCGGGGTGCGGAGCAGTGTCTTCGACACCGGATTCCACTCACCCGGCGCATCTGCAACGGGCTCGAATTTTTCTTGCGGCTGGGGATTTTCGCAGAGCCGTCGAAGCCTGCCGTCAGGAGGTGCAGGAACATCCATCCGCCAGGAGCTACCTCTATCTCACGTATGTGTATCAGGCACTCGACGCGTATGTCGAGTCGCTGGCCAAGTCGGATTACTGGGTGGGAATGGAGCATCTCTATTTGAATCTGACCTCTGGCAGCCCGGAGGAGCTCCTCGATCCTCCGAACATCCTGGCCCGGATGGCCAAAGAGATGATTCAAGCGGCGACTCGTCAACAGTCCGACGTTACGTCCGAGCTGGCAACCAGGCTTGATCCCTCCGTCGTAGCAGTGGTGTGGCCGCAGCAAACAGCATGGCGAAAAGCCAAACCCGAGGGATGGTGGTTCGGTGTTCCTCCTGAATGGCCATGGTAGCGCTACCTGCGCCGCAGGTTTGACTCCATCCAGACGGCTGGTATACGATGATTTGTTCAGGCGGATGCGTCGAATTGATTCCGAAGGAGGAACGACGTGGCAGGAAACGCGTTAAAGGTTGAGGATGCAACTTGGGATTCCGAAGTAATGAAAGCCGCTGAGCTGGTCATGGTCGACTTTTGGGCGGTCTGGTGCGGACCTTGCCAGATGGTCGCTCCGATTGTCGATGAACTAGCCAATGAATATGCCGGCAAGGTGAAGGTCCGAAAGCTCAATACTGATGAAAATCCGGAGGTTGCCGGTCGCTATCAGGTCATGAGCATTCCGACGATTCTCTTTTTTAAGAACGGTCAGGTCGTGGAAAAGCTGGTCGGCGCCAGACCCAAACGGCAGTTCAAGGAAATGATTGATCAGCTGTTGGCGCAACACGCCGGCTCCGCTTAGCAGGTCTGTGAACAGGGCCGTCAGCGTCGTGCTCGCGTCGCTCAAAGGCTCAACGTACAGAGCGGGATTGAGCTGCTCTGGCAGCTCGGGGCGGGCGGGTGAGAAAGATGCGGTTAGCCTTTTTGCTTGCTGCGGCCTTGCTGGCCGGCCTTTTTGACTAATCTACAGTGACTCCCACTGTTTCCTAAGACAGGATCCGCTCGATTCGGAGTTACGACTCGCCAGATGCTTGCCGAGCTGCGCATTGTCAATTTTGCCCTCATCGAACAGCTTCACATTCGGTTTCAATCAGGATTTACCGTCCTGACCGGCGAAACGGGCGCCGGCAAATCGTTGCTCATCGATGCGATCGGCTTACTGGTGGGCGGCAGAGGATCGGCGGAGCAGATTCGTGCCGGAGAGGACGAAGCCCATCTGGAAGCGTCGTTTCATCTGCCCCTCAGCCATCCCCTCCTTGAACAATTGCGGACGCAGGACCTCATCGGCGCACGTGAGAGTGACCTGATTCTCAAGCGGATTCTGTCCCGCTCCGGCCGCCATCGGGTGTACGTCAACGGCAGCCTCTGCCCGCTCCGGGTACTCGAAGACCTCGGAGGTACGCTGGTTGATATCCACGGCCAGCATGAACAGCAATCATTGCTGGCCTCTCCTAAACAACTTCATGCCGTGGACGCCTTCGGGTCGACTGCGCCTTTGCGGGCTCAATACGAAGCCGCGTATCGCGAGTGGAGAGATTTGACGGCTGACATGGAGTCTCTACGCCGCGCGGGGGACGAGCGGGCACGCATGGAAGAGTTGTTACGGTTCAAAGTCCAGGAGATTGAACAGGCCGGATTGTCCGCCGACGAAGAAGACCGGCTCAAAATGGAGCGGCAACGGCTGCTGCATGCTCACCGCCTCCGTGAGCTGGCGGAATCGTCTTATGCGGTGCTCCAGGAAGACGAGCGGGGGACTCTGCCACAGCTGGCCACGGTCGGTCGGTTTGTGTCGGAATTGGCCCAAACGGATCCGGTCATGGAAGAGTGTGAAGCCCAGGTTCGCCAAGCGATCATCAACTTGAAAGACGTGACCGCGTGTCTGCGAGGGTATGCCGATGATCTTGAAGCGGATCCAGCGAGGCAGGCAACCGTTGAAGATCGATTGGACCTCATTCACCGACTGAAGACAAAGTATGGAGGCTCAACCGAGGCCGTTCTGGAAACGGGCAAGCGTGCCAAGCAGGAGTTGGAGACGTTGGAACAGCATGAAACTCAGATGTCAGGTGTCATGAAGCGACTGAACGAGGCGAAGTCTCGGGTCATTGACACGGCCAAACAACTGACGAAAAAACGCCAGGAAGCGGCGAAGCGGCTGACCACCATGGTTGCGAAGGAACTAGTAGCGGTCAGGATGACACATACCCTGTTCGACATCGTTGTGACGGCAGACGAGGAACCTGATCGGTTCGGCCCGACCGGTCGTGATCGCGTGGAATTCCTCTTGTCCAGCAATGTCGGGGAGCCGCCCCGTCCTTTGAATCGCGTCGCCTCCGGCGGAGAACTCTCGCGCGTCATGCTCGCACTGAAAACGGTACTTGCCGAGACGGATCAAGTGCCGGTCCTGGTCTTTGACGAGATCGATACCGGTGTCGGAGGAGCGGTGGCAGCTGCCATGGGTATCCGGTTAAGAAAGCTTGCCGCCTATCATCAGGTCTTCTGTATTACTCATTTGCCGCAGGTGGCCTCTCAAGCCGAGCACCATGTAATTGTGGAAAAAGGGCAAGACGGCAGGAGGACGACTACGTCGGTGAGATTGCTCAGCGGGGTGGGCCGCGAAGAGGAAATCGCACGCATGCTCGGGGGGGAAACGGTGACCAAGAAAATCAGGGAAACCGCAGCAGAACTGATCGCCGGTGCCAGGAGCAAACGCTAGCTGTCATCAGCACCAGCCGATGGGTTGCGGAAGATCACGACTCGCCACAACAGCTGAAGTGGGGAACCGAGGAGAGGAGAAGATCTAGACGTCCGAGCGGGTCGAGGGGCTGGTGGCAATGGCCATGGCCGGCAATGAGGCCTTACATTCCTGAACAACCTGCGTGAACAAGGCGGTGAGCTGGGGGTCAAAGTAGCTACCGGCACGAGCCGCAATGAAGCTGCTCGCATCATCGATAGGGAGCGCGATCCGGTCCGGAAGCTCGGCGGTGAGGTGATCGAATGTCTGGGCGAGACAAACTATCCTGGCCAGAATAGGAATGCCTTCTCCCTTTAGGCCGTGCGGGTAACCTGTCCCGTCCCACCGCTCGTGGTGAGAAGCAATGATCTGGCCTGTCGCTGCCGGTAATCCGAGCGGAGCCACCATCTTCGCCCCTATCTCGGGATGGGAACGCAGCTCATGTGAGGTGTTTGTCGCGACTATTTCGTCGTCTGCAAACCGATAGGTTTCATTCCCGACTTTCCCGATATCATGGAGAAACGCCCCAAGCGCAAGGGATTTCTGTTCCTCAACTGTGAGGTTCGTGCGGTTAGCCAGTAAGGTGGCGTAGAAACTAACACGGCTGCAATGATTTAAGAGCTGCCGGTCTTTCGCTTCCAGGAGGTCGGACAGCATTGGAAGCAAATTGCTTGCATCCTCATGAATAGAGAGGCTTTGCCCGCTGCATTGGCCGATGGCCTCATACCCTTCACGCATCTCCTGCCAGGCCTGCGCGCATTCCCGGTCGGAACCCCAAAGACCGGTGGACGTCCCCAGAAAACGGCGAAGGTAGTCGAGCCGCTGCTTCTTCTCGAGTGTCTGGTTGACCAGCGTGATGAGCTCCGTAACATTGAAAGGCTTGAGCAGGTAGCCCGCTGCCCCGTGTCGGATGCCTTCCATGGCTGACTTCAAGCTACCGTATCCCGTGATGATGATTACCTCAATATTGGCGTGGTCCTGTTTGATCTCCTGTAACAGGTCCATCCCTTGCCGATCGGGAAGTTTCTGATCGAGGGTAATCAGGTCGATTTGCTGATGATTCAACACGTTGATGGCCGCTTGAGCCGATTCCGCCGACTGGATGTTAAAGAACGGGCGCAGAATGACTTTCAACGCGTCTCGAGGCCCGGCTTCGTCATCAATGACGAGGACTGTAGGCTTCTGTGCCGGCATGTCCCGGAGTGCAGGATTAGTCATATTAAGCGCTCATGTACCCCGTTATACGTAACCTGTCAAGTAATATATCATCTTTTTCAGGCAGTTATAAATACAACTTCTAGTAGATGTGGTCTTTCGCTGACACGACCCCCACATATTGTTTTCACGTATGAACGAATACCTAGAGGTACAACGCGGTAAGGATGGGCTTGAGACCGATCAATTGGAGCGGATGGGACCCGTTCTTATTCTGGCGCCAGGGGTTCCGGCTCAGGAGGCGATTCACTGTCTGGACGACCGATGCCCAGCGTATCCATACGATATTTCAGCATTCGCCGGCTGATGCCGAGTTGGGTGGCCGCGTGAGTTTGCACATAATTATTTTTTTTCAGCGCGTCCAGGATGATTTCACGCTCGAACTCCATGACGGCTTTTTCCAGCGACAGGCGTCCCGCCAAGGTATCGTCCCGAAGCGAGGTGGATCTTGTGTCATTACGGAGAATAGTCGGTAGATGTTCCGGTGTGACAACGTCTGAGCCCTTCGACCAGATGAACGCCTGTTCGATGATGTTTTCCATTTCCCGCACGTTGCCGGGCCATGGGTACCGTGCCAGGAGGTCAATAGCCTCTTTAGAAAACTCCTGACTGGGCCGGTGATCCTCCTCAATCCGTTTCGACAGAAAATGCTTGGCCAGCAGAGGCACGTCTTCACCGCGTTCTCGCAGGGGGGGAAGATACAGCGCAATCACATTGATGCGGTAGTACAAATCTTCTCGGAACTGGCCTTTCCGGACGAGTTCCTCGAGGTTCTTGTTGGTTGCCGCCACGATTCGTACGTCCACTTTGATGGCCTGTACGCCGCCGATCCGTGTAAATTCGCGCTCTTGCAGGACTCTCAACAGTTTCGCCTGGGTCATTGCGCTGAGATCGCCTATTTCGTCGAGAAAGAGTGTGCCGCTGTTGGCGAGTTCGAACTGCCCCACACGACGCGCCGTGGCATCCGTGAACGAGCCTTTTTCGTGGCCGAACAGTTCGCTTTCGATCAGGGTTTCCGGGAGAGCGGCGCAATTAAGAGCGACAAACGGACGGTCCCGCCGGCTGCTGTTGTAGTGGAGAGCCTTGGCCACCAACTCCTTGCCCGTGCCGCTTTCGCCCGTAATCAGGACGGTGGTGCGACTGTCGGCGACCTGCTCGATTTTGCCGTAAATTTCCTGCATCGGACGGCTCTTTCCGATCAGGTTGTGAAAGGCGTACCGCTGGGTGACCTGTGCTCGAAGTTGTTTGACCTCGCGTTCGAGTTCGTGAGAGTTGAGTGCGCGATCCACGACAATACGCAGCTCTTCGACGTCGAACGGCTTCGAGAGGTAATCGGCAGCGCCGAGTTTCATCGCATCGACCGCAGTCTTCACGGATTTTGTTCCGGTTAGCATGATGACCGGCGTGGTGTTCTGCTCCGTTCGCAGCGTCTGCAAAACCGACAAACCGTCCGTTCCTGGGAGAATCACGTCGAGCAGCACCACATGCGGCGCTTCTTTGTGGAACAAGTCGAGCCCTTCCTGGGCATCGGCCGCCTGGATCACTTCATAATTCGGCTCGAGTACCGCTTTCAGCGACGCCCGGACCCGCGCTTCATCATCGACCAAAAGCACGCGCTTCTTGAGACTCGATTCAATACCGTTTTTTGTCGTCATGATGGAATGGCCGGGAGGTTAACGAGAAATGTTGTGCCGTTGCCCACCGTACTCGTCACTTGAATTTCGCCGTGATGTTCCTCGATGATCTGGTGCACGATCGTCAAGCCGAGGCCGGTACCTTCGTGTTCGCCGCTCTCGTGCTTCGTCGTGAAGAACGGATCGAAAATGTGTTCCAGGTTGGCCTCCTCGATTCCATGGCCAGTATCCTGCGTCTCGATTTGCACCCACGATGTTCCGCCTGGCTTGATCAGATGCCTCGTCCGAACGCGCAACACCCCACCGCGATCCCTCATCGCATCCAAGGCGTTCAGAAACAGATTGAGAAACACCTGTTTGATTTGCTGACGGTCCAGCATGACACGAGGGACATCGGACTCCAACTCTTTTTCAATCTTGATCCCACGGCTGTCCGCTTTGACTTCAATGAAATACAGGCAGGACGACACAATGTCGTTCGGGTCTTCTTCAGTCAACTTGGGTTCCATGTACCTGGCATAATCCAGAATTTCTTCTATAAGTCGTTCAATGCGATAGACATCATCAAGCACGACGCGGCTAAATTCGCGGATAAAATCCGGATCATCTTTGCGTTCGGGAGCAAGCTGGATAAAGGTTTTAATTGAGGTGAGCGGGTTGCGTATTTCGTGGGCAAATCCTCCTGCGATCGTTTCAAGAGATTTCAAACGGTCCGTGCGCTTCATCAGGAGATGTGACCGCTGAAGGTCTTCCAGCAACATTCGCGTGTCGAGCGCGTTGGTCGCGGCTTGGGCGAGAGCATTGAGGAGCGACAAGGTGGATGGAGAGTCAGATTCTCGGGACAGAGTTCGGCCAAAGAGCGAGAAAGCGATGAGACGCCCGCGGCTGACGTGCGGCAAGGCCCACTCGAATGGCATCGCCGCCGCATCGTCTGAAGCGTCTCGTCGAACTTGGACACAACACGACCCGGTCACTGTCTGAGGAGCCGAAGACAGGCGGTGGGGGATCGTGTCAGTCAGAGCAAGGATAGCGGGGCAGCAGGATTCGGCCGTGGCACCGACGATGCCGGCACGACGGAAATGCTCGTGTTCCCGATCCAGCACATAGAGCGCGCCGTGATGCGAGGAACCTACTCGACACAGTTCGCGAATGATTCGTTCACCCAATGATCCAAGATCCGACAGGGTGCCTATTTCATGGGAAAAACGAGTAACCGAATCCAAAAGCTCGATCGATGAAGGCGTCGCGCCGGAGCCCATCTCGGTCGGTCGTGCGCTCATAGAGAGAGGGAGGGACAACGATGCATCGTCTTTGTTGGCATAGCGATGTCTTGGATGTTCAAAGTTGTACAGCGGTGGAGTATACACCGGCCTAGCGAATGGAGCTAGCGGAATTCTGTTTCCCGACCACCGCGACCAGGGCTTGGCCGTCAAAAATAGGAAGAATCCGAAAGGACTGGATGCCGCAATGTCGAAGCAAGGAAGCCAGCCCAGCTTCGTCGAACGTATGAAGAAGCCGACGGCGGGTCGCTTCGCGTAAGCGGGCGAAGTAGTGAAGGAGTGGTTGAGCTTGGGCGCTGAACTCGTCCTGGTTGGCCTGACGGAGATGGCGCCTGTAAAGCGGCGAGAGGTCGGTGTCGGGATGGAAGGTCGTGATGATCAGTGACCCTTCCGGATGCAGAGTACGATGCCATTCTCTGAGCGCGATCGCCGGAGATGGAGCATAGGGCAGTGAGAGATTACAGACGAGACGGGTCACCGATCCGGTTTTAAAGGGAAGGGAGTTCGTCCAATCGGCCTGGTTCCATCCAATAGTCAGCGGCGGCATGGCCGACAGGCGGCCGACAAACCCCGAGGCGAGCTCGCGCTGGAGGAGCAACACCGCATGGCGGGCCTGTACGAGTCGCTCGCGAGCTCGTCCGACACCGATCATGAGTGGCGGCCGGCGGCCTAGCGGACTGGCTTGGCCGGCCCGATAGGTGTGATTGACCAATGCCGCACGTGTCAAATCGCTTTGCCCGACCCCCGCATCAACGAGCACGCTGCCGGAATCGAGCGGGCTCATCAAACCGTATAAATCGTCCAGTAATTTCCTGTACTCATGCAGATTCCCGAGTTGAGGCAGTTGCGTCAGGTGGGCGGCGCAGAGCGCTTCACGATTGATTTGTGAACCCTCATGCCTCAGGAAGGCGTACTCCTGTTCGATCCGTTGCTGTCGTGCAACAAGGGGTTGAGCTGAAACTTCCTGCTGACCAGAAAGGCCCTGAACGGGAATGACTGATCCAATCTGCGTGAGGAGTTGCTTGAAGGCTCGCGGGGGAGCGCCGTGGACATCCAACCGCCGTTCCGTCAGCGGTGTGGAGATGTTCACGAGTTTGGTGTGTGCGCCCAAGGCGGTCATGAATGCGTGCGGAAGATCGGCTGGAGGAAGGGACGCGGAGACGGCGGGGGTTGTGGCAATGCACAAGGGCGATCGGATTGATCGGAGGTCCTCCAGAGTTGAGTCAAGATCCGCGTAGTGTCCGGCGATCAAGTCGCCGACAAACTGATCGACATTCACATTGAGCCCCAGCACATTGCTGACACCCCGACGCAAGCCGAACTGATAGTCCGCGAGGAGATCATGCCCGTGGGCGGTCATAAGGAGATGCCTCACATCAACGGCAGGGTTGACCAGCAGCAACAGGTCGAGCGGACGAATTTGTGCGGCTGACTTCAGGGCGGCCCGTGCCCCAAGATCGCTTGCCATGACGAGGACCGGGGCTTGCGGCCAGGTATCCCGGACGAACTCAATGACCTTGTCCAGGTCATGTTGCAGGCTGCGCAGGGTGGTGTGTTGAAGCTCCCCATCGCTGTTGCCCAGGTGGTTCGTGGGGTCATATCGGAGGACGCGGAACTGGTGCTCGGCGAGATAATAGGCGAGTGCGGCATAGTCCAAGGCCATGTGTCCGTACCCCGGGGCGATAATCATGACGGGACGACTGGCGTCAGTCAGCTGCAGGTGATGGTCATCCATAATGGAAATGGCTTGGCCCCGTGCATTTCTACATTCCCGTGGGATACTCACGATCGGGGATGCCGGTGAAGTCTCGCTTCCTCGCTGAGCGCGCAAATATTGCCGGATCACTCGATTCAACTCACGCTCAGCGTAGGGGGTAAGTGGGGCGAAGCGGAGCCCGGCACGGGCGGCGAAATCTGTTCCCGGTGCATGCAGGGCGGTTGAAGCCGTGCGATCCGGAGCGGACCAGACCACGTACGCCGGGAGGATCGTATCCGGAGCCCCGGTCTCAGGAGGACCGGCCTCTCCTCGATGGGCAGGTGGGAAATGAATCCGCAGATTCCCCTGTAGATCCTCCGGGCGTGCCTGAATGAGAAGAGCGGCGCCTGAGCGGCTGAGGTTCGTCACCTGTGCCGCGATGTGGCCGGTCGGCTCCAGGCGGCGGCTCGTTTCGAGCCGGGCCGGTAGGCCCAGCGGAATGCGGACGGCTTCGCGCCGGTCATCGACAGTCAGGTCAAACGCCAAATCGCTGCCCGATTCGAGTTTGCCGATCGGCGCTGCTGCAAGACGGATGTCCAGCGTGAACAACAGTGATCGCTCATGGGTCGCGGTAATCAGCGAGGCAAGCACTGCCGCTTCAATTTGCGGCGTTCGATTCAGGACGACTATCAGATGCGAGGCGGGAACCAACGACGGTTGTGCGATGGCGTCCGGCAGGATCCGTTCATAGATGAATCCGCTCAGTTCCAAAGTGGCGACGGACGTTGTGACCATGACGTGCGCTTCCTGAGGTGCCATCGACGGGAAGTCTCCGGGCATTTGAATACAGGCTCCGCCCACACTCAGATTGACGACCGTCCCATTCCACTCGGATGACCCGCTGTGAACCGTTGCCTGCAGGGCGGTGGGCACTCGTCCGTAACTGCGGCGGTCCGTACGGGCCGGCTTAGCCTGCCTGAGGTCACGAGGTGGCAGGGACGGGGGCTCGGCCGGGGGCTGAGCGACGATTGGAGCGTCTAATTCCGGTGGCGTACTCGGTTGTGGCGGAGAAGGAAAAACAGTCGCAGGGAAGCGCACCGTAATGCGGAAGGGACCTAGTACCGGGGATGAGATGTCGAGCGTGGCGCCGAGTTCTCCGGCCAGTTGAAACAGTTCAGCAGCATCGAGCGGACTGTCACGAGTAGGCCAGGCGGCTGCAACAACCCTGTGCTCGGTTTCAGTGATGTCTACCTGGACCTGGCCGGACTGGGTAAGGGGAAACAGGGTTGGCATATCCGAGAATTCAGGCGGGGTATCCACGCTCGTTTTGACGGCCAGCCCATGAGAACGACCGACCGCCGTGAGGAAGCAACCCGCATACACCACCAGTCGTCGGAGGAGCCGAGTCGTTTTTTCCCGGTCACCTTCGTAGGCGGGAAGAACCGAAGACAAATCGGATATCAATCCGCCGACAGCATGGTCGGGGAACGCCGACGTGAGGAGGTCTTCGAGCAAGTGATTGATCGTATCGGGGCGCGGGACTTCTTCGGCGGCGCGTGACAATTGTTCGCCCAATCGTGCGGAAACGGCTGCGTGCTTGACTAACGCATCGAGGTGTTCGATGACACTGGATTCTTGGAGCCGACCTGAAAGTTGTTGTGCTTCTTGCAGAAGGGTGGACAGCGGCTGCTGGAGGCGTTGTGCGAGATCCGTCATCTGGCGGACGACCGCGCGGAGGTCGTCAGTCCGCTGTTGAAGGCCATTTTCGCGCGGTAGCGGCTGCCCCTTCTTCTGCTCAGGAACCTTGCGCATGAGGCCTATCGTGCCTAGGAATCGTCGGGAGAGGTCGTAGACGCCCCGTGCGCTAATGGCTGCGGTCACCTGCGACACACCGGCAGCTGTGGGCTTCCCCAGAAGCGTCAACTCCACGTCAGTGGAGGCCCGGATACCAGTACGTCGTTCATTGAAGCGAAATCGCGCGAGCGGCTGTTGATCCTGTGGAAAGAGCGAGTAATACGGACGACCAATCAGTTCCTCGGGATGATAACCCAGCACGGCGGACAGACTCCGGCCAAGCGCGATAAAGCGGCCATCGGCATCGAGTTCATACACAATGTCAGCGAGCGAATCGACGAGCCAAGAATAGCGAACGTGCGCCCGGGCAGCCGATATCCTCAAGTCACGCTTGTCGAAGGCTTCCTTGGTACAGAAAAGCAATTCGGCCAAAAAGGCCGGAGACTGCTTGTTTAGAAAGAAGTCCGCGCCATTCTCAAGCGCTTCCAGGGCAGCCGCCGCGTCAATTCGCGTGCTCTGCAATATGACAGAGGCGTGAGGAATCTGTCGTTTGAGGTCGTGGATCAGTGTCGACGTCCCGCTCGGAAGGATGCCCTCGTCTATCAGCACGACCGTCCATCCGCTCGTCGTGGTCGAGGCCATACGCGAGGCCTCCTCAGTGGAATAGGCGGCGTCAATGCGGACGTCGGGGAAGAAGCCACGGAGGCCAATGGTAACGACTTTGATCTCTTCGGCGTGCTCGTTGATGACGAGGATAGTTATAGGCTCGCTCTGTGGCATCGACCGATTTCCGATGCGTGATCGTGTCAAAGGAAACACGGTTCCAGAGCGGAGAGGTCACCGTCCTGCGCGTTACAAAGGCCGACCTCGTCTCGGCGCGGGAAGACGAATTTCTGCTGCTCGGGTCGCTATGTGCTTAGCACATGTGGGAGGAAGAAACACAGCCTGGCTCTGGAGGAAATGGCTCCTACTTTCGTAGGGGAAGGATCTGGCGCCATTCGATTCACGAACAATATTGCACAACGCTCGCCGGCATCGGGGGCTCCCCGTCGGGGGCTCATCTAATGATTAATGGGCGCTGGCCGTTTTTTGAGTCGGACAGGGTCCCGGCGTCATATAGAGAAGATAATTGCCCATACCGTGCTGTGGATCCTGTTTCTGCAGGGGGTGATGGTGGACCATCACCATCTCATAATCTTCTTGCTTGCTGATGGAAAAGCCTTGTGGATCCTTGTACACCTGATGCGGTTGAAATTCCAGGAATGTGCCATCGAGTTTGACATCCGGCACGGTACGCAAGAGGGTCTGCCGTCTGGTTTTATTCTCGAGAGCGATGAGCAACAATTCGTCGTGCCCATGCGGATAGGCAAACTTGACACAGCCGTCCATGGAAAATTTCACCGGGGCGCTATGCACTTGGACGCCCGGCTTGATTTCGATTCCTTCATCCGTTTGATCAGGTCCCCGCTGGGCAAATTTACTGTAACAGACTACGTTGACACCGACCTGATAGACTTCCATCTCTTTGACGGGCGTGTTCTCGGGCGCGATATACATCGTGAAGCTCGCCATCACGTTCTTAGTGGGCGGCGCTTTGTGGTAGAACGCCACGACCGACATGAGGTGCTGTCCTTTTCCCAGTTTCACTCCATAGCCGTCAGGGAACTTTGCTTCGGTCATCTCTAATCCCGCGCCGCTGAAAAACAGTGGCTCGCCAGGGCAGGAAACGCTCGGCTTATCGTTATTGAGCATTAAAATGTGGTGAAGGTAGTTTCTTGGCAGCGGCTTGCCCTCTTTAGTAAACACCGCCGATTTAAACCCCACCATGTACATATCCTTCGGGAGTTGGAACACATGTTTGGGCATGGACGCCGCCAAGTCGCCTTCGTGGCCGGAAGGCAGGTCGATCGGTCCGAATGTGAGCGTGACAGCATTGTCTTTGATGGTCACCACCGTCGTCGTCTGATTTTTTAAAGTCGGCACGGCATGGTGATCATGCCCCCCGTCTGCCATCACCGGTGTTGACCACAGGCACAGCAGCACTGCCAGAAGCACAAGCATAGTTCCTCCAAATGATAATGAAAGCCTCATGGCTGGAGTCTGCCGCAACCCTCGCGCCCGCCCCGTATAATGCGATCGCTGGCTCATCAAGGGGCGGTGGGGACCGGAGTAATCCGCTTCCAATGATAGGTGCCGCCGTGTTCACGGGGCGGGATATTTTTATGGGTGCCGACCCTGGTATACCACCAGACGCCTTTGGCCTCTTTGCCGTCTTCCGAAAGCAGGATCTCAAACCCGCCTTCACGGTCATTGCCCGGCTGCTGCCAGGTGCCTTGCCAGAGACGGTCGGAAAACCGGCTGGTGGTGAACCGTCCTCCATGTTGGGTATACGGTCCGTTGCCGGACTTATCCAGCGTGGCCCGGTAGCGTTTGTCGTCCTCCACTTCCAATATTTCCCATTCGCCGCTTAAATCCACTTGCGCGAGGTGATTGTTCGATGATGCCAGCGTGACGGAGGGAGGCTCGTGCAAAGCCACTGCCCCGCCGGCAGTGCGAAACGATTCGTGCCAAGACAGCAGCACCCACTGGCCGTCTCGTCGCTCCAACACACCCGTCTCGCGAAGAGGCAGCAGGGCGCGCTGCGGTTGGCTGCCTGTCGAGACGGTGCGGATGTAGTCGACTTCCATGGCGTACCAGGCCAGATCCCCCCTCGTCCACACCTTGAGTTCCCGGATAGGGATTTCAATGATTTCCGCTGATCTGAACTCCTCCTCCATATCACGTTCAAGATCCACCCAGCCCACGTATTTTCTGCCTCCGATGGTGTAACTGGTGATGTCGGCGTCATGAGCGATCAGTCGTGACATGGTTTCCATGTCTTTTTCGGCGTTCGCCCGCACCAGGGCTCGCACTGTGGCTTCGGCGCTCTGATCGTCGGCCGCGTGCCCGCTGGAGACTGATGCCAACATAACGATGGCGCTCAGGACCCACACACACGGACCGCGATTCATGACGATTTGGATCTCCAGAGTTCGTACGTACGGATGGTGCGCAGAAGCAGCTTGTGGCTAAATTAAAAGGCTACATGGCTGGTGGAGTCTTGTCAATGGCCAGACTTCCGACCTTCGCGGGCGTCGTATACGCGCACACGATGACGGTGACATTGTCTTCTCCGCCCGCCCGCAAGGCCTGTTCGACCAGCTCATGACAGGCTCGTCGGGGATTCGCATAAGTAGCCTCCAAAATTGAAGCAATCTCTGCATCGCTGAGCATTTTCGTTAACCCGTCACTGCAAAGCAGCAACGTGTCGTCTGACGCGAGAGAAGTCGACGTGAGTTCCGGTGTCATTTCAAGGCCCATACCCAGTCCCTTTGCCAATACATGTCTATCCGGATATGCACGTGCGGTCGCTTCGTTGATCAATCCACGCTGCAGGAGAACCTCCACTAACGTATGATCGCGTGTGACTTGAGTGAGCACCCCGGCGTGCAATCGATACGCGCGGCTGTCGCCCAAATGGGCCACGTGCGCGACGGGTGTCGGGCCTGGCGGAATGGTCATGGCGACGACGGTGGTTCCCATTCCTTTCAGAGAGGAATCTTCACGTATCTTGTCATGGATGGCCCGGTTGGCTGCGATGACGGTTTCAATCAGACTCTTCTCCGGGGGTTGAGACTGTGGTTCACGGGTTGAGAGGAGTGTCTTCGCGGTCTGAGTGGCCACATCTACCGCCACATGCGCTGCGACATCCCCAGCAGGGTGGCCGCCCATGCCGTCGGCGATGATCCAAAAGTTGCAACTGTTGATCGCGGCGAAGACGTCCTGATTTGTCTTGCGGACATGGCCAGTTTCCGTACGTCCGACGCCTAACCAGCGCGGTGATTGTTTCATAGAATCATTGACCAGGTGGATGCACAGGTGTGAGCACAGGGCCAACCGAAGGCGGACCGAACCGTGACACCATCTGTCCGTAGAGCAGTTCCGCCAGGGGTTCGAGGTTTCTCGTGTCTGCGGCGTTGTAGCGAAGAAGCAGATCCAATGCTCCCTCATCGCCGCCGCGCCATTGATACCATAAGCGTACGGCGTCCCATCCGTCCAAACCTTGAATCTGCGGTTCTCGATCAATTTGCATCTCGCGCTCGATGTATTTCAGCCCTCCCGTGAGTCCGAGGCGGCGGGCTGCAAAGCACAAATCAAAGTGCGGTTTGTGGAAATTGAGCCGCGGGAAAGCCAGTTGCAAAAATGGAATGTCGAAGGCGCTTCCGAAAAACGTCACCAGCAAATCCGTCCGTTCGAGCTCTTCCGCGAGGCGGTCCTCGGTCAAATTCTCTCCGCGAACAAGACTGCTCATGCGTCCGTTCCGATACAGGCCCACTACCGTGATCACCGCTTGGCCGCTGGACTGCCCGGTGGTCTCAATGTCGAGATAGAGTACGCGATGACGGAACGTGTGAAACAGTCGCCAATGCTCCCGGCTCTTGAGACAGGTTCTGAAAAAGTCCGCACTGCCCCCGGCAAGCCGCGATTGGGCGGTTGCGAGGACTTCGTCATACCAGCCCTTTCTCGCCGGTGAGATGCCGGCAATGAGAGAACGATTGAGAAAGGCCGACCAATCTGCGACGCCATCCTGCCACAGGCGGCGTTCCGTTGCCGCACCGATTCCCTTGAGCAGTACAAAGGTGGAGGTCAGCATAGTGAAGGGGATTGTAGCCTTGATTTCACCGGTTAAACAAGCTAGAGTCCGCGATGGGAGCGGGTTTTCAATCGCTCGCTTCACGCAAGGAGAGCATCGTTCGTTGACTGATCCCGGGAACAAAATCCGCATCATTGTCGGAGGAGTGCAGGTTGAAGCGGAGCTGAAAGGCACGAAGACGGCTCGCGAAGTCTATGCGGCGTTGCCGGTGGAGGCGCCGGTGAACACCTGGGGCGAAGAGTTTTATTTTAAGCTGGACGGCGTCCGGGATTATCGGGAAACGGCGACGAATCAGGTCAAGGTCGGTGATGTCGCGTTTTGGGGAGCAGGACAGGTATTGGCGATTTTCTTCGGCCGGACGCCGATGAGTATGGGGCCGGATCCTGTGCCCGCCGACCGCGTCAACGTGATCGGACGCATCCTTGGAGATCCCACGGTGTTGCGGGGTGTAATGGCGGCGCCGTCGATTCGCGTCGAGCGGGTGTAAGGCATGCGTCTTTCCAAAGAGCGGGTCCGGCATATGGCTGAGACGCTGGCTGAGCGGTTGGTCCAAGACGGTCATGTTGCCCTTGCCGGTACACAGAAGGCGTTCATCGAGTCGCTTAACCAGGTGGTGACCGATGAGTTGTCGATAGAAGACCGGTTGAACGGTGAAGTCCGGCAGCTTCTCAAAGCCTATGAGCGTGAAATCGAAACAGGACAAGTGGACTATCAGAAGATGTTTACCATGATCAAGCAGAAACTGGTGCGGGAGCGGGGCATCATCCTGTAAAGTGATCGGCCGCCCGGTGATCGAGGCAGTACAATGGCCGGCTAGTATAGACTGACTATATGCTAAGCGAGGACAAAGTCAGCCATTTGTCGCACGTGATCCTGCTGGCGGTAAAGAAAAGCCCGCTCGTCGAGATGAGAAGCGACGATGCACGGATATTGAAGGACATTAAACGTGTCCTTGCCAGCGAATTGGCCCAGGAACAAGAGATCGATCGAAAAGTGAGGGTGAAGCTGGGCTCGTACTCCCGCGGCATCGTCGAAGGGAGCCCTGAGTGGGAGGTGCTTTACCGCAAGACCTTCGACGAAGAATCGCGGAAACACACGAAATGAGAGGCGTATGAGTAGGAGGGTGTCATGAAATTCGGATTGTCACTCATCGCATTGCTGCTGATCGTCGGCCTCGGAGCCTGTACGAAGGGAAAAGCCAGGCCGCTCGTTCCCTTGGCCCTGGAACCACACGCCAAAGCGCCGGCGGTGGCCTTGACTGAGCAGGGGACGCAGGCCTATCAGACTCGAAAGTTCGACGAAGCCAAACGGTATTTTTCTCAGGCGGTCACCGAGGCGCCGCAATCGGGCCCCGCACATTACAATTACGCGCTGGCGCTGAACGCGTTGGGTGATACCGAAGAAGCGAGGCAACATTTTATTGATGCGGCCAATCTGGCGCCGGGGGACAAAACAATTTGGGATTCGCCGGCGCTCCATCAGTACGGGAATCCGCAAACTGAAAAGGAAACCAAGGAACATCGGACGACTACTAGCCGCCCGACGTTCGGCGGCCCTCCTCGGTAGAGAGGATTGAGATATGGGCAAGGACATCGCGGTCGGAGACAAAGCGCCAGACTGGTCATTGCCTGACCAAACTGGCAAGCCGGTGACATTGAAGAGTCTGAAGGGCAAACAGATCGTGCTCTATTTCTATCCGAAAGACGATACGCCCGGGTGCACCAAGGAGTCGTGCGATTTTCGGGACGTGGAATCTCAAATCATCCGAGCCGGTGGCGTCATTCTCGGTGTCAGTCTCGACGGGAAGGAGTCACACCAAAAATTCGTGAAAAAATTTGGCTTGCCATTTCCCTTGCTCAGCGATGAAGATGCCGCAGTCTCGAAGGCCTACGGCGTGTACAAAGAAAAAAATATGTACGGGAAAAAGTATTGGGGCATCGAGCGCAGTACCTTCGTCATCGACCCTGACGGCAAGCTCAAGGCCGTTTTCCGGAAGGTCAAAGTCGACGGGCATGTCGACGAAGTCCTGACGGCGTTACGGTCGTAGTGTTTTCACCTGGTCTTTGCAATCGCATGGCTTGAAGCCGGTCGATGCCCTCCTCGCCTTTTGTCCGCACAACCGCGCCTGTGTCTTTGGTTCTTTTCCTGACCGTCGGTGTTCCTGCACCGGCGGTGGAGAAGACCGCCGCCACAATTCTGGTGAAGGATAGCCTTACTGCACCTCATCAACAGAGCACCATCGAAGCCAAATTGTTCGCTAAAGGGTTGCTGAAAGACTCACCGCTTGGCGGAGAGCCGGTTGAACTGCTCGTCAAGGGAACCGTATCGGCAACCGCGATGACCGGAGGAGACGGGAGGGCATTTCTGTCTTTCATCCCAAAAGCCAAGGAGATCGTGCCCGTTCAGGTGAGAATCGGCAGCAGCCCGCGCGTGTCGTCAGGGGAAGGCGAAGCGCACCTGGTTGTGTGGGAACGCCGCACGCCGATTGTGTTCGTGGAAATGACCGCGCTGATGGAGGAGGCTCATGCGGAGACGCCGGTTTCACGTTTGGTCCCGCGGATTGATCCGGAAGCAAGGCCGATTGCCGATGCCGCCGATGAACTCGGCAAGCTCACTCAGTTCTACTATGGTGTCGTCTATGTCGTGATGGTTCCTGCAGGAGCCGATCTGTTTGTCAGCAGCGTGGAAGCGAGGACCTGGCTGTCCATCCACAAGTTTCCTCGGGGGTTCGTTTTGGCCCTGTCAGCTGGGGAAGACGCGCTTGGAGCCAAAATCGATGAGCTCCATCAGGCCGGTTGGAAGTCGGCCAAGACGGGTATCGGTCGTTCGAAAGCCTTTGCGGAGACGTTCCTTCGGCGCCGGCTCGAGGCCATTATCGTTCCCGAGCCGCCCGTCGGCGAGGTGCCACGAAAGGGCAAGGTTGCCAAAAACTGGAAGGACGTGCGGAAAAAATTGTAGCAGCCGACCGGTGCCCCTCTTGCTCGCTGTGGACCAATCCGTCTCCTTCCTTTGGTCACAGCTTTCCACTATGATAAAGCTCGTTCCGCCACCTCGTTGAGGCTTTCCGGTTCATGAAATCCAAGTCGATCTTTTCCTGCCAGGCATGCGGGCATCAATCGCCACGTTGGCTCGGACGCTGTCCGGATTGCGGCGGGTGGAACACGATTAAGGAAGAACGGCATGCCCCGACGGGGAAGGGGCGCCCCGTTGGCATGAACGTGGCGCAGTCGGGAGCGACCCCCATTGCGAAGATTGAAGTGATCGGTGAAGACCGCCGGCTGACTCGCATCAGCGAATTCGATCGAGTCCTGGGCGGCGGAGTGATTCCGGGCGCCGTCATTTTAATCGGAGGAGATCCGGGCATCGGGAAGACCACGTTGCTGTTGCAGGCCCTGCCTCGCCTGGCGTCGAACGTGCAGCCGGTGCTCTACGTCTCCGGGGAAGAATCGCCTCGTCAGATCAAGATGCGCGGGCAGCGGCTTGGGGTCGAACATCCGAACCTCCTGGTACTCGCCGAAACGTCGCTCGAACAGATCCTGAAGGCCGTTCAGGAAATTCAACCTGCTGCTATTGTGATCGATTCCATTCAGACGGTCTACACAGAGCAATTGACCTCGGCTCCCGGCAGCATCAGTCAGGTTCAGGAAGTGTCCGGCCAGCTCATGTGGTTCGCCAAGCGATCGGGTGTGCCGGTATTCATCATTGGACATGTCACCAAAGAAGGAGCGATCGCCGGACCGCGCCTGCTGGAACACATCGTCGATACCGTCCTTTATTTCGAAGGCGATAAGGGGCACAGCTATCGCATCCTCCGTGCCGTGAAGAATCGGTTCGGGTCTAGCAATGAGATCGGTGTGTTCGAGATGAAGGAGTGCGGGCTTGAAGAAGTCACCAATCCCTCACAACTGTTTTTGGGAGAACGCTCGCAGCGGACCACAGGTTCTGTGGTCGTGTCGAGCGTCGAGGGATCGCGTCCGATCCTAGTCGAATTACAGGCGTTGGTGTCTTCGACCAGTTACGCCATGCCCAAACGGGTGGCAAACGGTGTGGATCTGAATCGCGTCTCGCTCCTCTTGGCGGTCATGGAAAAGCGATTGGGCATGCATTTGTCCGGCCAAGATGTGTATGTGAATGTAGTAGGAGGTATGCACATTGATGAGCCGGCGATCGATCTCGGTATCGTCGCGGCAGTGACCTCGAGCTTGAGGGAAGTGCCGGTAGAGCCCGGATTGCTGGTATTGGGGGAAGTTGGTCTTGGAGGCGAAGTGCGCGGCATTAGCCAGGCTGAATTACGGATTCGTGAAGCAGCGAAAATGGGTTTCAAACGGTGTTTATTGCCGGAGCGGAATCTCGCAAAGCTCGAGCCGGTTGACGGGATGGAACTGATCGGAATTCATGAAGTTGGAGAAGCGCTGGATGTCGTATTGGCGTAAGTACACGGTGCGTCTGATGCCCTACCTGACGGTGCTGTGTTTCGTGGCCGCCGGCTGCACGACTCCCCTGCAGCGTGAGGACGCAGACATGAACCTCGCCACCGCAGACGAGTTGACAGCTCTTTTACAGCAACGGGAACTCGCGGTTCGGACAATGAAAGGTTTGTTCAGTGCCAAGGTGCGCGGAGGCATCATTCCCATTACCACACGCGTGGAAGGGGCGGTCTATTACCGGCGGCCGAGTGCGATGCGTCTACGCGGCTTTACCGCGATCGGCAGTGAATTGTTCGAATTTCTCCAGACGGATGAGCAGTTCACCTTGCGGCTGCCGACGATGGGCCGGGTGCTGTCCGGTCACCCTTCCGACATGAGTGAGATGGGGAAACTCGCAAGGCCCTTTCAACTGAGCGTCTGGGCAATGAGCGGCATGCTCGGGACCGGCACCATCAATGGCGGAGAAACAGTCAGGGTTGTCAACGAAGCCGATCGTTATCGGCTCGAGGTATTCCGAGCCTCCCCCTCCGGGAGCCCAACCATTCATCGACGGCTCTGGTTCGACCGACAGACACGTCAAGTGGTCAAAGAGGATCGATTGACGGAGGGCGGCGAGATCGATGCCACGATTCTGTACGAAGATTTTCGGCCGGTTGGCCAGGTGGCCGGTCTTTCCCTTTCCGGCGATGGCCAGTTGCTCCGGCCGTTCAAGATCTCCTTGGAAGATGGGCAGGGGCATGGCAGCGTGCAGGTGACCTTCCACGAGCTAATTCCGAACGCAACACTGAAGCCGAGTGAACTGGCTCAAGCGTCAAACTCTCTTCCAGATAGCGGCCACCTGGCGACCGGAACGGATGGCACACGCCGGCCTCCGAATCCAGACCTGCCCTAGAGTCGTTGTCGTTTGACGACTTCCGCGATGACAAGAACAATCCAAGAGTCTAGGTATTGCGTGAGAGCGATGATTCAATGAAAGTACTCGCGGTCGAAACAGCGACGGCATGGCAGAGCGTTGCGATCCTTGATGGCGATCGCGTGCTGGCGTGCTGCGATCAGGAAGCCGCGGGGTCACATGCGAGGCTGTTGTTACCGGCGGTGGACAGGCTCTTCACCCAAACCGGGCTGGTCCCGGCCAAGCTGGACGGACTCGTTGTCTCCATAGGCCCGGGCTCGTTTACGGGCCTCCGCGTAGGTCTTTCCACGGTGCTGGGATTTCGCACGATCACGCAGTTGCCTTTAGCTGTCGTGCCTACGCTTGAAGGGATGGCTTGGAACTTCCGTGCCTCGACCCAACCTCTCTGTCCTGTGTTGAATAGCAGACGAGGTGAACTCTTCTGGGCCATCTTTCAATGGCAAGACCGCGAGCGGCTGAACCGTCTGGTGCCCGAACAGGTGGGATCGGCCGAGACATTGGCGAAGCAACTGAGCGGAACGGTGATGTTATTCGGTGAGGGGTGGAAAACGGAAAAGGCGGCAATCCAAGCAAGGGGGCGTTCGGTCACGATTATCGAAGCTCAGGAGCACGTGCGACCCTCTGCTATCTCCATCGGGATGGCCGGTATCGCTCGGCTCAGGAGGGGGGAGCGCGCCGGTGTGGGCATCAGCCCTTTGTATGTGCAGCGCCCGGAGGCCGAGATTAAGTATGAGGAGTCGGGCGGGATTTCACCGGCGTTTAGACGACAACAAAAACTCACACGGAAACTCAATCGGTCGCCCATGGCGCCCAGGACCAGGCGCCGGATATGAAGCACCGTGACTGGACGATAGGGGCTGCAAGCCTTGAATCTCTCTCGGAAATTTTAGCAGTAGAAGAAGCTTGCTTCTCAGCCCCCTGGACGCGCAAAATGCTCGAAGGGGAGTTGAGTGGAAACCCTTTCGCCCACTTTCTGGTCGCAAGGCCGAGGCGTGAGGAGGAAGCGTCGAAACCGGCGATCCTCGGCTATCTCTGTTACTGGATCGTCTTCGAGGAAGTCCGGCTGATGAACCTGGCGGTCATCGAGTCGATGCGGCATCGGGGGATCGCCAGATCCCTAGTTTCTACCGCGCTACAGACAGGCGTTTCACAATCCGCGCATCGGGCCGTTCTAGAAGTACGGGCTTCGAACCGTGCCGCGCAAACGTTGTATCAAAGATTCGGATTTTCCCAAACGGCCGTTCGGCCGAAATACTACATTAATCCCGTGGAAGATGCCGTGCTCATGGAGTTGGACCCCATAGTTGTGGGGGGGGCCGATTCTATCGGAGGATAGACACTACTGCGATAACTCACTCAACCAGGAGGTACAAACAATGCTGACGGACAATGTGATTGTGGAGCGGCTTCGCCAATCCAACACAGAATTCCGCGAACTGGAAGAGTCTCACCATCGCCTCGATCTGGAGTTGAACGAATTACAGAAACGTCATGTCTTGACGCCGACAGAGGAATTGACCAAGAAGCAAATGCAGAAAGAAAAACTTGCCAAAAAAGATAAAATGGCCGAACTCATCCGCACGTATCGCGATCACGAACACGCGACGGCACATTGAGGGGTGTGGCCGTGAGTGCAAGCCGAAAGTTTGTAGATGCTGCCGATGATCAATCCCTTGGCCGTTCACATACAAGCCATCAAACGACGCCTGCTTATTATCGCGGCCACCCTCCTCGTGTTCCTTATGGTGGCCTTTACGTTTTCAGCCGACATGGTCGCCTGGTTGAATCGCCCGTTTCCCAACCCACTGGTCTTCTATGGCCCGACGGAAGCCTTGTTCGCTTCCATCAAAGTCTCTTTCCTTGCGGCGGTGCTGGCTAGCCTGCCGGTCGTTTTTTATCAGTTGTGGAAGTTCGTCCAACCGGCGCTGCTCCCGCAGGAGCAGCGCTGGGGCATCCCCATTATCGCGCTGGCCGGGGTGCTATTTGCGCTCGGCCTTCTGTTTTGCAACTTCGTCATCCTTCCCCTCGTCATCGACTTTTTCGTCAGCTTCGGCATGGATCGGGACATTACCCCGGAGTTGAGCGTCGGCACGTACATCGATTTTAACGTCAAATTTCTGCTGACCTTTGGATGTGCATTCGAATTGCCGCTTATATTGACCATTCTCGCCCGTGTGGGCGTCCTCACGGCCGGGCAATTGGCTAAGTATCGCAAGCACGCCATATTAAGCGCCTTAATCATCTCCGCTGTAGTGACCCCCGATGCCACGCTCTTCACCATGATGCTCATGGCCGTGCCCTTGATGGTGCTCTATGAAATCGGCATCCTCGGCGCCCGTCTGTTCGGCCGCAATCATCCTACAGACATGAACCTTCCGCTGGACCCTGACCTCCCCATGGGGACAGCGGGACATCGGGTTCGGTAAGATATGCCCATGTCGACCCGATCATTCCTGCTTCTTGGTATGACCGTACTAACGCTGTCGGGATCAGTGTTCGCTCAGCAACCGTCATCGGGGCCTGTCGAATCGCAAGCGGTCAGTATTCAGGCGCTGACTGTTGTGGGTTCGGATATCCTTTATGCCGGCTCCTTCGGGCTCGGCGTCTTTCGAAGCGAGGATGGCGGTGCGACCTGGACGAAATCCAGTGAAGGGGTGAGTGATCCTTTCATATTGTCTCTCGCCACGGCAAAGGACGGAACCGTGTATGTGGGGACTTTTCGTGGAGGAGTGTTTCGAACCACAGACCAAGGCAAGACCTGGCATCCTGTCAACGCTGGATTGAAGCGAAAAGAAGTGAAGACATTATTGGCGGTGGGCGATCTGCTGTATGCGGGCACCGCCGACGGTGCCTATCGTTTAAATACCGGCGGTGATCGTTGGGGAGTCGTGACGAGCGGCCTTGATGAAATTCTGGTTCATGCCTTGGCACAATCGATCGACGGCACGCTCTATGCCGGGACGTCTGGGAAGGGAGTCCTGAAATTCAAAGCCAATACGACCGGCTGGGTGCGCCTTCATGATGGGCTGAAGGATCACGAAGGTATGGTGGAGAATTTCATTCGCGTCCTGACGATAGACCGCGAAGGCGGGATATACGCAGGGACGTTTGACGGCGGCGTATTTCGAAGCCCGGACGGCGGCAGTACATGGCGTCCCATCAGCCGCGCCTTGCCGAACGATTCGATACGCGGCATCATTTTCAACAGCCGTGGCCTGTTCGTGGCGACGGGGCACGGAATTTTCAAAACCACCGACAAGGGCCGGCAGTGGGTGCCGTTGAACAACGGGTTGACCAGCATGGCCGTGCAGGTGCTGGTCGAGTCTCCATCCGGGTCATTGTATGC
>Ga0075419_10000080_pt1 | contig 48017 bp, 45 predicted proteins | sample SoiMetdeltSBSDD3_FD_76900 | JGI IMG/M metagenome (GOLD analysis project Ga0075419, IMG submission 76900) | Bulk soil microbial communities from a Populus tree surrounding site in Tennessee, USA - Soil MetaG P. deltoides SBSDD3 | ecosystem: Environmental > Terrestrial > Soil > Tree plantation... | reverse complement strand
GCTCGGCGAGGGCCCGTGGTCACTCGTGGCCAACCTGCCCTACAACGTGGCCACGGGGCTGGTACTGGACCTGCTGGCCACCGTGCCCGCCATCGAGCGGATGCTGGTGATGGTGCAGCGGGAGGTGGGCGAGAGGCTCGCCGCCCGGGTGGGTGACAAGGCGTACGGCATCCCGTCGGTGAAGGTGGCGTACTGGGCGCAGGCCGAGGTGGTCGCCCGGGTGCCGGCGACCGTGTTCATCCCGGCGCCTCGGGTCGAGTCCGTGCTGGTGCGGATCACCCGGCGCCCCCGCCCCGCGGTCGACGCCGACCCCGACAAGCTGTTCGCCCTGGTGGCGAAGGCATTCGGGCAGCGCCGCAAGATGCTGCGGCGGTCGCTGGCGGGGATCGTCGACGCCGAGACCTTCGCGCGCGCGGGCGTCCGTCCCGAGGCCCGGGCGGAGGAGGTGTCGCTGGAGGGCTGGGCGCAGTTGGTGAACGCCGATGTGGAAAGGTGACGGTCATGAGCAATCCCCAGGACCCCTACGGCCAGCAGGACCCCTACGGTCAGCAGCAACAGGGCCCGCCCAGCTATGAGCAGCAGTACCCGCAGCAGGGCTACCAGTACGGCCAGCAGTACCCGCAGCACTCGGGCGGGCACGCGCCGCCGAAGGCGCCCCGCAAGCCGATCGACCTGGCCACGCTGGTGACGATCGGGGGCTGGGTCGTGATGGGCCTGTTCGCCCTGGCCTTCCTGTACGGGCTCACGCAGGACGACGAGTTCAGCGGCGAGTTCGCCGATCGGTTCTTCGGCGGGCTGCAGAGCCTGGGCCAGGGGATCTTCTACGGGGCCGTGCTCCTGGCGGTGGGCGTGTGGTTGCGCCGGCAGCAGGCGGGGGCGGACTGACCGTCCTCCTGGCGCCGGCGAAGCTGACCGTCTCCCTGCGGGTGACGGGGGTCCGCCGCGACGGCTACCACCTGCTGGACGCCGAGATGGTCAGCCTCGACCTGGCGGACCAGCTGACGTTCTTCCCCGGGTGGGGGCTCGACGTCGTGGCGGGTCTCGACCTCGGCTACGTCGATCCGCAGGACAACCTGGTCGGCCGCGCCCTGAAGGCCGTCGGCCGGGAGGCCCGGGTCGAGCTGGTCAAGCGCATCCCCGCCGGCGGCGGGCTGGGCGGCGGGTCGTCGAACGCGGCGGCGGTGCTGCGCTGGGCGGGATGCGAGGACCTCGACATTGCGGAGTCGCTGGGCGCGGACGTCCCGTTCTGCCTGCACGGCGGGCGGGCCCGGGTGCGGGGGATCGGGGAGGTCCTGGACCCGCTGCCCTACGAGCCGCAGACGATCACGCTGGCGATGCCGCCCTTCGGCTGCTCGACGCCGGAGGTCTACGCCGCGTGGGACGCCCTCGGCGGGCCGACGGCGGACGGCCCCAACGACCTGGAACCGGCCGCCCTGCGGGTCGAGCCCCGGCTGGCGGCGTGGCGGGACGCGCTGGGCGACGCGACGGGTCGGACCCCGGTCCTGGCCGGCTCGGGCTCGACGTGGTTCGTCCGCGGCCCGTACCCCGGCGACGGCCGGATCGTCACGACGACGATCCCCCCGTACTGACGCGCAACGAGCGCCCCGGCCAGCGGGGCGCTCGGCGGTCGATGAGATCGTGGAGGTGGCGCTGCTACTTGCCCGCAGCGCGGCGCTGCCAGCGGGTGCGCTTGAGCATCTTCTTGTGCTTCTTCTTGCGCATGCGCTTGCGGCGCTTCTTGATGAGAGAGCCCATGAGGTGAGACACCCTACTGTCGCCCGGAGGCCCCCTCCAACCTGGCACGGCCCACAACCCGTGGCCCGATCGGCGCCCCCGGGCGTTACCGTGAGGCGACCGTCGGGGGTAGTTCAATCGGCAGAACAGCAGCCTTTGGAGCTGTGTGTTGCGGGTTCGATCCCCGCCCCCCGAGCCCGAATCTGCGCCGCAGGTGAGGCTGAAGAAGCGGGGGTTGGTCGGTGGCCTGGCCGGGTGCCACCGGACAGGCCTCGTGCCAGCCGCGTGCCAGAGCGATCCTGGATCACTCGTCCTCGTCGCCCTGGTCGCCGTCCTGGCTGACCCAGACCATCCGTGACGACTGGCAGGCGTTGGAGGACCGCCTGAGCGCGGCTAGGCCTGATCCGTCGGTCTGCCCCGGTTGCCGGTTGGTCGCCAAAAGTGGGCGCCCGTGATCACCAACGACCCTAGGAACGGTCTCGCTGCATCGGGAACGATCAAATCGACTCCGACCACGGGGAGGTGACGCCGTGATGTGGAACGACGGCTGGGGCGGCTGGTTGTGGGTGATGCCACTGGCGACGATCGCGTTCTGCGTCGCGGTCGTCTGGCTGGTCGCCAGCCTGTTGCAGGGCCGACCCGGCGCGAACCCGACGGGAGACCAGGGCCCGGCTACACCCGAGGAGATCCTCGCCCGCCGCTTCGCGAAGGCGACCTGGTCGGGGAGAGAGGGCAGGTGAGCAGGCAGGGGCGGATCGCGTCCCGCATGCTCAGGGTGTTGCTCATCGGCATGATGGGCCTCGCCGGAGGCATGATCGTCGTCGTTCCTGACGTGGCGTCCGCGCACGCTCCCCACGATGACATCGTTCAGGTGCTCGCGTCGCCCGCATACGCGAGTGACCGGACGGCGTTCGCGATCTCTCGGGGCTTCCTCATGCGATCGATCGACGGTGGGTCGACGTGGACACAGCTCGTCAACGGGCTCGATCGACCGAGGCCCAACCAGATCGCCGTCGCGCCGTCAGATCCGCACGTCTTGTATCTCGCTGCACCTGGTGGTGGCTTCTATCGCTCCCACGATCAGGGCTCGTCGTGGACGCGTACGTCCACCCCGGTCGCGGCCCGGGACATCGCACGGCTCGCCGTGTCACCCGCGTCGTCGAACGTCGTGTTCGCGGCTGGCAGTTCCGCCGGCCTCTACCGCACCACCAACGGGGGGAGCAGCTGGGCGGCGGTCGGCTCCTTCGGCCGTGTCACCGCGGTCGTGTTCAGCGCTAGCCGTGTCGTTGTGAGTGACGCCACCGGCGCCGTCTACGGTTCGGCTGACAACGGCGGCACGTGGGTACCGGCCACGGGGACGGTCGCCGGCGACATCGTGACGGGCGCAGCCGCTCTCGTGCCACCAGCGACCGACGGCAGCGTCTTCGTGGGCACCCAGAGTGGGCGCCTCTTCCGCTCTACCGATCGCGGGGTTTCGTTCGCCGCGGTGGGATCGGGTCTGCCCGCCGAACAGATCACGGGCATCGTGCTGTCCAGCAATTACGCCAACGATGGCACGTTGTGGCTGACAGTGTGGAACAGCGGCGTGTACCGGTCGACCAACCGCGGTGCGACCTTCTCGCGGGCGAGTGTCGGACTGGCGACTGACCCACAGGCCGTAGAGGAGAGTCGCCCTCAGTTCGGTGGCGTGACGGCAGCCCTGGCTCCCAATGCTCACCAAGTGTTGTTCGTCGCCGGCTTCGAAGGGTTGTTCAGATCCGACGACGGCGGCGGCCTCTGGTCCGAAATCCAAACTCATGCTGACTATGTGGTCGGTCTGGACGTCTCACCTGACTATGAAAACGATGCCGCCGCGATCGTGACGACGTACGTGAAGGGCACGTATATGACCAACGACGGCGGAGCAACGTGGGTGGAGAGCAACGTCCTGTTGGACACCCCGTGGACGGGCAACGATTTTGCACCTGTCGCCCGTCTAGGCAATGTGCACTACTCCCCTGACTACGTTCACGATGGAACGATCTTCTCTGCGAGCACCATCCTCATGTTCAAGTCGACAGATCGAGGGGCGTCGTGGAGGAAGATCGTGGTAGGGGACTATCCACTTTCAACCTACCGGGCGTTCATAACCGCTGTATCGCCGGCCTATGGTCAGGACCAGACGGTCTACGTCGGGACGCGGCAAGGCGACATCTACAAGTCCGTTTCGGGCGGCGAGGCGGGCACGTGGTCGCTTCTTGCGAACCTCGGCGCACCGGTCCGTTCGCTCGTGCTCAGCCCGCAGTTCCCTGCCGAACCCGTGGTCTACGCCAGCACATCGAGGGGGATCTTCAAGAGCGACGATGCAGGAGAACACTGGCAGCCCACGGGACCGGCAGGGCACCCGATGCTCGCCATCTCGTCGGACCATTCGGGTGACGGCACCGTCTTTGCTGGGACGGACAGCGGTGTCTTCGTGACCCGTGACGAAGGCACGACCTGGACGGAGCTCACCGCTGCCCCGCTGTCGACTTCGACCAACGTCGAGGCGATTGCGGTCTCACCGAACTATGGCGCCGACCACACGGTCCTCGTGAGCGCGCTCGGGAAGGGGCTCTACAGATCGACCGACGGCGGCACGACCTTCGCTGCGGTGGGGACTTCGCTCATCCAGAACAACCACTTGATCACTGACTACGAGCAACCCGTGTCCGACCCGATCCAGTTCTCGCCCACCTACGCCCGCGACCGGACGATCGTCGGGATGGCGCAGGATGACATCGTCAGATCCACCGACGGCGGTGACAGCTGGCAGGTGCTCAGCCTTCCGCCGGCGGCAGACTTCCTCGAGCCACCGGTGGTCGCCGGGGCACCAGCAGCCGCGACGGCAGCGGAAGGTGCCGGCGGAACGACCAGGGTCATCCGCATCCCGTTCGACTTGACACACCCCTTCGCCTCCACGGTGACCGTGAACTGGAGGACAGTGGACGTGCCAGACAATCCCAACCTCGCCTCGTCCGCTGCGGGCGACTACGTCGCCGCCTCGGGAACGCTGACTTTCGCCAAGGGTTGGACGCGTCAGCACGTGAACGTCGTCGTCAACGGGGACGCCATCGACGAGCCAGACGAGGTGATCGTCATCTCGCTGCGGGAGCCGACCAATGCGTCGATCGGCGGCTTCTGGGGTCTCGGCTTCGGGATCATCACGGACGACGACTCGTAACGACGGAGTGGCCGGGGGAGCAATGGTCTGGCCGGGATCGGCCATCCAAGGATCGCCCCGTATCGCGCAACCGAACTGGCACGATCAGCTCTCCTCGCATGCAGATCAGTCGTGGCCGCGTGGCGCGAGAGCAGCTTGCGGGGTTGCACGGGTGCGGAGCTCATCTGCCAGTCCCCCGCAGCACCGCCAGCAGGCAGCAGTTCATCCAGCCGACTGGCCACACGGTTTGCAAATGAACTTCTCCCTCACTTGATGGCGAGGGCGCAGGGCGGGCTGGCCACTCCGTTGGGGAGGTTCAGGGGGGCCGAGGTGACCATGAACCCGTAGTGGCCGTCGGCGGCGCAGTCGTCGGCGAGGGCTTCGAGCGCGAACAGCTCGCCGAGCGGTAGGCCGAGCATCGGCAGCAGGACAGTGTGGGCGAAGATCTCGTGCAGGCGAACCTGTTCACTCCGGTACGCCTCGACGTCCTCACGGCTCAGCCCCTGGCCCAGCGGCCACGCCTCGAAGCCGGGGGTGTCGGTGCCGACCGCGGCGACGTGAAGGTTCCAGAGCGTGCGCGCCAGGTTCACACCCGCCTCGAACCCCACGGCGACCAGTCCCGACCGTTCGGCGAGCCGGTCACGGACGTCCTGGGACTGGGTCTCGTACCAGCCGACCCAGCCGAACCTCACCAGCAGCACGTCGCCCTCGGCAACCTCGGTCCCCTGGTCGGCCAGGCACGCCGTCAGTTCAGCGGCGGTCACGGCGTCGGGCTCGTCGTAGCGGATCGGGCGCCCCTGCGCGTCGCGCCAGCGGGCGACGTCGGCGAGCACGCCGCGACCCACGATGCCGCGCTGGGCCCAGTGGTGGATGCCATGGTCGCCGTCGTCGACGCCACCGAAATGGCCGGTGCCCGGCTGCTCGAGCCGTGCCGGCGGGTTGCAGACGTGGCGGAACCCGTCCCACTGACTCGACGACTGAGTGTTCCAGCCGTCCAGCACGTCGTCGTGGCCGACGCTCGTCTCGGAGCCCGTGATGTCATGGCTGTAGCGGGACCGGTTGAACAACGGCGGGTCGGGCAACCCCATCGACCAGTCGAGCGGGAACACCGCGCCGCGCTTCACCAGTCGAGCGGCCTCGGCAGCGCGCTCCTCTGTCAGCAGGTTGAGACAGCCGAACACGTCGCCGCCCGGTCGCCACACGTCCCACGCGCACGGGAGGCCGGAACGGCGCGGCAGCGAGTCGTAGTCGGGCAGTGAACTGGGCATGACTCACTCAATCACGCCGCGCCGTGTGACCATGCCCCCGCCGCAACCTCGCCGGCAGGTCCCAGGACTGGGCCGCAACGACCAGCGTCGATGGTGACGCGAGCATCGGTGTTGGCGTGCATGTCGATCGCGGCGACAGCTGCGACGTCAATCACGGCTCCACCGTCCCGAGCTCGTCCTGGAGTGCCGCGCCCCAGGCGAGCAGGTCCCAGTCCGCGTGGGGGCGGCCGATCAGCGACACGCTTACCGGCAGCCCGCTCCGCGACCCGACGCCCGAAGGGAGGCAGACGACCGGGAAGCCCGTCCAGTCCCAGTAGTGGGTCAGGGACAGGTCGTCGAGGTCACCGAACGTTTCGTGGTAGCCGTGTCCGCGCACGGGCGCGACGATGGGCAGGGTCGGCTCGACGACCGCGTCGATCCCGTGCTCATCGAGCCAGTCGCACCAGGCGGCGGTGTCTTCGGCGCGCCCGACCTGCCCGGCGACGTACTCCTCGGCCGTCATCGCACGCCGTTCGGCGTGCTCGAGCCGGGCGCGAATCGCGGGGCGGTACTCGCTGCGGCGTTCGGCGAAGCGGCGGTGGAAGACCAGCATCTCGGTGAGCACGAGCTCGAAGAAGTCGGAGAGCACCTCGAGCCGGGCCGCGGGCGGAGACGGCTCCACGCGTTCCCCGGGAAGCGCCGCGAGCGCCCGTTCGAACCCGTCGGCGACGTCCGGGTCGAGGTCGGCGATCCGGGGTGAGACGGCGTACCGGCGGAGCACCCGGCGATTCCGGGGGCGCTCGACGCCTGCGAGTGCGGCCAGCAGCGGCTCGCAGTCGCGCACGGCGCGGGTCATTGGCCCGAGATGGTCGAAGGTCGGCGCCAGCGGCACGATCCCGCGGAGCGAGATGAGCCCGCGCGTCGGCTTGATCGTCGACGTCCCGCACTCCGCCGAGGGGATGCGCAGCGAGCCCGCGGTGTCGGTGCCGGTCGCCGCGGGCACCTGGCTCGACGCGAGCGCCGCGCCGGAGCCGCCGCTCGAGCCGCCCGCCGAGCGCTCGAGCGACCAGGGGTTGCCGACCTGGTCGGTGGTGCCGCCGCAGGCGAACTCGTGCGTGTGCAGGTGGCCGAGCAGGACCATCCCCTCCTGCGAGAGGCTCGCCCAGGCGTCGCAGTCCCGGTCGGCCACCTCGTCGAGCACCCGGCTCGAGGCGGTGAGCGGCTTCCCGGCGACGGCGTAGAGGTCCTTGAGGCCGATCGGGATCCCGCAGAGCTCGGGTGCGTCGCCCGCCGCGAGCCGCTCGTCGGCACGGTCGGCCGCGGCGATCGCGTCGTCCTCGTAGACCCGCACCCACGCGTTCACCGAGCCCGGGTCGCCGTCATGGCTGTGTGTGCCGTCGCGCGCACGGATGCGGTCGAGACATGCCTCGGTGAGCTCCCGCGAGGACAGCGCTCGCCGCGCGAGCGCCTCGGCCGCGTCCTCCACGCCGAGATCGGCCGCATCGGTCACGCACGCGATCATTTCACGCGGAGAACTGTGTCTCTCGGGCGAGGCACGACGCGCCGACCGACTACCGAGGGCCGGCGCTCGGGTGCGGGCCGGCGCCGAGAACATGGTCGCCGACGCGATCAACGCTGGATACCGGCGCGGCCCGAGCTCCAGTTGCTACTGGCAAACGGCTACACCCTGCCCGAGAGCGCGTGACCACCTCGCCCGCGGGCTTCGAGGCGCTGCTGTCATTCTGCAAGGCGATCTGAGCGTCATCCGTCCAGCGCGGCCAGAACGGCCTCGGCGAACCGTGCGGGCTGTTCGACCATCGGCCAGTGACCGGCCTCCAGCCAGGTCACGGCGGTGGCGGGTCGCCGGGACACGAGCCGGTCGACCATGGCGGGCACGGCGATGGGGTCCCCTCGGCCCCACACCACGGTGAGCGCTGCCGGGTGGGACTCGATGGCGCCGGTCCAGCGGTGCTCGTGCCGGGCGCGCTCGTCGAGGTAGCGGATCAGCCGGGGCAGCAGCCGCACCCCACCGGCCCGCACGACGAGCTCGGCGCTGGCCCGGAGGTGGCGGGCGGCCCCGGCCGCCGGCGGCGTGGGGGCGCAGAGCGCGGCCAGGGTGGCGGCCAGGGCCACGGCGTCGGGTCCGCCGCCCTCGGGCAGCATCTCGTCGGGCAGCGAACGGAGGAGCTTCTGGCCGTCGGTGAGGTGCGCCATGTCCAGGTAGATCGACCCGTTGGTCAGCACCCGGCGCCGGACCCGCAGCGGCGACTCCCCGGCGATCGTCCGGGCCAGTACCTCGCCGCCGACCGAGTCGCCCATGTCGTGGGTCAGCAGGTCGACCTCGGACAGGCCCCGGTCCCTCGCCACCGCGTCGAGGACGTCGGCCTGCCCGAACAGCGAGTACACCCGGTCGGGCTTGTCCGACAGGCCGTACCCGGGCAGGTCCACCAACACGACCCGGCGCTCGGCCGCCAGCCGCCCGACCACCCGGGCGAAGTCGATCGACGATGTGGGAAAGCCGTGCACGACCAGGAGCGGGGGAGCCCCGCCGGGCCGGTCGGGCGCCACGTCGACCAGGGCCACCTGCTCGCCGGCCACGGCGATCCGCTCGGCTCGCCCGGCCCAGCCCTCGACCTCGTCCATCACCTCGTCGCCCATGCGCACCTCCCGGCCGGCTGGCGCCGGAGCCTACGATCGCCCGCCCACGGCATCGAGCACGGCCAGCCGGCCCGCCTGCTCGGCGGGGACGATCCCAGCCGCCACACACGACCGCACGCGCGGCCAGCACGCCAGCCAACGGCAGGACCGGTAGCCAGAACGTGGCGATGCCGGCCGTTCACGTGACGATCCAGTGGTCGACTGACGGTGGTGTCGGCTGCTTCACGGCAGGCGCACGGCCGTGATCCGGCGGAGCGCCTCGAGCAACCTCTCCTGGAAGTCTTCGTCGAGCGCTGCGGCGTGAGGCGATCGGCGCTGCCGGTGGTACCAGTAGCCACCGCTCACCGTGGCCTCGGGTTCATCGCTGACGGCCAGCCACGTCTGCGTGGCATGGCCGAGCTCGAGATCGTCGGGCGCTGATCGACCGCCCATCCTCGTCGGCACCCACCCAGGATCGACGGCGTTGACGTGCAGGTCGGGCCACCGCCGCGCGAGTGCGACGGCGAGCGTGGCGACGAAGAGCTTGCTGTCGCAATAGGCCTGAACCCCATCCCAGCTCCGTGCCGTCCAGTCGATGTCCCGCAGCGAGCTGTCGCCGGTTCGGTGCATGCCGCTGCTCATGTACACGAGCCGGCCGGGGCGCGCGATCCAGGCGGTCAGCAGGTAGGGGGCCAACACGTTGACCGCCAAGGTCCGAGCGTGGCCTTCGGGCGTGGCGACGCGCCGAGCATCGACATAGATCGCGGCGTTGTGGATCACGGCGTCGATGCCGCCGATGGCGTTCGTCCGGTCCGCCACGTGACGGGTCGCCTCGGCGCTCGAGAGGTCACCCACGACGACCCCCGTCGCTCGGCCGACGAGCTCGGCGACGCTGTCCGCCCGGGCTGAGTTCCGTGCGTGCAGCACCACCTCGTGGCCCTGATCGAGGAGATCTCGGGCCGCCGCCCTGCCCAACCCGGCCGTCGAGCCGGTGATCAGCACGCGCGCCATGCCCTGGCCGTTCTACCCGCCAGCTCAGGGCTCGACGAGCACCTTGAGGCCCGGTCTCAGGGCGCGGCCTCGATCCCGGGGGTCGCCTCCAGCGCTTCTCGCGCCTTGTCACGGTCCTTCACGTAGGCGTCGAAGAAGGCGAGCGCGGTCTCGGCCACCTGCGGCGCTGACGGGCCGTCCCGGTAGACGGCGGAGTGGTCCCCGCCCGGGACTGTCCAGAAGAACCTCGGCGACTCGGCTTCGTCGAAGGCGGCATGGGGCACCGATATCGGGACCGGGTCGGCGTCGCCGTGCATGAACAGGATCGGGGTGCCCTTCAGGTCGTCGCTGTACTCACCGGCCAGGGGGATGGGCTGCAGCGACTCCACCAGCACGGCGTCGGGGTCGTCGACGTGGCAGCAGGTGTTGAAGGCGTCGCCGTAGGCCACGATCGCCCCGGAGGAGTGGCCGGCCAGGGCGAGGTGGTCGACGTCGACCAGGTCCGGCATCTCGTCGTCGATGCTCTTGACGACGACCGGCACGTCCCCCAGCTCGCCCTCGATGTCGTTGACGAACTGGGCGCCGGGCCCACCCTTGATCGTCAGCGGATGGCGGGGCGCGGCCACCACGTAGCCCGCCCGGGCCCAGGTCTGGAACGACAGCGCGTACTGCTCCGGCGCGCCCTGCTGGCCGTGGTTGAACACGATGAGTGGGAACGGCCCGTCGGCGGCGATGCCCTCCGCCACGGGGCCTGCGGCCGGGTCGCCCTCGGCCGGGTACCAGAAGTCGGTGACGATGGTCCGGTTGGGAGCCCCCGGGAACGTCCCGAACGCGGGCGTGGGCCTAGAGTCGTCCACGAATGTCATCGAACGCGTGCCCACCCGGTACGGGCCCGTGGCCTCGACCGCATGGTCCCTGCCACACCCGACCACGCCTCCCAGGACCAGCGCCACCAGAGTGACGCGGCCGAAGGCCGAGCGGAACATGGCCCGCGGGTACCCGCTCCACCGTTGGGGCAGTCGCCGCGGCGGACGGATGTCACGGAGGAAGCGATCGACCCGCTCGGGATCAGGCTCGATCGACGGGCTCGAGGACGCTGTCCCCGTTGAGCACCGTGTCGAGGATCTGGCGGGTGCGGTCGGTCATGCCGAGTCCGTCGGTGCGAGGCCATCTGCGGATCTCGTCGCGGGCGAACTCGCTCCAGCGTTCGACGAGGTGCAGGTAGTCGGCGACGAACGCGGCGACCAGCGCGGCGATGTGTCGACGCTCGGGGAACGGCGCTCGGTCGTCGGTGACGTAGGGGCGGAGCAACCGTTGGATCGCATCGTCGAACAGTTCGCGCGCGTTGTCGGCCGTCTCCGCGAGGCACCGGTCGAGGGTGGCCTTGTCCGTCTGATCGGCGAACAGCAGTCGCAGCAGCGCTTCGAAGTCGAGCTGGGGGCTCCGTGGCGGAGTAGCGAACCAGGCGTGCAGCGCGAGGCGGCCCTCGCCGGAGATCTCGTAGATGGTCCTCTGCCGGCGCCCGTGGTGCTCGGTGTGGGTTGTCGCCCAGCCGAGACGCAGCAGTCGCTTGGCTTCCTCGTAGAGGTGGCTCTCCGTGCGAGGGTGGGCGTAGCGCAGGCTGCGGGTCGCCTGCTGGGCGAGCTCGTAGGCGCTCCACGGTCGCAGGGCGAGGAGACCGAGCAGCGCGTAGGTGCTCGTCGTCGGTCGTGGGTGGACCGCTGACCGTTAGCACCGCCACTGCCATCGACGTGTCTGCGGTCGTCGACCCGCTGTTCCGCGAGTACGGCGAGTGGGTTGCGGGCCGCCTCGAGCAGGACTCCGGGATCACGTTCACTGACGCCGACCTCGCGCGCCACCACGATGCGTTCCGTCGCGAGCTCCCACGGCTGCTCCGCTCGCGCGGACGACTGCTCGTGGCCCGCCTCGGCGACGACCCGGTCGGCGTGGGCACACTCAAGCCCGTGGACGGCACGACCGCCGAGATCAAGCGGATGTACGTCCGTCCCGCAGCCCAGGGACTCGGGGTCGGCCGTGCGATACTCACCCGCCTCCTGCAGGACGCGAGGGCCGAGGGCTATGCAACGGTCAGGCTCGAGACCCTTCGGTTCATGACCGCCGCCCAGGCGATGTACCGCGTCTTCGACTTCGTCGAAGTTGCGCGGTTCGACGGGTCCGAGGCCGCCGACACTGGTGCTCGAACCACTCACCATCTTCATGGAGCTCGAGCTCGCGCCGTAACCGGGCAACGACCGCTACCTGGCCAGGTAGCCTGTTCGGCGGTATCCCCCACCGGGGGACCAGCGGGAGTCACCCCCGCAGCAGCGAGGACCGAGGAACATGAGAGGAGCGCCGAATGACGGCGTCTGTTGACGTGCGGGAGCGCCAGCTCGCGATCGTGCTGGTCGACCTCGCCCGGTTCACCCAGGCGGTGGCGGGGCTCGACCTGCGGGGGCTCGCATCGATCGTCGGGGCCTTCTACCTGGCGGCGGACGAGGTGGTCTCCCACCATGGCGGCCAGGTGGCCAAGTTCGTGGGTGACGGCTGCCTCGCCGTCTTCGAACCCGACGAGGTGCTGCGAGCGCTCGATGCGATCGAGGAACTGCGGTCGCGCGTCAAGGCGCTCGGTGCGGAGCACGACCTCGATCTGGACATGGGGGCGAACGTCCACGTCTCGACGGTCGCCGAAGGGGCCTTCGGCCTCGGCGGTGCCTACGAGATCGTCGGAATGGGTGTGATCCACGTGTTCCGCATGGGCGGTGGCGCCGGTACGCGCATCAGCGAACCCGTCTATCGCAGGCTGCCGAGCGCCCGACGCTCTCCCTGGCGCAAACACCAACCGCCGGCCGTCTACGCACGGGAGCACTGATGGGATCGCTGCCGTCAGGGATCGTCGCCTTCCTGCTGACCGACGTCGAGGCGAGCACCCAAGCCTGGAACAGATCGACCGGTGAGGCGGAGGAGGCCCTGATCAGCCTCGACCTCGATCTCACTGCAGCGGTCACGGCCCACGACGGATCGGTGGTGAAGGCACGCGGCGAGGGCGACAGCCATCTCGCAGTGTTCTCCGAGGCGTCCGGAGCGATCACCGCTGTAGCGGCGCTGCAACGCCGCACGGATGCGCGCCTGTCGCTCCGCGCCTGTGTGCTCATCGGTGAGGCGCACCCGCGGGAGGGGGACTACCTCAGCCCGGTGGTGAGCTACGGCGCTCGCGTCCGATCCGTCGCGCACGGCGGCCAGACGGTGGCGACGCGACCTGCGGTCGAGGTGGCGTCCGCTCACCTCCGCGGCGGCCTCTCCTTCCGCACCCTGGGCGCCCATCGGGTCAAGGACGTACCGGCTCCCGTCGAGCTGCTCCAGTTGTGCGGGCCGGGCCTGCGACCCTCGTTCCCTCCACTTCGCACCCGTGCCTTCGCCACCTCGGCGGTGATGGCCGTCGTCGCCGTCGACGAGGTGCGGTCGAGCCGGCGGCGACGACTCCCGGACGTCGAGCTGCTGGCCTGGCAACGCTCGCTGATCCGATCACTGCGCGACCTCTCCGACGCGCACGACGGGCGCCATCTCAAGCTCGTGGGGGACGGCTGCATCGTGGCGTTCGAGGACCCCCGCTCGGCGCGGGCGTTCGCCGACGAGGTGCAGCGACGGGGGAACTTCCGCATCGGAGTCGCAGTCGGTCTCGTCGACCAGGTCGAGGGCGAGCTCACCGGCCGCACTGTCTTCGAGGCGTACTCACTCATGAGGACCGCGGGTGAAGGCGACGTTCGCCGCTGTGCCGTGATGCAGTCGATCTGCGCGGGCGCCGGCCGTCCAGTGCCCTGACCTGCGTTGCAGGCAACCTGCGCAAACTCGCCGAGTAGGCCCTTCACCGGCGATGCTGAGCACTCGCCCAGCATCGCCTGCCTTGCTCGGATAGGTTTGCCGAGCGCTTGGGAGAGGATGCCGAGCGCTCGGTCTTCGATCAGGGGAGGACGCGTGACGATCCGGGTTGTGCAGTGGACGACCGGCAACGTCGGCAAGCAATCGGTACAGGCTGTCGTCGGTCGCCCGGACCTCGAGCTCGTGGGTTGCTACGCGTGGTCGAGCGACAAGGCGGGAAAGGACATCGGCGAGCTGTGCGGCATCGAGCCCCTCGGTGTCACCGCGACCAACGATGTCGACGCGTTGCTCGCACTGGAGCCCGATTGCGTCATCTACAACCCCATGTGGTTCGACGTGGACGAAATGGTGCGCATCCTCGAGGCCGGGGCGAACATGGTCATGACGGCGGCGTTCATCAACGGCAGGTCATATCCCGACAACGGGCGCCAGCGGCTCAGCGACGCCTGCGAGAAGGGTGGCAGCTCGCTCTTCGGGAGCGGGATCAGCCCGGGCTTCATCCAGCAGGTCGCGATCGCGCTGGCGGGCGCGTCGGATCGCATCGATCGGATCGTGATCTCCGAGTCGGCGGACACCACCGCCTACGACTCGCCCGCCACCGAGATCCCCGTCGGGTTCGGTCGCCCCCTGGAGGACCCTGAGCTCCCGGCGATGACGGCGTCGGCGACGGTCGTCTTCAGCGAGGCGGTCGCCCTGGTGGGCGACGCTCTCGGGGTCGAGTTCGACGAGATCGTCTGCGAGGCCGAGTACGCGAGGACGACCAAGGATCTCGACCTCGGCTCCTGGAAGATCGACAAGGACACCGTTGCCGGGGTGACCATCCGGTGGCACGGAAAGGTCGGGGGCCGCAGCGTCGTCGAGGTGGGAGTCCGTTGGCGGAAGGGCGATTCGATCGACCCCGACTGGCCCATCGGCATGGGCTGGGAGATCGAGATCCAGGGCCGACCCACCCTCACGACCAAGATCGACATCCTCCCGCCCCCGTACTTCGAAGCGACCACCATGGAGGAGTTCATGGTGCTCGGTCACATCCTCACCGCGGTGCCCGTCGTGAACGCCATCCCGGCCGTCGTCGCCGCGCCTCCAGGGATCGTGACGTACATCGACATTTCCATGCCGTTGCCGCGCGGCTACGTGCGGCTCTGATCCGGCCGCATGGCCGCTCCTTCCCGCACGTCGACGGGCAGCCGCGGCCAGTGCCCTGACAGGTCGGATCCGCCGCCAGGGAGCTTGTCGGCAGCCTCACGTGCCAGCATCGTCATGATGACGGATCCGGTGAGTTGGGACGAGCAGTTCGCGTCTCGCTACGACGAGTGGTCGGCGGGCATGACGGAAGACGTGCCGTTCTACGTCGCCCTGGCGGTCGAGACGGAGGGACCGCTCGTCGAGCTCGCCGTCGGCAGCGGTCGGGTGGCGATTCCGGTGGCGCTGGAGACCGGTCGGACGGTGACCGGGATCGACTCCTCGCCGGCGATGCTCGCCCAGGCTCGGGCCGCGGCGGCCGCCGCCGGGGTCACGCTCGATCTGCGCCACGGCGACATGCGGGACCTCGACCTCGCCGAGCCCGCGGGACTCGTCTACTGCCCGTACCGGGCGCTGCTCCACCTCCCGACCTGGGCCGACCGGCGGCGGGTGTTCGAGCGCGTCGCCGACTCGCTGCGCCCCGGGGGCCGGTTCGCCTGGAACGCCTTCGCGTTCGACCATCACGTCGCCGCCCGCCTGGACGGGCACCACCAGGACGAGCCGGTCCCGCACCTGATCCGGTACGACATCGCCGAGAACCGCATCGATCTCCGGCAAGACGATGGCGGGACCAGCTCGTTGTGGTGGGCGACGAAGAACGAGTGGCTCGGGCTGCTCGACGTCGCCGGCCTCGACCTCGAGGCGCTGTACGGCGGCCTCGATCGCAGCCCGCTCACCGACCAGAGCCGCGAGTACGTCTTCGTCGCGGTCCGCACCTAGCGACGCCACCCCGACACCAGTGTCGGGTCTAGGGTGCGGGAGCGCCGAGGGAGGGGAGCGACGATGAGCGAGCTGGAGCAGGTGACGTCGGGGCTGCGGTTTCCGGAGGGGCCCGTGGCGATGCCGGACGGCAGCGTCGTGCTGGTCGAGATGTTCGGGCCGCGGGTCACCCGGGTCCACCCCGACGGCACGCAGGAGACGATCGCCGAGGTGCCGGGCGGCCCCAACGGACTGGCGATCGGGCCCGACGGCGCCGGCTACCTGTGCAACAACGGCGGCTGCTTCACCGAGGTCGCGCTCGGCGACCTGACGCTGCCCGGACCGTTCGACCCGGGTCGGTACATCGGCGGGCGCATCCAGCGGGTCGACCTCGACACCGGCGAGGTCGTCGACCTGTACACCGAGTGCGACGGGGTGCCGCTGCGGGCGCCCAACGACCTCGTGTTCGACGGGCACGGCGGCTTCTGGTTCACCGACCACGGCTATTCCGACCATGCCGCTCGCACCGCGGTGCTCACCGGCCTGTACTACGCGCAGGCCGACGGCTCGGGCATCCGGGAGGTCGTGTTCCCGTCCGCGTCGCCGAACGGCATCGGTCTGTCGCCGGACGGGTCGACCCTGTACTGGGCAGAGACGATGCACGGCCGGGTCATGCGCCGGGCCGTCCTGGCCCCCGGCGAGCTGGGCCCGGCCACCATGGGCGCGGCCGACTGCCTGGCGGGGCTGCCCGGCATGCAGCTGCTCGACTCGCTCGCCGTCGACAGCGCGGGCAACGTCTGCGTCGCCACGCTGGTCAACGGGGGCGTCACGGTGGTGTCGCCGGACGGCGAGATCGTCGACTTCCTCGCCACCGGCGACCTGCTCACGACCAACATCTGCTTCGGCGGGCGCGACCTGACCACGGCGTACGTGACGGCCTCCGGCTTCGGCAAGCTCCTGCGGACCGAGTGGCCCCGGCCGGGCGCCCCGCTCCACCACCTGCCGCCGGCGGCCGGGTAGGTCCGGGCGTCAGCGTCCCGTGAACCGGGCGGGCCGCCGCTCCAGGAAGGCGGCCACACCCTCGCGGTGATCGTCGGAGTGGAAGCACTCCTGCAGGAGCGCCGCGGTCAGGCGGGCGTGATCGCCCGGCGAGCTGGCCATGCCGCTGTAGAGCAGCCGCTTGGTGCGGGCCAGGGCGAAGGGCGACACGTCCAGATAGCGACGCGCCTCGGCCTGCGCCGCCGCGGCCAGCTCACCGGGCTCGACGACCGCGGTGACCAGGCCGAGCCGGTGGGCCTCGGCGGCGTCGATCATCTCGCCCGAGAACAGCAGGCGCGCCGCCGCGGTGGGCCCGACCAGCCGGGGCAGCAGGAACGTGCCCGCCCCGGTGTCGGGCACCAGGCCCCGCCGCACGAACACCCAGCCGAACCGGGCCTGCGTGCTGGCGATGCGCACGTCGCACTGCGTGGCCAGCTCGGCTCCCAGCCCGACGGCGGCGCCGTCGACGGCCGCAACCACCGGCTTGGGGCACGAGACGATCGGCCACGGCCCCGACGCCGGGCCGTTGTCCCCGGCGCCGCGGCCCCGCCCGGACCGCTCGGCCTCCGGCGTGCCGGCGAGGTCCGACAGATCGGTGCCGGCGCAGAACGCCCCGCCCGCGCCCGTGAGGATCACGGCCGCGACCGCGTCGTCGCCCGCCGCCCGCCCCAGGGCGCCGTGGAGGTCCGCCAGGTCGGCGAAGGCCAGGGCGTTGCGCTTGTCGGGGCGGTCGATGGTGATCGTCGCCACCCGGTCGTCGACTTCGTAGCTGATGTGGCTCATGACGTTCCCTCCAGGCCGACGCCCGCCAGCCACAGCGCGGCGGCGGCCACGGCCGGGTCGGATACCTGGCGGGTCAGCTCGACCAGGATGTCCCGCCGGCTCCGGAAGTGCTCGCAGAACGTTCCGTGGCCGAGGCCCGCCCTCTGCACGATGTCGGGCACGCTCGTGCGGTGGTAGCCGTCGCGGGCGAACGCGCAGGCCGCCGCGTCGAGCAGCGCGCGGTGTGTCTCCTCGCCCCGGGCCGTTCGGGGCCGCGCCCGGGCGGGCGCCGCTTCCGGCATCAGGTGCCCCCGGCGGCGGCCTCGACCGCGCCGACCGGGCGGCCGTCCACGATCTGGTCGAGGTACTCGGACAGGCCGGACCCCTCGAGGTCGCCGCAGCGCCAGCGGGTCATGCCCTCGACGATCCGGGTGGTCATGCCCTCCCGCCGATTGCGCAGCGGGATGCTCGACCACACCTCGCCGCCGACGTCGTAGGTCCGGGCGTCCGTCGTGACCGTCGCCCGGAGCGCCGTGTGGTACCAGCGGTCGTCGTAGTCGGAGGTCAGCGCCACGTCCCGGATCGGGACCCAACCGGCGCCGTCCGCCCGGTCGTAGAGGAACCCGTGGGCCCGGCGCCGTCCGCCCTCGTCGCCGGTCACCGTTGTGGCGAAGCCGAGGTCGGGGCCGAGGTTGACGGTGAGCCAGCGGTACCACCAGACGCTCTGCCAGTAGCGGGGGCCCCAGCTGTGGTCGCGCAGGCCGAGCCCATCGTCGATGACGAACTCGTCGTCACCGACGACCACCGAGCCCTGCACGGCCATGTGCTGTTCGAAATGGCCGCGGGCGAAGCCCTTCTCGGGATCGACCTCCAGCGGCGCCTCGCCCTCCTCGGGCTCGGGCTCCCCGCCCCACGGCTCGGCGATGCCGCGGTGGACCTGGTCGATCCGGCACGCGACCCGTGGGTTCTCCGTGAACGCCTTGCGCGGGTTCTCCATCTCGGACGGGTCGTCCAGGACGACCGCCGGGCCGTCGTAGGTGACGCGGTGCTCCTCGAACGGCCGGACGACCTCGAAGCGCAGCCCGCCGGCGTCGTGGGCGTCGTTGTGGGAGATCTTGGGGCGGCCGAACCAGAACGCCACGCGGCCGTCGGGCAGGTACAGGCACGTCGTCATCTCGGCGTAGCCCTCGTTGGCCCGGTTTCCGAGCCGGACCCACCCGCCGAGGCCGCTGCCCCGGTCGCAGAAGTTGTAGTAGGCGCTCTCGTTGAAGTTGGACGCCCCCTCCAGGGGGTGCATGTGGTCGTCCTCGGGCCGCAGGCGCAGTCGCATCGGGTCCCCCTCGTCGTTACGAACCCGACACTAGTGTCGGAATGTCTGGGTCGGCTGGCCCGCCACGATCTGCCCCGGCGGCGTGTCAACCGGACGGGAGGGTTGGGCGTCGATAGGGTGTGATGACGGAGACGGAGCGCCCGCCGAGCGGCACGGGGCTGGAGTCGGTGCACCGGGACGAGTACGCGCCCCTGGTCCGGCTGGCCGCCCTGGTACTCGGCGACGCGGGCTTGGCGGAACAGGTGGTGCAGGACGCCTTCGTGCGGCTGTACGTGCGGTGGGGAGGGATGCGGCGGATCGAGCGCCCGGGCGCCTACCTGCGCAACTCGGTGCTGAACGGCTGCCGCTCGCAACTGCGCCGCCGGCGGGTCAGCGACCGCCACGAGGCCCGCCGTACGGTGCTGGCGACGCCGGCCACGCCCGAGGCCGAGGCGCTGGCCTCCGTCGAGCACGACCGGATCGTGGGCGCGCTGCGCTCGGTGTCCGGCCGCCAGCGCGAGGCGCTCGTCCTCCGCTACTACCTCGACCTCTCGGAAGCCGAGATCGCCGCCGCCATGGGCGTGTCCGCCGGGTCGGTGAAGACCCACCTCCACCGGGGGCTGGCCGCGCTCGCCGAACTGCTGGGAGAGGACGAACGATGACCGGATCCCGTTCCACCCTGGAGGACCGCCTCCACGCCGCGCTCGAGGCCGAGGCGGCCCACGTGCACCTCGCCGACGACGCCGGCGCCGGGCCGATCCGTGCCCGCGTCGCCCGGGTCCGCCGGCGCCGGCGGGCCGCCCTGGCCGTGGGGGCGACGCTGGCCGTCGTGGCGGTGGCTGTCGCCGCGCCGCTCCTCACCGGGGACGGTGGCGGCCGGATGACCACCGACAACGACCCCGCCGATGCTCCCGAGACGACGGCCGAGCCGCCGACCACGCCGACGACGCCGTCCACGGCGCCGCCGCCCGCCGGCGAGTCGACGGCCGCCGACGACGCCCTGTGGCCGGACCCGACCGGCACCCTCTTCGACGAGCCCGAGGCGGCCGTGCGGGCGTTCGCCCAGCAGGTGGTGGGGGTGGACGACCCGCCCCTGTCCGACTTCCGTCCCGATCGGCCGGACCGCGGCGAGGTGGACGTGCTCGGCCGCAGCGAGGACGGCGCCACGCGCGACGTCGTGGCGAGCACGGTCACGGTCGAGCGGCTCGACGGCTCGCACTGGTTCGTCGTCGAGGCGACGTCGGCCGACGTCGTGATCGACACGCCTGGGCGCCTGGAGTCCGTGTCCTCGCCGCTGCCGGTCAGCGGCCGGGGCCACGGCTACGAGGGCACGATCGTCGCCTCGCTGCGGGCCCGGTCGGCTCCGGCCGACCGCCTGGCCGAGGCCGCCACGATCGCCGGCGCCGGGACGGAGCTCGAGCCCTACACGGTGGAGCTGACCTTCGCCGGCCCCGGGTCCGGCGTCGGCATCCTGGTGGCCAACGACGACCCGGGAGCCGAGGGCACGGTGCCCAGCTTCTCCGCTCGGGCGGTCCGCTTCGGCGCCCGGGCGGGGGGCACGGGCGGGGACGACTCGTTCGACCACCAGCCACTGTTCCCGTTCGCCAGCGCGGCCGAGGCCGAGGCGTGGCGGACCGGCGGCGGTGGCTCGCAGCCCTGGCACGCAGACGCCGAGGCGACCGCGCTGGCCTTCACGACCGGCTACCTCGGCTTCGATGAGCTCGGTCTGGTCACGTCCCGGGACATCCGGGCCGCCGAGGCATGGGTCGGCGTCGGCTACACGGTGCCCGGCGGGGAGCCGGTCACCGCCTCGGTGATCCACCTGCTGCGGTTCGGCTCGGCGCCCGACGCCCCCTGGGAGGTGGTGGGCACCCGGGACACGACGCTCACGCTGGACACCCCGCGCTACGGCTCGACCGCCTCCTCGCCCCTCACGGTCGGCGGGCACATCACCGGGGTGGACGAGAACCTGCGGGTCCAGGTTCGCCAGCTGTCGTCGGAATCGCCCCTGGGCGAGTTCTGCTGCCTGCCGGCGGGCGGCGAGCAGTCGCCGTGGTCGGCGGCGGTGTCCTACACCGGGGCCACCGACGCGGCGCTCACCGTGGTCGTGTCGACCGGCGGGCACCTCCAGGGCGTCGAGGCCTTCGCCATCACCGGGCTCCGTCGCTGACGGCGCGGGCCGGACGTCGGTCCGGCCAGCGGCGTCAGCGGAGGCGGAGAACGTTGCCGGTGACGAGCCGGGCCTCCTCCGTGCAGAGCCAGCCGACGACCTCGGCGACGTCGGCTGGCTCGGCGACGTGGACGTGGTCCGGGCTGGCCTCGACGAAGCGGCGGACGTCGTCGGTGACCCAGCCGGTGTCGGTGACCGGTGGGTACACCGCGTTGGCGGCCACGCCGAGGTCCGCGAGCTCGATCGACGCCGCCATCGTGTAGTTCTCCAAGGCCGCCTTCGCCGCCCCGTACGACACCTCGCCCGGGAACCCCATCGGCCCGCCCGAGGTCAGCGTGACGATCCTGCCCCACGGCTGCGGGCGGCTGCGGAGCCGGGCGGCCAGCTCGGCGATGAGCTGCGCGCCGGCCCGGGCGTCCACGGCGAACTGGGCGTCGAACGTCGTGGCGCTCACCGGCTCGGTGGTGCGGCCGAACCTGTCCGCGAGGTCGGGGCGGAACGTGTCCTTTCGCCAGCCGCTTGCGTTGTGGACCAGGATCGACACCGGCCCGAGAGCCGCCTCGACCACGTCGAGCAGGCGAGCCGGAGCAGCCGGATCGGCGATGTCCGCCTCCACCGCATGGCAGCGCCGGCCGGCGGCGCGCACGGCCGCGGCGGTGGCGTCGGCGGCCTGCGCCCGCTGGTCCGCGTACGCGGCAGGCCGGCCCGGGTCGGCCTCCGGGTGGTCGAGGCGGAGGAAGGCGACGCCGACGTCGGCGCCGAGGTGGGCGAGCCGGGCCGCGACGGCGGCGCCGATCCCGTGGTTGGCGCCGGTGACGAGGGCGACGCGACCGGTGAGGGGCAGGGCAGGCACGAGCGGACACCTCCGAGGGCCGGTAGTCTGGCGCCCGCGCGGCCGAGGCGCAGCTGGCGTGTCCGGGAAGGGCGAGGCCCACTCGTTCATACGCTCATGGACGACCTCGAGAACCTCCGCAAGCGCGCCAAGCAGCTCGTCCGGCAACACCGCGACCGCAGCCACGTCGTCGCAGCGCGGCTCCGCCGGTCCCTGCCGCGGTTCCGGGGCATGACCGACCGGGCGGTCCTGGACGCCGACTTCGCGCTCCACGACGCGCAGGCGGTCATCGCCGCGGAGCTCGGGTTCGCCTCGTGGGCCGACCTCAAGGAGGCACCACCGATGTCCACCCCGATCGAGGCGACCGAGCTGCGCCTGACGCGAGGTTTGCCGTGCGTCTTCGTCACCGACGTCGAGCGCGCCGTGCGCTTCTACCGCGACACGCTCGGCTTCGACGTCGCCTACACCTACGGCGAGCCGCCCTTCTGGGGCGAGGTCGGCCGTGACGACGTCGCGTTCAACCTGCGCCACACCGACGAGTCGCCGTGGCGGCCGGGCGTGCGCGACGCCGAGCAGCTGCTGTCGGCCTCGATCACGACCACCGACGCGAAGGCGCTGTTCCTGCGCTACCAGGAGGCCGGCGTCGACTTCCAGGAGCGCCTGCGCCGCAAGCCATGGAACGCGATCGAGTTCGTCGTCCGGGACCCGGACGGCAACCTGATCCTCTTCGGCTCGCCGGCGTAGGCGTCAGCTGCGCTCGACGAGGGCCAGGGCGCGGGTCGGGCTGCCGGAGCCTCGCTCGATCGGGAGGGGGGCGGCGATGACGACCGCGCCCGTCGCCGGGAGCCGGCTCAGGTTGGCCAGCTGCGTCAGGCCGTACTTGCCGTTGCCGAGGAAGAACGCGTGGCAGGGGAACGGGGGGTCGAACGAGTGGGCCCGGCCGGCGTCGGTGCCGACGGTCTCGACGCCGATGCCCAGGATGCTGGACTCCTCCGCCAGCCAGCGGGCGCACTCGACCGACAGGCCGGGCGTGTGGGGGCCGGTGTCGTCGGCGTTCAGGAACCGCTGCTGGTCGGACGCCCGCTCGTCCCAGCCCGTGCGGTACAGGAGCCAGCCGCCGTCGGGCAGCGGGCCGTTGTCGGCCTCCCAGGCGCGGACGTCGTCGACGTCCAGCAGGTAGTCGGGCTCGGCGGCGCACTCGGCCGACTTGTCGATCACGACGGCGGCCGCCACCAGGTGGGCCGGCGGGACCTGCGAGACGTCGAGGCCGTCCTGGCCCGTGATCCAGTGGACCGGGGCGTCGAAGTGGGTGCCCACGTGCTCGCCGGACGAGAAGGCGTTCCAGTACCAGGCCGGCCCGCGGTCGTCGTAGCGGCTGATCTCCTGGAGCGAGAAGCCCGGCGTGTTGGCGAACGGCTCGGGCAGCTGGATGATCGGCGTGGCCTCGGACAGCGGGGCGGTCAGGTCGATCACGTCGACGCGGCCGGATCCGATGGCCGTGAGCAGATCGTGCAGGACACTCATCGGGGACGCTCCTCGGTGGTTGGTGGGGTCCGGTCAGTGAGCCCGGAAAGCCTCGGACAGCCACTCGGCCACGACCGTCGGCTCGACCTTGGCGTCGACGACCATCGGCCGCCGCCGGTCGGCGATCCAGCGCTCGACGGCGGCCAGGTCGTCGACCCGCCGGACCGTGACGCCCTCGGTGCCGGCGGCTCGGCCCAGGGCGGCGATGTCGGTGTCGGGGAAGGTGACGATGTCGAGCGGCTCGCCGGCGGGCCCGAAATGGTGGACCTCGGCGCCGTAGGCCGCGTCGTTGTAGACCACGACCAGCATCGGCAGTCCCAGCCGGCCGACGGTCTCGATCTCGCCCGCGGCCATGAGCGCGCCACCGTCGCCGAGCGCGGCGACGGTCAGCCGGTCGGGCCGGGCGACGGCGGCGCCGATGGCGCTGGCCAGGCCCAGGCCGATCGACTGGAACGCCTGCGTGAAGACGAAGCCCTGGGGGTCGGGCACGTCGATGTACATCGCGGGCCAGCCCATGAAGTGGCCCGAGTCGATCGCCAGCAGGCGCTCCGGCGGCAGGATCCGGTCGAGCTCGATCGACAGCGTGCGCGGGTCGATGCGATCGCCGGAGCCGGCGTCCTCGTAGGGCTGGCGGCGCCAGGCGCCTGCGGCGATCCGGCCCGCGACCTCGGGCGAGCGGTACCCGGTGCCGGCGTGGCCCCGGGCTCGCAGCGTCGTAGCGAGCTCGGCCGCCGTCTCGGCCACGTCCCCCACGATCCCCAGGTCCACGGGGCGGTGGGCGCCGATGGCGTCCACGTCGCAGTCGATCTGGACGACGCGGGCGGCGGGCCCGATCAGCCCGCCGTGCCGCGTCGTCCACATGTTGAGCGAGGCGCCGGCCGCCAGCACGAGGTCGGCGTCGCGCAGCAGCTCGGCGGCGACGGGGCTGGCGAACCCGCCCGAGATCCCGAGGGCATAGGGGTTGCGGGCGAACAGCCCGTTGCCCAGCGCCGACGTGGCGAGCAGCGCCCCGGTCAGGTCCGCCAGGTCCTCCAGCGGCCGGCGGGCGCGGGCGAGGACCGCACCCCGGCCCGCCACGATCGCCGGGCGCCGGGCGTCCGCCAGCAGGTCGGCGGCAGCCGCCACCGCCTCGGGGGCCGGCCGCGTGCGGGTCACCGGTGGTGGCGCGGCGGGCGGGGCCGACGCGACGCTGTCGGCCGTGGCCTGGACGTCGAGCGGCAGCATCAGCGCGACCGCGCGCCGCTCGAGGGCGGCCCGCCGGAACGCCCGGGTCACGTCGGCGAGGGCGGTGGCCGGCGTGTGGACCCGCTCGGGCACGGCCCCGACCGCGGCGGCCATCGCCGCCTGGTCGACGCGGAAGTTCGAGCGGACCGCGGCCGCCGACGTGTCGCCCGCCAGCACGACCAGCGGCGTCCGGCTCTTGGCGGCCTCGGCCAGCCCGGTCAGGGCGTTGGTGAAGCCCGGGCCCTGGTGCACGGTGGCCACCCCCACCTCGCCGGTCACCCGGGCCCAGGCGTCGGCCATCGTGACCGCCGCGGTCTCGTGGCGGGCGGCGACGAACCCGGCGCCGCTCTCCACCAGAGCGCGGGTCACGACGAAGTTGCCGCTGCCCACCACCCCGAAGGCCTGGCGGCACCCCAGCGCCGCGACGGCCCGACCCACCGCGTCGGCGATCGTCACGGCGGCGATGCTATGGCCCGGGACTGGTTGACTGCGCTGCGAACGTTCGGGGGCTTCCCCGTATCTGGTTCCCGCGGTGGCTGATCCAGGGATGTAACGGACCGGCGGACGATCGGAGGTCGTCATGACCTGGTTGGGATGGGAGAGCCTCGGCAGCACGCTGACCAGCGGGCCCGCGGCGTCGTCGTGGGCGCCGCGTCGGCTCGACACGTTCGGACGCGCCGCCGACAACACGCTCCTGCACAAGTGGTTCGACAACGGGTGGTCGGGGTGGGAGAGCCTCGGCGGCATCCTGGCCAGCGAGCCGGCGGCGGTGTCGTGGGACCACGGGCGCATCGACGTCTTCGCGCGCGGCACCGACAGCGCGCTCTGGCACAAGTGGTACGACGGCGACTGGTCCGGCTGGGAGAACCTGGGCGGCGTCCTCATGTCCGCGCCCGCGGTGGCGAGCTGGGCGGCCGGACGCCTGGACGTGTTCGCACGGGGCGCGGACGGCGCGGTGTGGCACAAGTGGTACGACGGCGACTGGTCCGGCTGGGAGAGCCTCGGCGGCACGCTCACGTCCGCACCGGCCGCGGTGTCCTGGAGCGCTGGTCGGATCGACGTGTTCGCCGCCGGCCCCAGCAACGCGCTGGTCCACAAGTGGTACGACGGCGCCTGGTCCGGCTGGGAGAGCCTCGGCGGAGTCCTGGCATCGGCACCGGCCGCGTCCTCGTGGGCGCACGGCCGGCTCGACGTGTTCGCCGCGGGCACCGACGCGGTGATGTGGCACAAGTGGTACGACGGCGCCTGGTCCGGGTGGGAGAGCCTGGGCGGCGTGCTCACCACCGCGCCGGCGGCCGTATCGTGGGGACCGAACCGCATCGACACGTTCGCCGGCGGGATCGACAGTGCGATGTGGCACAAGTGGTGGGCCCCGGTGCCGACGGTGCGGTTGCACGCCAAGGTGCTCACCGCCCCCACCGTGCCGATCACCACCGCGGTGCAGCGGATGCGCGACGTGTACGCCGGTTGCGGCCTCGCCGTCCAGCACGTCTCGACGGAGATCCTCAACCTGCCGGCGCTCAACGACGTCGACGTCGGCCAGTGCCTGCTGGGCCAGACGACGGCCGAGCAGAACCAGCTCTTCGCCAATCGCAACGGCGTGGGGCCCAACGACGTGGTGGTCTACTTCGTGCGATCGACGGTGCCCCCGTTCAACGGGTGCGCGTCGCACCCGCCCGGCCGGCCCGGCGCGGTGGTCGCGCAGGGCGCCACCCAGTGGACGCTCGGCCACGAGATCGGGCACGTGCTCGGCCTCTTCCACGTCAACGACAACAACCGGTTGATGACGGGCAACGGCACGGCGAACATCACGAACCCGCCCCCCGACCTCGTCGCCACCGAGTGCACGACCATGCACAACAGCCCGCTCACGCCGGACATCTGAGGAGGACGACATGCCTGTCACGATGGAAGAGGTCCGGGCCGTGCTCGACCCGGAGGAGCCCGACTACGCCGCCGCGGCGCTGTTGGGCCCCGAGGCGCTGCCCCACCTGCGGGCGCTGGTGGAGTCCGGTGACCCGATGCTGGCGTCCAAGGCGGCCTACGCCGCCGGCGTGATCGACGGCGACGAGGCGGTCGAGGTCCTTCGCGAGGCTGCGCAGAGCGACGAGCCGGCCGTGCGGGTCGCGGCGGCCGCGACGGTCGCCAACCTGGAGGCAGACGCCTCCGCGGAGCTGCTCGAAGGCCTCGTGGCCGACGACGACCCCGGCGTACGCAGGGTCGCCCGCGCCGCGGTCCCCGAGGACGCGCCGGCGTCGCTGCGGGCGCGTCTGGAGGAGCTGCCCGACGAGCCGCCCGAGGGCGGCGACGCGGGGGCCGCGGGCTCCGGCCCGCCCACGATCGGCGGGCTCATGCCGGGCGAGCAGCCGGGCCGGGGGACGATGCCCGGCGAGCGCGGCGGGCTGATGCCCGGCGAGTCGCCCGACGACATGAACGGCTGAACTCACGGCACCGGCTGAGCAGCCCCGGGCTACCGTACGCGGCCGTGTGGGCAACACGGCCATGACGACGTCCATCGTGCGGGGCACGTGCCACCACGACTGCCCGGACTCCTGCGGGTGGGTGGCCACGGTGGAGGACGGCGTCGCGGTGCGGCTGCGGGGCAACCCCGAGCACCCCTTCTCCCGGGGCGAGCTGTGCCCGAAGGTGAACAGGTTCCTCGACCGGGTCTACAGCCCCGACCGGGTCCTCCGCCCCCTCGTGCGGGACGGTGACAAGGGCGACGGCCAGTTCCGGACGGCCACGTGGGACGAGGCGCTGACGCTGGTCGCCGGGCGGCTCCGCGAGGCGGTGGACCGCCATGGCGGCGAGTCGATCCTGGGGTGGTACAGCGCCGGCAACCAGAGCGTGCTGGCGCTGAGTGGGCTTTCCGCCCGGTTCCTCGACCGCATCGGGGCCTCGGTGCAGTCCGGCTCGCTGTGTGGCGCGGTCGCCAGCGCGGGGACGTCGGAGGTGTACGGCGACGGCCGCGGCATGGACCCGATGGACCTCCGCCACAGCCGCTTCGTCGTCCTGTGGGGCACCAACACGAGGATGACGAACCGTCACCTCTGGCCCTTCGTCGAGGAGGCGAGATCCCGCGGGGCCACCGTCGTGGTGGTCGACCCCCTGCGCACCATCACGGCGGCGAGCGCCGACTGGTTCGTCCAGCCGCTCCCCGGCACCGACCTGGCCCTGGTGCTCAGCCTCATGCACGTGCTCGTGCGCGACGACCTGATCGACCACGACTACGTCGCCCGCCATACGACCGGCTTCGACGACCTCCGGACCCGGGTCGAGCCGTGGACGCCGGCGCGGGCGGCGCAGGTGTGTGGCCTCGACGCCGGCGACATCGAGCGGCTCGCCCATGCCTACGGGACGACGCGCCCGGCCGCCATCCGCGTCCTCATCGGTGCGGAGCACCGCGAGCGCGGCGGCGCGCTGTTCGAGGCGCTCGCGTCCCTGCCGCTGCTCACCGGCGCCTGGCGGGAGCGCGGCGGGGGCTACGCCCGGTCGGTGGGCGTCTGGTCGGGGTCGGCGGTCGACGAGGCGGCGCTGGGCCCCGTACCGGGCGACGGGTCGTCGGGGCGACGAGGGCGACCCGCCCGGCGGCTCAACATGGTCCGGCTCGGGCAGTCGCTGACCGATCCGGCGCTCGATCCGCCGGTCGACGTGCTGCTGGTCTGGAACGGCAACCCGCTCGTGAGCGTGCCGAACGCCGAGCTCGTGCGGCGCGGCCTGGCGCGGGAGGACCTGTTCTGCGTCGTGCACGAGCAGTTCGTGACCGACACCGCCCGCTACGCGGACGTCGTGCTGCCGGCCACCACGCAACTGGAGCAGCGCGACGTCGTCGCCTCCTGGGGCCATCTCTACCTCGGATGGAACGAGCCGGCGATCGAGCCGCGGGGCGAGGCGGTGTCCAACACCGAGCTGTTCCGGCGGCTGGCGTCCGCCATGGGGTTCACCGACCCCGAGCTCCTCGCCACGGACGACGAGCTCCTCGACGCGGCGCTCCACCGCCTCTCGCCGGCGGCTCGCCGCGAGCTCGTCGCGGACGGGTTCACCCGCCTACCGCTCCCGCAGGACCTGCGCCCCTACGCCGAGGGCGGCTTCGCGACGGCGGACGGCCGCGCTCGACTGCGGGCCCCGGAGTACCGGCCGGCCCGGGAGGCGCCCGGAGGGGACGGGCGGTTCCCGCTCGTGCTGCTCACGGCCAAGTCCCACACGCGGTTCCTGAACACGTCGTACTCGCACCTGCCCAAGCACGGGCCCGCCGAGGGCCGGCCGCGGCTGCAGATCAACGAGGCCGACGCCCGCGCCCGCGGCATCGTCGACGGCGACGAGGTGCGGGTCTGGAACGATCGGGGCCATGTGCGGCTGGCCGCGCAGCTGACCGACGCCGTCCGTGCCGGGGTCGTCTGCATGCCGTTCGGCTGGTGGCGCGACCAGCACCTCTCGGGCACGTCGGCCAACGCGCTCACCAGCGACGCGATCACCGACCTCGGCGGAGGTAGCGCGTTCCACGACACCCTCGTCGATGTCGAGCCCGCAGTGCGCCACGCACCCGCGTGACGCGGTGACTCAGGCGGCGCCGCGCAGCCCGAGGACGCCCGCCAGCTGCGCCATCGAGTCGAGCCAGGCGGGCAGGTCCGTGCGCCACGGCGCGGCGACGACATGCTGGACGCCGGCCGCCTCGAAGCCCTCGCGCTCGGTCGCGATCTCGTCGGGATCCATGCCCTGGGGGTCCCAGCCCGTGCGGAGCGAGATCGTGAAGGCGTCGGGGTCGGGGTGGTCGGCCCGCAGGCGGGCGATCGGCCCGGCGACCGTCTCGGGCTTGAGCCCGATCAGCTGGAACCCGGCCGCCCGCCGCGCCCGACGGTAGGCGGCCTCGCTGCTGCCGCCGATCCAGACGTCGATCGGGTGGGCGGGCTTGGGCAGCACGCGGATGTCGGAGAAGTCGTAGAACTCGCCGTGGTACGAGCTGGGATCGGTGGTCCAGCAGGCGTCGAGGATGCCGAGGATCTCGTCGGTGCGCTTCCCCCGGGTCCGGAAGTCCTGGCCCAGGGCCTCGAACTCCGCCTCGCTCCAGCCCACGCCGATGCCGAGCCGCAGCCGGCCGCCGCTCAGGGCGTCGAGCGACGACGTCGTGTTCGCGAGCCACAGCGGGTGGTACTGGCTGGCCACGAGGACGCTGGTCCCGAGGCCGACCCGGGTGGTGGCCGCCGCGGCCCAGGCCAGCGTCATCATCGGGTCGAACAGGTGCGGCGACGGATAGCTCTGGTCGGCCGGGTGGATCACGTGGTCGCTGACCCACACGTCGTCGAAGCCGAGATCCTCGGCCCGGCGGGCCGCCTCGGTGATCGCCCCGGCGTTCGCGACGCGGCCGTACTGGGGCAGGTGGATTCCGAATCCCATCGTCACGCCCGTGACCGTAGGCTGCCGACGCTGACCCGCGCCGCCGGCCGGCCGGACACCTCAGCCGGCGTCGCGGCGTATCACGCCGGGCCCCGGCTGCTCTGGGTGGATGGACGCGTATGTGACCGGGAGGCGTCGGACATGACATCGCACGACCAGGCCGGCGGCCAGCCGATCCCCGCCGGACGGATACAGAGCCTGCGGATCGATCGGGGGGACGCCGAGCTGGCAGCTGCGTACCGGCAGCTGCAGAAAGCGGTCGGCCTCATCGCCGTCCTGCTCGCGCCGGTGCTCGTCGTCGGCAACGCGGTGTGGGGCGACGCCTGGCTCGAGGGTTCGATCAGCTCCTACTACTACACGCCGATGCGGAACGTGTTCGTGGGGAGCCTGTGCGCCCTGGCGGTCTTCTTCCTGTCGTACAACTACCGGCCCCTACCCAACTTCAGGATCGACAACCTGCTCAGCACGGCCGCCAGCGTCGTCGCCGTCGGCGTCGCGCTCCTGCCGACCACCAGCAACGTCGGGACCGCGAGCGGTGGCGAGAAGGCTGTCGGTACCGCCCACCTGATCTGCGCCGGTGCGCTGTTCGTCATCCTGGCCGTGTTCTGCCTTCTCCTCTTCACGAGGACCGACGCCGGTCCTCCCGAGGGGATGAAGCGGGTGCGCAACGTCGTCTATCGGACGTGTGGCTACATCATCGTCGCCGCGATCGTGCTGGTGCTCGTGACGAACCTGATCGTGGACCCGCCCAGCTCGTGGAACGCCCTGTTCTGGTTGGAGACCGTCGCGGTGCTCGCGTTCGGAACGTCGTGGCTGATCAAGAGCGGCTTCCTCGGGATCCTCGCCGACCCTCGAGAACCGGAGGCGTCCGACGAGCGGCGGCCGTCGGACGACGGCGTGCCCGCGTCCGTCAGCCCTTGACCGCGCCCATCGTGAAGCCCGACACGAACCGCTCCAGCAGCAGGTTGAACAGGAGTGCGATCGGCAGCGCGACCAGCAGCGCCGCGGCCTGCAGCTCCTGCCAGTGGAAGACGTCGCCCAGGACGAGCTCGGTCGGGATCCCGACGCTCACCGTCTTCTGCGAGCTCGACGACAGGAACGCGCTGGCGTAGAGGAACTCGTGGGCCGACAGGGTGAAGGAGAACACGATCACCGCCACGATCCCCGGAAACGCCAGCGGCACCGCCACCCGCACGAACGCCGCGAAGCGGCTGTAGCCGTCGACCATCGCCTGCTCCTCGACGTCCCTCGGGATCGACTTGAAGAACCCGAGCAGCAGCCACACCGCCACGGGCACGGTGATCGTCGGGTACAGGACGACCAGCGCCCACCGCGAGTTCTGCAGTCCCATGTTGGCGATCAGCCGGGAGAACGACACGAACAGCAGCGACGGGGGGATGAGGTAGACGAGGAAGATCGTGATGCCGAGCGCGCCGCCCCACCGCAGCGGCAGCCGGGCCAGGCTGTAGGCGGCCGGCAGCGCCAGCAGCAGCGTGATCGCCACGACGCACGCGCCGACCAGCAGCGTGTTGAGCACGAACGTCAGGAAGCCCGTCGACGTGAACAGGAAGTCCAGGTGCTCGGTGGTCGGGTCGAGGTTGTAGCGGAACGGGTTCGAGCCGGGTGCGTACAGGTCCTGGTCCCGCTTGAACGTGATGATGCCCTCGACGATGAACGGGAACGCGGCCAGAAGCGACGCGACGATCGCCACGACGTACACCGTGATGCGGGACGCGACGTAGCGCCGCTGCGCCTGCCGACGCTGGCGCTCGATGGGCACGGTCGGCGCGGTGGTTCCCTCGCTTCGCTCGCTCACGTGACCTCCCAGCGCCGGACCGCCCGCAGGATGGCGATGGTCGCGGCCAGCAGCAGCGGCAGCAGGAACACGGCCACGGCCGCGCCCTGGGCCAGGTTGCCGCCGTCGATCCCCTTGACGTACGCCCAGCTGGCCAGCACGTGGGTCTGGTTCACCGGGCCGCCGTTGGTGAGCACCCGGACCAGGCTCATGTCGGTGAACGTGATGATGGCGCCGAACAGCACGGCCACCGCGATCACCGGCAGCGTCAGCGGGATCGTGACCTCCCACAGCCGCCGCCAGAACCCGGCGCCGTCGACGGCCGCGGCGTCCTTGATGTCGTCGGGGATGGCGGTCTGGCCAGCCATGATGATCACGGCGGCCAGCGGCACGAGGCGCCACACCTGCACGCCGATCACCGACGCCTTGGCCAGGCCCGACTTGCCGAGCCACACCATGTGGCGGCCGTCCTCCAGCAGTCCGACCTGCCACAGGATCCAGTCGATCGGGCTCAGCAGAGAGTCGAGCATGAACAGCCAGGCGATGGCGCCGAGCGCGGCCGGCGTCGTCCAGGGCAGCAGGACGAGGAACCGCACCACCCACTTGCCGTGGAAGTCGGCGGTGAGCAGGGTCGCCAGGATGTTGGCCAGCACGACCGTGAGCAGCATCGTGACCCCGGTGAACAGGAACGTGTTCCACAGCGCGCGGCCGAAGACCGGGTCCTCCCAGTTGGACCGGTAGTTCTCGAGCCCCACCCAGTCGTAGCTCGGATCGCCGGCGGTGACGTCGCTGAAGCTGTAGGCGATGGCGACGACGAACGGCACGGCGACGAGCGCCAGGATGTAGACGATCGCCGGCAGCAGCATCAGCCGGGCGAGCACGCCCTCGCGGTCAGCCAGCCGGGCCATCGATGGCTTTCTCGGTCTCGGGGTCGAACCAGCACAGGTCGTCGTCCCGCACCACGAACTCGTGCTTCGTGCCCGTCTCGATCGGCGTGAGCACCGTGGCGGGCAGGCGGACGATCACCGGCGCCTGCTCGCCGAGGCCGGTCGCCACCCCGTGCAGGTGCCGGTCGCCGGACAGGTACTCGATGCGCTGGACGTCGAGGGTCCACCGGCGGTGGCCGTCGAGCGCCGCGCCCAACACTTCGGCCGGCAGCGCCTTCTCCGGCCGGAAGCCGACGATCGTGCCCTCCCGCGGGACCAGGTTCATGGGTGGGGAGCCGAGGAACGTGGCGACGAACGTGTCGGCCGGCCCCTCGTAGACCGCCTGGGGCGGGCCGACCTGGCGGACCTGGCCGTCGAGCATCACGACGATGCGGTCGCCCATGCCCATCGCCTCGACCTGGTCGTGGGTGACGTAGATCGTCGTCGTGCCCACCCGCTCGTGGAAGTCCTTGAGGTCGTCCCGTGCTGTCGCCCGCAGCTTGGCGTCCAGGTTGCTGAGGGGCTCGTCGAGCAGGAACACGCTCGGCTCGCGCACGAGCGCCCGCGCCAGCGCGACTCGCTGGCGCTCGCCCCCGGACAGCTGCCGGGCCGGCGGTCCAGCAGCGCACTGAGCCCCAGCAGCTCGGCCGCCCACTCTGCCCGCTCCCGGCGCTTGGCGGTGGGCTGCTTCTCGGCCTTGAGCGGGAACTCGATGTTCTGGCGGACGGTCTTGTGCGGGTACAGGGCGTAGCTCTGGAAGACCATGGCGATGCGGCGGGCGCGGGGCGGGAGCCCGTTGACGACCTCGCCGCCGATGCGGACCTCGCCCTCGGTGGGCTGCTCCAGCCCGGCGATCATCCGCAGCAGCGTGGTCTTGCCGCAGCCTGAGGGGCCGAGGAGGACGAGGTACTCGCCCTCCTCGGTGGCCAGGTCGACGTGGTCGACCGCGGGCGTGCGCCCGCCGCCGTAGACCTTGGTGAGCCCGACAGCCTCGACGGTGACAGCCACGGGGGGCGCTCAGGCCGATCCCCCGACCAGCCCCTGCCCCCGCCAGCGCTCGAAGATGCTCTGGATCTGGCTCTCGGCCTCGTCCACCGCGGCCTGCGGGTCGGCCTCGCCCCGCGCGGCCTTGGCCAGCATCGTCGGGATGACGTTGGTGCCGAAGATCTCGCCGATGGCCGGGTTGGTAGGCCCGGGGTGCCCGATGTTGGTCGTCCAGGTGACGACGTCGTCGAACGTCATCAACCCGAGCTTGTCGGGGGGCGTCGAGCCGAACGGGTCCTCGCGGATCCAGGCGTCGAGGTTGGGCACCCGCTCGATGAAGGCGGGGAAGTCGTACAGCTTGGAGTTGTACGTGGCCTGGGCGTAGTTGGCCGTGTAGTGGAGCAGGAACTCCTGGGCCGCGTCCGGGTTGGTGGCGTGGTTGGGGACGATCCAGTTGTAGAGCACGTGTTGGGCGGCCAGCGCGGCGGCCGGCCCCTCCAGCGCGGGCACGAAGAACACGTCCTGGGCCACGGCCGGGTTCTGCTCCTGGGCCGTCCGGTAGGCCGAGATGGAGTTGAGGATGTAGGACAGCGCGCCCGAGGCCATACCCTGGTTGTTGGACGCGGCGTTCCAGGCGAACACCTCGTCGGTCATGGCGCCGTCGAACAGCGACGCCATGTACTCGACGGCCGCCACGGTCTCGTCCGAGTTGATGGCGACGTTCTCCTCCTCGTCCTGCACCGCGCCGCCGAACGACCAGATCAGGGCCAGGCCGGCCATGTTGGAGTCGATCTCCTGGGACATGCCGATGCCCAGCTGGATGCCCTGGCTGCTGCGGATCTCGCTGCCGCCCTCCAGCAGCTCGTCCCAGGTGCTCGGCCCGTCGGGCAGGCCGACCGCCTCCCACAGCGACCGGCGGTAGTTGCCGGGGTCGGGCGCCCAGCCGGGGGCGTAGGCGAAGAACTTCTCGGTGTTGGGGTTGAAGCTGGACCGCCGGCAGACGTCGAGCATGTCGCCGTAGCGGCTCTCAGCCTCGGTGACGACGTCGGTCATGTCGAGCACGCTCGGCTCGAACTGCGGGATCGCCGAGATGTGCTGGATCAGGTCGTGGCCCGACCCGGCGGCGATCTGCGAGGTGATCTGTCCGGGCACCTCGGCGGTGTTGATGTGGTCGACGCTGACGTTGACCCCGACGGCCTGGCCCCAGTCCCGGGCGAAGGCGTTGAACCACTCGTCGTGGCTCGGCACGAAGTGGCTCCACATGAGGATGCGGAGGTCACCCGACAGGGCCGACGCCGGATCCTCCAGGATGGTGGTCTCGGGCGCGCCCACGTCCTCCGGCGCGGCCGTCGTCGGCGTCGCATCCTCCTCGTCGCCGCCGCACGCCGCCAGCCACGGCGGCACCACGGCCGCGGCCGCGACCGCCTGGATGAAGCCTCGTCGGCTGATGTCGAACGATCGGCCGTCGGAACCCATGGTCCCCTCCCCCTGCTCCGGCCCCGCCCTGTCCAGCACCGTACCCAGCTGGCGTTCATGCTCACGTCAGATTGCGGCCATGTACGCACTTCGTAACCGAGTCGAAGCGCGCCCGTGACGGGGCTGGGGTGACCAGCGGGTATTTCAGCGGCCCTGGTAGTCGGGGTCGCGCTTCTCCATGAAGGCGGTGACGGCCTCGGCGAAGTCCTTGGACCGGAACAGCCCGGTCAGCTCGGACATGACGTGATGGGCGTTGGCGTCGAAGCCGGTGTCGAGGCCCAGTCGCATCGTCCGCTTGGCCGCCCGGACGGCGAGCGGGGCCTGATCGGCCAGCTCCTTGGCCCAGCCCGCCACGGTCTGCTCGAGCTCGGCCTGCGGTACCACCAGGTTGACGAGGCCGAGGCGCTGCATGTCGCCGGCGTCGAGCTTGCGGCCGAGGAACGTGATCTCGCAGGCCTTGTGCCAGCCGACGAGGCGGGGGAGCAGCCAGGTCCCGCCGCTCTCGGGGATCACGCCCCGCCGGATGGGCGGCACGAACGTGGCGCTGTCGGCGGCGACGATCATGTCGCAGCCGAGGGCGAGGTCCATGCCGTAGCCGGCCGCCGGGCCGTTCAGGGCGCACAGCACCGGCGTGTCGAGGCGCCGGAGGACGAACGGCGGCGAGTCGTCCAGCCGGAACCCGCCGCCCCCGCCACCACCGCCGCTGCCGATGCCGGTCCCCGCCGCGACGTCCTGGAGGTCGAGGCCCGAGCAGAACCCCCGCCCGGCGCCCGTCAGCACGACGACCCGCACGTCGCGGTCGGCGTCCGACTCGACCAGCATCCGGGACAGGTCGGCCAACATCGGCCCGCTGATGGCGTTGAGCCGGTCGGGCCGGTTGAGCGTGATCGTGGCGACGTGTCCCTCGCGGGACAACAGGACCTCGGACATGGGGGATCCTCTCGGTCGGGTGGGCGCCGACCTCCGTAGGGGACTACGTACCGGCGCGGCGGAGGAGGAGGACGCCCGACGGGGTCCCGCCGCCGGAGGTGACGACCGCGGTGCGGGCAGCCGGGACCTGGCGGTCGCCGGCCTCGTGGCGTAGCTGGGTGACGGCCTCGTACAGGAAGCCGTAGCCGTGTGTGCGGCCCTCGGACAGCTGGCCGCCGTGGGGGTTGACCGGGAGCTCGCCGTCGAGGGCGATGCGGCGGCCGCCGTCGAGCCAGTCCTTCGCCTCACCCAGGCCGCAGAACCCGAGCGCCTCCAGCCACGAGATGGCGTTGAACGTGAACCCGTCGTACAGCAGCGCCAGGTCGACGTCGGCGGGGCGCAGGTCGGTGCGGGTCCACAGGTGGGCCGACTGGCCGAGGACCTGGGGCTCGTGCGTGATCGTGCCCTGGTCCCACGAGATGCGCTCGGTGACCTGCGTGCCGACCGCCTCGATCCGGATCGCGGGGTGGGGCAGGTCCGCCGCCGCGGAGGCGTCCGAGACGACCACCGCGATGGACGCGTCGCACGGGACGTCGCAGTCGTAAAGGCCGAACGGGCTGGTGATCGGCCGGGCCGACAGGTAGTCGTCCATCGTCATCGGGTCGCGGTAGATGGCGGCGGGGTTGCGGGCGGCGTTGGCCCGGCCGTTGAGCGCGATCCAGCCGAGGAGCTCGCGACCCGCGCCGTAGCGGTGGAGGTACTGGTTGGCGTTCATGCCGATCCAGTTGGCCGCCGACATGGCGCCGAAGGGCAGGCGCCACTCCTGCATCGCGCCCGTCAGTCGCCCGCCGGCGCCGGGCCCGGCGGTCGCGGCCAACCCCAGCGTGGCGAACGTCGACTCCCACACCGTGCGGAAGCACAGGACGTGCCGGCACAGGCCGCCCGCCACCGCCAGCATGGCCGCGATCACCGCGCCCCCGGGCCCGGGGAGGTCGCCGCCGCCGTTGATCCAGGTGGGATGGAGCCGGAGCGCCTCCTCGACGGCGGTGACGCCGCCTTCGCTCATCCCCATGCCCGCCGCGCCCGGGTAGGTCGACAGGCCGTCGATGTCGTCGAGCGTCAGGCCGGCGTCGGCCACCGCCGCCTGGCAGGCGTCGACGGCGAGCGACAGCGGGTCCCGCATCAGCCGCCGCCCGATGGCCGACCGGCCGGCCCCGGACAGGACCGCCTTGTGCTCGAAGCGGTCGCCCGACAATGGCCGGCGGGGCACAGGCCGGGCGGGCTCGCCGACGCGGTCGACCGTGTCGGTCTCGCCCGTCGGCTCGAACAGCGGTAGCCACACGTCCTCGTGCTGCTCGAAGGTGACCATCACCTCCATGCCGATGTGGACGTCGTCGGGGTCGCAGCCGACGACGTTGGTGGTGAGGTGGACGGCGGGGTCCTCGGCCAGCGCCACGTTGGCGATGACGTAGGGCGGGTCGAAGCCGGGGAGCCACGGGTGGCGGTTGACCGTGTAGGCAACGACCGTGGCCCGGCCGGACACGACGGTCGGCGCCGACGACCGGCTGCGGCACGCCGGGCAGATCGGGACCGGCGGATGGACCAGCGCCTTGCAGTCCTGGCAGCCCTGGATCCGCAGGTGCCCGTCGGCGCCCGAGGTCCAGAACCAGTCGTTGACGTTGGTGAGCTGGGGGAGGAGCCGCACCATGCTCGGACCGCGGTCAGAACGTGGTGTTGGCCAGGAAGTCCACGGCCGGCGACGCGGCCGGGAACGACCCGGTGATGCCGGCGCTGAAGTAGCCGGCGTCGGTGACCAGCGTGATGCCGGTGATGCCCCGGGCCGCCTCGCTGCACAGGAACACCAGCGGGTACGCCTGCTCGAGCGGGGTGGAGGCCTCGATGCCGACCTCGGCCCGGTAGTCGGCGCCGAAGCCCAGCCACAGCTCCTCGTTGGCCCGGGCCAGCGGCGTGTCGGTCGGGCCGGGGAGGATGGCGTTGATCCGCACGCCCCGCTTCAGGAACGCCGTGGCCTCGCGGGCGACGTAGGCGTTGATGGAGAGCTTGCTCCACATGTAGTCGGCCTTGCCGTTCTCCCGGGCCCATGCGGCGGCGGCGTCGAAGTCACCGATGTCGAGGTACTCGGTGAGGCGCTCGAGGTTGGCCTGCCAGCCGAAGCCGGCGGCCGACGAGATCAGCCCGATGGCCGAGCCGCGGGGCAGCATGTCGCCGTCCACCAGGCGGTCGATCAGGTGGCGGTGCCCGATGAAGTTGATGCGCTCGATGCCCGGCGTGCCGTCGGCCACGCCCGCACACGAGAACAGCGCGTGGACCGGCCCGCCGCACTCCTCGACCGCGGCGTCGATCGAGGCCTTGTCGGAGAGGTCGAGGCGGATCGCCTTGACGCCGGGCAGCGTGACCTCCGCCCGGTCCATGACGACGACCTCGGCGCCGGCGTCCTGGGCCAGCTCGGCGGCCGCCGCGCCCATGCCGGTGGCGCCGCCGACGACCAGGGCCCGCTTGCCCTTGTAACCGAACGCATCGAACAGGCTCATGTCAGTGCTCCCTGTGTGCCGGGGTCGTCACGCGACGACGCCGCGAACCTTGAGGTCGAGGATCGTGTCCATGTCGAGGCCGAGCTGTCCGAGGATGGCGTCGCCATGCTCGTTGAACTCCGGCGCCCGCCGGGGCGCGGCCGGCTGGCCGCCGTACTGGACCGGTGCGGCGGCCAGCCTGAACGGGGTGCCCTCGGCGGTGTGGCACTCCTGGACGTAGCCGTTGGCCACCGTCTGCTGATCCGACGCGGCCTCCAGCGTGTCCTGGACCATGGCCCACTGCCCGGAGAAGTCGGCGAACCGCTCCCGCCACTCGTCGGCGGTGCGACCGGCGATCGCCTCCCGCATCGCGTCGCTGGCGGCGACCACGTTCTCGCGGATCGCGTCGGCGTCCGCGAAGCGCTCGTCGGTCGCCAGCTCGGGCCGCCCGACGACCCGGCAGGCCTCGGGCCAGTACCTGGCCGCCTGGAGGCAGGTGATGGCCAGGAACTTGCCGTCCTTGGTCGTGTAGGTGGCGCTGAGCGGGTTGCCGGTCGGCGAGTGGGGCGGCGGCGGGGCCCACCCCACGTTGTGCTGGAGCGACAGCGCCAGCGCCGCGCCCATCGACCACAGCCCCACGCCGAGCAGCGACACGTCGACGGTCGTGCCCTCGCCGGTGCGCTCGCGGTGGTACAGCGCGCCCATGATCCCGCCGGCGATCGTCATGGCGCCGATGGAGTCGCCGAAGGCCGGCGCCGGCGGGGGCGGCACGTAGTCGTAGTCGGCCTGTTTTACGCCCATGGCGATGCCGGCCCGGCACCAGTAGGCCAGCATGTCGTAGGAGCCGCGGTCGGCCTCGGGCCCCCGCTCGCCCTGCCCCGTGCCCCGGACGTAGATGATGTTCGGGTTGTGCGCCCGGATGTCCTCGACGTCAACCTTCAGCTTGGTGCGCACGCTCGGCATCTTGTTGGTGAGGAACACGTCGCAGGTGGCCGCGAGCCTGTACAGGATGTCGAGGCCCTCGAGCGTGGTGAGGTCGAGGCCCAGGCTCTGCTTGCCGCGGTTGGAGTGCTCCAGCAGCACGTGCACGGTCGTGCCCATGACGGCGAGGCCGCTGGAGGCCAGGCCCCGCATGGCGTCGCCCCGCTCGACGTGCTCGATCTTGACGACCTCGGCGCCCCAGTCGGCGAGGAGCGCCGAGGCGGCCGGGACGAACGTGTGCTCCGCCACCTCGAGGATGCGGACGCCTTCCATCACTGAGGTCATGTCCCCTCCTGGTCTCCCGGGGGAGTATGACCGAGTTGTTAGGCATGGCGCACTCCCGGGATGACATACCTTCTGGTAACTCAGTCATCCGGGTGCCTAGATTGACTGAACTGTTAGAAATCGGTGAAGGGGAGCTCATGGATCTGCAGGGACGATCGGCGCTGGTCACGGGCGGCGCGGGCGGCCTCGGCGCCGCCACGGTCCGCCACCTCGTCGGGGTCGGGGCCTCCGTCGCCGTCTTCGACCGCGACGGCGACCGGGCCGAGACGCTGGCCAAGGAGCTGGGCGACTCGGCCGTGGCGGTCGCCGGCGACGTGACCGACGACGGCGACGTGGCCGCCGCGATCGAGGCGGCGCAGTCGCTCGGGTCGCTGTCGCTCCTCGTGAACGTGGCCGGCGGCGGCGTCGGCGGGGGCCGCACCGTCGGGCGTGACGGCACGCCCCACGACAAGGCCGCGTTCGTCGGCACGATGGAGATGAACGCGGTCGGCACCTTCAACGTGACCCGCCTGGCGGCCGCCGCCATGGCCGCCAACGAGCCCGACGAGCACGGCCAGCGGGGCGTCGTCGTCAACACCGCGTCGATTGCCGGCATCGAGGGCCAGACCGGCCAGCTGGCGTACGCGGCGGCCAAGGCGGCGATCCTCGGCATGACCCTGCCCCTCGCCCGCGACCTCGCCGCGCTGGGCATCCGGGTCTGCGCGATCGCGCCGGGGACGATGGGCACGCCGATCATGCTGAGCGTCCCCGAGGAGCTCAAGGGGAACCTCGTGCGCAACATCGTGTTCCCCAAGCGCATGGGCCGCCCCGAGGAGTTCGCCCTGCTGGTCGAGTCGATCGCCCGCAACCCGTACCTCAACGGCGAGAACATCCGGCTCGACGGCGCCCTGCGCTTTCCGCCGAAGTAGCCGTGCCGACCATCGAGGCCCTCGTGGGGGCGCTGGACCTCGTCCCCACCGGCCCGGACCGCTACCGGGCCGCCAACGTCGAGGCCGGCCACGGCGTGATCTTCGGCGGCCAGCTGCTGGCTCAGGCGATCGTGGCCGCGCTGGCCGGCCACGAGGGCAAGGCGGTCAAGACCGTCCACACCCTGTTCGCCCGCGGCGGCTCGCCCGACACGCCGGTGGACATCGCCGTCGACCGCATGCACGCCGGCCGCTCGTTCGCCAGCTGCACGGTGACGATCGGCCAGGGCGACCGGCTCTGCGCCCGGTCGCTCGTGCTGCTGAGCGCCGACGAGCCCGACTTCGTGCGCCACGCCGACCCCGCGCCGAAGGTGCCGGGGCCCGACGAGGCGACGCCCGGCGGCTCGGGGGCCTGGGAGGTCCGCATCGCGGGCGACGTCGACATCGACGACCCCGAGCTGGTCGGCCCGGCCGACCTCGCCGTGTGGACCCGCTTCGCGGGCGCCCCGGACGATCCGGCGGTCGACCAGGCGCTGCTCGCCTTCGCCACCGACGGCTTCCTCATCGCCACGGCGATGCGCCCCCATCCCGGGGTCGGCCAGGCCCAGGCCCACGTGACGGTGGCGACCGGGGTGGTCAGCCACACGCTCACGTTCCACGATCCGGCGCCGGCAGGGGAGTGGCTGCTGCTCGCCCACCACAGCCCGTACGCCGGCCGCGGTCGCTCCTACGGCCGGGCGGACGTGTTCCGGGCCGACGGCGCGCTGGTGGCGTCGTTCGTCCAGGACGGGATGATCCGGTCCGCGGGCTGAGCGGGCGCCCACGGGCGCGCTGGGACCGACGTTCTGACCGGCGTGTGGCAGGGGTTCTTCCAGGTTGCAACGCCATTCTCCCTATGTGAATATAGGCTTCACGTGACGGCGGGCACTGGTGTCCGGGAGGGAGGGACGATGGCTGACGCGGTCGTCGTGTCGACAGCACGAACGGCGATCGGGACGGCTGCAGCCATCGAGGCCGGCATGGATCACGCGGCCGGCGTCGCGCGTCGCGCACAACCGTCACTGCGCCTCTTGGCTCGCCGCGGTCACGCCCGCGGCGGCCTCGATCGTGGCGGGCATGGACCGAGTGGTCGTAGCTGGGGGCGTGCCCGCCCCGTGAGCCGCGGGCGTCGGACCACGAGGAGATCAACCAAGTGAGAAGGGACCACCGGTCCAGCACCCTGGAGGGGAAGATGGAGCTGAGAGAAGCCTCACGGCGCGGCGCGGGCTGGCCCCGGCGCTGGCTGGCGATCGCTGCCCTGAGCGGGCTGCTGCTGGCGGCCGCCGCATGCGGCGACGACAGCGACAGCGACGACTCGTCGAGCGCGTCGGGCTCGGAGCCTGCGGACGAGTCGTCGGGCGGGGCCGACCTGCTCGGGCCCGTCGAGGAGGCCTCCGGAGAGCCGGTCAAGATCGGCATGGTCTCCGACGGCGCCACCGACGCGTTCGACAACACCGACGAGATCCGGTCCGCCGAGGCCACGGCCGAGTTCTGGAACACCCACCGCGGTGGCATCGGCGGCCGTCCGATCGAGATCGTGCCGTGCGAGACCGGCGCCGACCCCGCGGGCGCGACGGACTGCGCCAACCAGCTCGTCGAGCAGGACGTCGTGGCCGTGGCGCTCAGCCAGTCCGCGCAGGTCGAGTCGGTGTGGGAGCCGCTGCACGCCGCCGGCGTCCCCACCCTGTTCTTCCAGGTGAACAGCGATGACATGCTGGCCGACACCACGACCAGCTTCGTGATGGTCAACCCGCTGGCGACGCTGTTCGGCCTGCCGGTCTCGGCGGCCGAGAGCGCCGACGCCGACAAGATCGCGTTCGTCAACATCGACGTCCCGGCGGCGCTCACCGCGTTCGAGTCGGGGGCGGCGGACGCCATCCTCGAGAACGCGGGCCTGGAGTACGAGCTCGTGAAGATCCCGGTGGGCACCGCCGACATGACGTCGCAGATGCAGCAGGTCGTCAGCGGCGGCGCGGGCGTCGTCCACATCATCGGCAACGACGCGTTCTGCATCGCCGCCATCAACGGCCTCGCCGCCGTCGGGTACGACGGCGAGATCACGTCGATCTCCCAGTGCATCACCGACGCCACTCGGGAGGGCGTCACCGGCGGGGGCCTCGAGGGGATCTCCATCACCGCCACCCAGGCGGTCGGGGCGGCCGACGATCCGGCCTACCAGCTCTACGAGGCCGTGATGGCCGAGTACGGCCAGGAGGTCGAGGACGTCGACAACGCACTGGCCATGGGCGGCTACACCATCGTGTCGTCGCTGGCGGCTGCCCTCGACGGCATCTCGGGCGACATCACCCCGGCGACGGTCGTCGAGACCATCAAGGCGATGCAGGAGACCGACTACCCCGGCGCCGACGGGATCACGTTCCAGTGCGGCGGATCGGCCTTCCCCGAGCAGCCGGCGGTGTGCACGAACCAGTCGCTGCGGGCGGTGCTCGACGCCGACGGCAACCCCGCCAGCTACGAGGCCGTCGACGCCACGGACATCCTTCCCTAGACGAGAGCGTCTGCGGGCCGGCCTCCGGGCCGGCCCGTAGCCTCACCCCCTCCGCCACATCCGAAAGGCCCACCCCGTGGACCACATCGCTTCGCTCATGCTCGGGCTCGGCAACGGCGGGGTGTTCGCCGCGCTCGCGCTGGCTCTGGTCATCACCTACCGCGCCTCGGGCGTGGTCAACTTCGCGACCGGGGCGATCGCCCTGTACGTCGCCTACACCTATGCGGGCCTGCGGCGGGGCGAGCTGCTGGTTCCGATCCCGGGACTCCCCAAGACCGTGGACCTCGGACAGGAGCTGGGGTTGTGGGCGGCCGGCGCTATCGCGCTGGCGCTCGCCGCCGTTCTGGGGGCGCTGCTCTACGTCGTCGTGTTCCGCCCGCTTCGGGACGCGCCGCCGCTGGCCAAGGCGGTGGCGTCGCTCGGGGTGCTCGTGGTCATCCAGGGTGTCCTCGCAATCCGCCAGGGCACCAACCCCGTGACCGTCGCCCCGATCTTCCCGAACGACCGCTGGGAGCTGGGCGAGGTCCTCATCCTGTCCGACCACTTCTACCTGGCGCTGACCGTCGTCGGCCTGGCCGCCCTGCTGGCCGCCGCGTTCCGCTTCACCCGCTTCGGCCTGCTGACCCGGGCCACGGCCGAGACTCAGACCGGGGCGTACGTCAGCGGCGTGTCCCCCGACCGGATCGCGCTGCTCAACTGGATGATCAGCGCGGTGATCGCGGGCGTCGCCGGCATCCTCATCGCGCCTGTGAGCCCGCTGACGCCCGTGACCTACACGCTTTTCGTCGTCCCGGCCCTGGCCGCGGCCGTCGTGGGCCGGTTCCAGTACCTCCTCCCCGTGGTGGCGGCCGGCATCGCCATCGGCATGCTCCAGTCCGAGGCGCTGCGGCTGGCCGCCGAGTACGACTGGCTGCCCCAGACCGGGCTGGCCGAGCTGGTGCCGCTGATCGTCATCCTGGTCGCCCTCCTGGTCGTCGGCGGCGGCATGCCGGTGCGGGGCGGGCTGGTGCGCCAGCCACTCGGCCGCGCGCCCCGGCCGCGGTCGCTCCTCGTTCCCAGCGCCGTTGGCACCGCCGTCGGCCTGCTCGCCCTCGTGGCCACGTCGGGGACCTGGCGGGCCGCGGTGATCGGGACCTTCATCGCCGCGGTCATCGGGCTGTCGCTCGTCGTCGTGACCGGCTACGCCGGGCAGGTGTCGCTGGCCCAGCTGGCGCTGGCCGGCACCGCCGCGTTCAGCCTGAGCTACTTCACCCAGAGCTGGGACGTCCCCTTCCCGTTCGCCCCGATCCTGGCGGCGCTCGTCGCGACCTGCATCGGCGTGGCCGTCGGCCTGCCCGCGCTGCGGTTGCGCGGCCTCACGCTCGGCGTGGTCACGCTGGCGCTCGCCTACGCCATCGAGGCGGTGTGGTTCCGCAACGCCGACATCGTCCCGAGCTCGGGCGCCCGGGTGGCCCAGCCGTCGATGTTCGGCATCGACCTGGGCATCGGGGCCGGCCGCTCGTTCCCCCGGATCGAGTTCGGCCTGGTCTGCCTGGTCACCCTCGTCGTCGTCGCCGTCGGCATCGCCAGCCTGCGGCGGAGCGCGCTCGGGTCTGCGATGCTCGCCGTCCGGGCCAACGAGCGCTCGGCCGCCGCCGCCGGCATCAACGTCGTGCGGGTGAAGGTGCTCGCCTTCGCGCTCGCCTCGTTCATCGCCGGTCTCGGCGGCGCCCTGCTGGCCTACCGCCGCGGCGTGGTCACGTTCGACTCGTTCACCGCCATCGGCGGGCTCGCCCTGCTGTCCACCGCCTACCTGGCCGGCATCACCTCGGTGTGGGGCGGCCTCAACGCCGGCCTGCTGGCCGGCACCGGCATCGTGTTCGTCGCCCTCGACCGCTGGGTGGACCTGGGCCAGTGGTTCACGGTCATCAGCGGCGTCCTGCTGATCGTCACCCTGATCACCAACCCGGAAGGACTGGCGGCCGCGGGCCACGAGATGGCCGACCGGTTCGCGCGGTGGCGAGAACGCCGGCGACCAGCCCCCGAGCCCGGCGACCGCGTGCCGGCGGTGGCGCCGGTCGAGGCGGTCGAGCCGGTGGTCGGCGCCGCGCTGCACATCGACCACCTCACCGTGCGCTACGGGGGCGTCGTCGCCGTCAACGACGTGTCCCTGGGCGCGCACAGCGGCACGATCGTCGGCCTCATCGGGCCCAACGGCGCCGGCAAGACCAGCGTCATCGACGCCGTCACCGGGTTCGCCCCGTCGAGCGGGTCCGTCGACCTGGCCGGGCGGCGCCTCGACGGGCTGCCGCCCCACGCCCGGGTCCGGGCCGGCGTCGGCCGGACCTTCCAGTCGCTCGAGCTCTACGACGACCTCTCGGTCGCCGAGAACGTCAGCGTGGCCGCCCTCGGCGGCCGCCGCACGGACCGGACGTCGGCCGTCGAGCGGGCGCTCGAGGGCGTCGGCATCGCCCACCTGCACGACCGCCCGGCCGGCCAGCTGAGCCAGGGTGAGCGCCAGCTGGTGTCGATCGCCCGCGCCTGCGTCGCCGAGCCCCGGGTGCTGCTGCTCGACGAGCCAGCCGCCGGCCTCGACGGCGAGGAGAGCACGTGGCTCGGGGAGCGGTTGCGCGACATCCGGGACGCGGGCACCGCCATGCTGCTGGTCGACCACGACGTCAACCTGGTGCTGAGCGTGTGCGACCACGTCTACGTCCTCGACTTCGGGGCCGTGATCGCCGAGGGCCCGCCGGAGGCCATCCGCTCCGACCGGGCGGTGGCGGCCGCCTACCTCGGCGTGATGCACGACGCGACGGCGGTGACGGCATGACGGCGTATCCGGTCGACGCGGTGGCTGCGGAGGAGAGCGCCGGCGGTCCCCGCCTCGAGTGCCGGGACCTCGCGGGGGGCCGCGGCTCCACGGTCGTGTTCCGCGACCTCGACCTCGACGTGCAGGCGGGCAGCGTGCTGGCGCTGCTCGGCCCGAACGGGGCCGGCAAGTCGACCCTGCTCCTCACGATCGCCGGGCTCCTGCCGTACAAGGCCGGGCGGGTGGCGGTCGAGGGCGAGGCGCTGCGCACCGGCAATCCGGTGGCGGCCAGCCGGGCCGGCGTCGTGCTGGTCCCCGACAACCGGTCGCTGTTCACGACGCTGAGCGTCGAGGAGAACCTCGAGGTCGCCCGGCGCCGCGGCGGCCCGGCGCCCCGCTCGCTCCTCGACGTGTTCCCGGCGCTGGAGCGGCGCTGGGGCCTGCCGGCCGGAGCGCTGTCCGGCGGCGAGCAGCAGATGCTGGCCATGGCCCGGGCGCTGATCCAGCAGCCCAAGGTGCTGCTCGTCGACGAGATGAGCATGGGACTGGCCCCGCTCGTGGTCGAGACGCTGTTCGACACCGTGCGCCAGATCGCTCGCGACCACGGGGCCGCCGTCGTGCTGGTCGAGCAGCACGTCAAGCTCGCCCTCGGCGTCGCCGACGAGGCGGCCGTGCTCAACCGGGGCCACGTCGTGCTGCGCGGCGCCGCGGCCGACCTGGCCCGGGACAGCACCCGCCTGGAGCGGGCCTACCTCGGCGAGCTGGCGCCGACGCCCTAGGTCGCTTGGGGGGCCGGCGGCCGGGGGGCCAGTGTGATCGACGGCACCGAGAGCGTGGCGCCGTCCTTCAGGAGCGCGTGGACCATCGCCACCATCCGGTCGACGTCCATCAGGTTGCCGATGATGTAGTTGCGCGACAGCCAGGTGGGGACCACCTCGGCGGCGACCTCCATGTCCCAGCCCTCGTTGAACTGGGTGCGGGCGTCGCCCTCGCCGCCGGCGCAGTCGCCGACGATGACGCGGGTGAAGCCGACGTCGGGGTGCTCGGCCCGCCAGGCTTCGACCAGCTTGTCGAGGGCCGCCTTGCTGACCGCGTAGGCGCCGAGCCCCGGCCACGGCGGTGTCTGGGAGGCGCTGACCGACGACAGGTAGATGGCCGCGCCCGCCGACTCGGTCAGGTGGGGGATGGCGGCCGCGGTCACGAGCGCGGCGCCGGTCACGTTGGTCTCGAAGACGCGGCGCCAGGTGTCGGCGTCGGTGTCGACCAGCTTGACGAGCGGGCCGATGCCGGGGGCGTACACGAGGGCGTCGATGCCTCCCAGGCCCTCCGCCGCCTCGGCCACGGCGGCCTTGCACGACCCCTCGTCGGTGACGTCGCACTCGACGACGAGCGTCCCCGGCCCCGCCTCCTTGGCGGCGTCGTCGAGGCGCCCGCGGCGCCGGGCCATGAGCGCCACGTGCGCCCCGCGCTGGGCGAGGCCGACCCCGATGCAGCGCCCGAGACCGCTCGACGCCCCCACAACCACGGTTCGCACGTTCCGTCCCCTCCTTGGAGATGTGACTCGAATGTTAGACCGTGGGGTCAGCGCCCGAACAGGCCCCGCTCGATGACGTGGGCGGCCGCGTCGATCGTCGGCGCCGGGCGCTCCCGGGCCCCGAAGCTGCTGAGCAGCGCCACGAAGACGACCGCCTCGGCGTCCACGTCGCCGAAGCCCCGGGGCCGCAGCGCGTGGGCCATGCGCCGCCGGCCCCAGTCGATGGCGGCGGCGGTGTCGGCCCCCAGCGTGGGGTCGTGGCGGGCGGCGTCGGCCCACACCCGGATCATCGACGCCTCGCCCGCCTGGGTGGCGTTGTAGCGCCGCAGCCAGCGCCGCAGCGCCGCGGTGCGGGCCGCGCCGTCCGGGGCCGCGGCCCGCGGCGTGTCGGCCAGCGCGGTGGACACGGTGCGGATCGCCTGGACCGTGAGCAGGTGGACCAGGCGGTCCTTGCTGTCGAAGTAGCGGTAGAAGGCGCCGTGCGACAGGCCGGCGG
>Ga0075419_10000077_pt1 | contig 48689 bp, 55 predicted proteins | sample SoiMetdeltSBSDD3_FD_76900 | JGI IMG/M metagenome (GOLD analysis project Ga0075419, IMG submission 76900) | Bulk soil microbial communities from a Populus tree surrounding site in Tennessee, USA - Soil MetaG P. deltoides SBSDD3 | ecosystem: Environmental > Terrestrial > Soil > Tree plantation... | reverse complement strand
CGGGTCGACGAGGTCGACCACGAGCGTGTCGCCCTCCCGCGCCGCGCGGCCGTCGGCGGGAGCGAGCTCCGCGACCGACTCGCGCAGCGCCTCGAGCTCGGCCTCCACTGCCTCCTGCGGGACGTCGACCTGGGCCCGCGGAACCTCGAGCGTCGTCCAGTCGACCAGCTCGGGCAAGGGCTGCACCTCGACCGTCGCCGCGAAGCTCCACCCGTCGTCGGCGTTCGCCGGGAGCTCGAACTCGTACTCGGGCTCCGCGACCGGGCGCACGCGGTTGCGCGCCGCAGCGCTCCAGAACCAGCCGCCGATGTGGCTCTCGACCGCCTCGGCGTAGATCCGGTCCTTCCCGAGGCGAGAAACGAGCACCTGCGTCGGCACCTTGCCCTTGCGGAACCCGGGGATCTTTGCGCTCTCGGCGAGGTCGGACATCGCGTGCTCGACCGCGTGCTGGACCTGGGCCGGGTCGACGTTGACCCGCAGGCGGACGCGGTTCTCGCCGAGCTCTTCGACGGTCGTCGTGCTCACGGAGCCATTCAACCAGCCGGGGATAGAGTCAGGCGCGGATGGAGCGGTACGACGTCGTCGTCGTCGGGGTCGGCGGGATGGGCAGCGCCGCGCTGTACCACCTTGCCCGGCGCGGGAAGCGCGTGCTCGGCCTCGAGCGCTTCGACGTCCCGCACGAGCACGGCTCCTCGCACGGCCTGACGCGGATCATCCGCCTCGCGTACTTCGAGCATCCGGACTACGTCCCGCTGATGCGCCGCGCGTACGAGCTCTGGCGCGAGCTCCAGGCGGAGGCCGGCGAGCAGCTCCTACACGTGACCGGCATCGTCGAAGCCGGCGAGCGCATCTACGAGGGGACGCTGCGCGCGTGCCACGAGCACGACCTTCCGCACGAGACGATCGACGGGCGCGAGGTGGGGGCGCGCTTCCCTGCGTACCAGCTCCCGCCCGAGCTGCCGGTCGTGTTCCAGCCGGACGGCGGCTTCGTGCTCCCCGAGCGCTGCATCGTCGCCCATGTCGCGGGCGCGTTGGCCGCGGGCGCGGTCGTGCGCGCGCGCGAGCGCGTCCTCGAGTGGGAGGACACCGGGAGCGGCGTCCGCGTGACGACCGATCGAGCGATCGTCGAGGCCGATCGGCTCGTGCTGACGGCGGGAGCATGGTCGCAGGACGTCGCCCGCCTCCCTTCGGGGATGGTGCGCGGTGTGCGCCAGGCGCTCGCTTGGCTCCAGCCGTCGGACCCGTCGCTCTTCGAGCCCGCGCGCTTTCCCGTGTTCAACCTCGCATTCGACGGCGAGCACTTCTACGGCTTCCCCGCGTTCGGCATCCCCGGCTTCAAGCTCGGCCGCTACGACCACTTCGGCGAAGGGGGCGACCCGGACGCGATCGCGCGCGAGCCGACGCCCGAGGACGAGACGCCGCTGCGCGCGTTCGCCGCGCGCTACTTCCCGGAGGGTGCCGGGCCGGCGATCGCCGTGAAGACGTGCCTGTTCGAGCCGTCGCCCGACGAGCACTTCCTGATCGACCTCCACCCCGACGCGCCGCACGCCGTCCTCGGCGCCGGCTTCTCCGGCCACGGGTTCAAGTTCTGCTCCGTCGTCGGCGAGATCCTGGCCGACCTCGCGCTCGACGGCGAGACCCGCCACGACACCGCCTTCCTGAGCCTCGGACGCTTCGACTGACACAGAAATGTGACACATAAGTGCTACATTCTCGGGCGGGATGGAGCACGTGAGCGTTCGCGAGCTACGGCAGCACCTGAGCCGCTACCTGCGCCGCGTCGAGGGGGGAGAGCGCCTCGTCGTGACCGAGCGGAGGCGCCCGGTCGCCGTGCTCGGCCCATTGCCGGAGAACGATGACGTCCTCGACTACCTGATCGCGATCGGCGAGGCGACCCCGGCCTCCCGCGACCTGCTCGATCTGCCGCCCCCGGTACGCGTCGACGGCCCGTCCTCGGAGGAGATCCTCGACGAGCTCCGCGCCGACCGGATCTGAGCTCGCGTACCTCGACGCGTCTGCCCTCGTCAAGCTCGTCCGCGACGAGCCGCAGAGCGACGCGCTACGCCAGGCTGTGCGCGCCTGGCCGCGACGAGCGTCGAGCCGGATCGTCGTCGTCGAGGTGATCCGTGCGGTCCGGCGCGCCGATGCTCGACTCGAGCCCAGCGCGGCGCGAGCGCTCTCCGGGGTCAGCCTGCTCCTCCTGAGCGACCATGTGCTGCGCGTCGCGGCTCTGCTGGATCCCGCCGGGGTGCGCACGCTCGACTCGATTCACCTCGCGAGTGCACTGCGAGTCCGCGCGGTCCTGTCGGCGTTCGTCAGCTACGACCGTCGACAGCTCGAAGCGGCCGAGGCCGTAGGCCTCCCCGTGGCGAGCCCGAGCTGAGTGCGGGCGGGAGGACTCGAACCTCCAAGGGCCTCGCGGCCCAACGGGACCTAAGCCCGTCGCGTCTGCCATTCCGCCACGCCCGCGTGGTCCCCAGGATAGGCCCGCCTCCGGGCCGCGCTCGAAGGGCGCGCTCGGCTAGTAGCGGCCGACGAGCAGCGCGAAGGTCTCGCGCACGCTCTCGGCCACGAGGCCGAGGAGGAAGACGATGACGAGGACAGCGCCGGCGCCGAGCGCCTCCCCGGTCGCCGACAGCACCAGGAGCGCGGTGAAGCTGCCGAGGACGAGGAAGGCCGTCGAGAAGGGCCGTCGGGTGTACGTGCCGAGCCCGAGCCCGACGAGGAACGCGGCGCCGAACACCACGATCCCGAGTGCCATGCGGCGAGGGTAGGACCGCCGTCGGACGACGCCTCGCTCGGCAAGGCCGGAACCGGCCGCTCGGCTTCCGGGCCGCGGGAAGACCCCTGAAGGCGTCCGCGTCGCGGGCCCCGATGCCTGTGCCGCTCATCGTGAATCTAGACTCGGCGCGATGGCGAACCTCCACCTCGGCTTCCGCCTCGACGCGGCCGGCAAGCCGGGCGCCGACCGGCTCGTCGTCGAGTCGGGCGACCTGACGACGCACGGCGCCATCCTCGGGATGACGGGCTCCGGGAAGACCGGGCTCGGAATCGTGCTGATCGAGGAAGCCCTGCTCGCCGGCATTCCCTGTCTCGTGCTCGACCCGAAGGGCGACATGGGCAACCTCCTGCTCACGTTCCCCGAGCTCGACGGCGCCAGCTTCCGCCCCTGGGTGAACGAAGACGACGCGCGCCGCGAGGGCATCACCCTCGACGAGTACGCGCAGCGGACGGCGTCGATCTGGCAGCAGGGCCTCGAGGCCGCGGGTATCGGCACCGACCGCATCCGCGCACTTCGCGACGCGGCGGAGTTCGCGATCTACACCCCCGGCTCCGAGTCCGGGATCGCCCTCAACGTGGTCGGCTCGCTCGCGGCGCCGACGCTGTCGTGGGACACCGAGGCGGAGACGCTGCGCGACGAGATCGAAGGCACCGTGACCAGCCTGCTCGGGCTGGTGGGCATCGCGGCCGACCCGCTCTCGAGCCGCGAGCACGTGCTCCTCTCGAACCTCGTCGAGAACGCGTGGCGCTCGGGCCAGAGCCTCGATCTCGGCACCCTCATCGGCCAGGTCCAGTCGCCGCCGATCCGGAAGCTCGGCGTGTTCGAGATCGACGCGTTCTTCCCGCCGAAGGAGCGAACCGAGCTCGCGCTGACGCTGAACGCGCTCGTCGCCTCTCCCTCGTTCGCCGCGTGGGGCGCCGGCCAGGCCCTCGACCCGGCGACGTTGCTCCGCACCGCCGACCGCAAGCCGCGGTGTGCGATCGTCTACCTCGCGCACCTCTCCGACCCGGAACGCCAGTTCGTCGTCACGCTCCTCCTCTCGAAGCTCGTGACCTGGATGCGTGGCCAGCCCGGGACCTCCGACCTGGGCACGCTCGTGTACATGGACGAGGTCTTCGGCTTCGTCCCGCCCACGGCGATGCCGCCCGCCAAGAAGCCGATCCTGACGATCCTCAAGCAGGGACGGGCATTCGGAGTCGGCATGGTGCTGGCGACGCAGAACCCCGTCGATCTCGACTACAAGGCGATGGCGAACGCGGGTACCTGGCTCGTCGGCCGGCTGCAGACCGAGCGCGACAAGGCCCGCGTCCTCGAAGGCCTGCGCTCGGCGGCGGGCGGAGCGGACGTCGACGCGCTCGACGTCGCGATCGGTGGCCTACAGAAGCGGCAGTTCCTGGTCGTGAGCGCGAAGAGCTCCACGCCGGCGCTCTTCACGACCCGCTGGGCGATGTCGTACCTGCGCGGCCCGCTCACCAAGGATCAGATCGAGTCTCTCGAGCAGCCTCCGTCACCCGCGCCCGAGGCCGCTCCCGCGCCGTCCCAAGAGCCCGTCGCCGCGGCCGCGGACGAGAGCACCGTCGCCCCGGCGGTCGCGGACGGCGTCCCGGTCCGCTTTCTCGACCCCGCGGTGCCCTGGGCGGGCGAGGTCGGCGCCGCGCCCGACGGGGGACGCCTCCACGCGTACCTCGCGGCGCGCGTCTCGCTCCGCTTCGACGACGCCAAGGCCGACCTCGACCACACGGAGGAATGGGAGGCGCTGTACGGGCCGCTCGACGAGGGGCTCGACCTTGAGAGCGAGACCCCGGTCGACTACGACGACCGCGACTTCGGTAGCGAGTCGCCGGCGAACGGGGGTTACGTGCTCCCGCAGGCTCCGGTCGCCGAGGCGAGCTTCTTCCGCGACGCCACCACGCAGATCCGGCGGCGGCTCGTCGACAACCAGACGCTCGAGATCCAGCGCAACCGCTCGCTGAAGCTCTACTCCCGCCCCGGAGAGACAGCCGAGCAGTTCGCCGAGCGTTGCGACCAGGCGGCGCAGATCGAGGCGGACCGCGAGACGGCGAAGATCCGCGACCGCCTGGAAGCGAAGCGCGACCGGCTCGAGGACGCGCTGGAAACGGCCCGCCGCCGCGTCGAGGAGCTCGACTCGAGCGTCCAGTCGCACCGAACGACGGAGCTCGTCGCCGGGGCCGGGTCGATCCTCGGCGCGCTGCTCGGCGGGAAGCGAAGCACGCGCTCGATCGCCAGCTCGGTCGGAAGCGCGGCCTCGCGACGCGGGGTGAGCGCGCGCGCCGCGGAGCGCAAGCAGACCGCCGAGGCGAAGGCGCAGCAGAAGGAGGCCGAGCTCGCCGACCTCGAGCAGGAGCTGCTCGACGAGGTGGCGGAGATCGACGCCCGCTGGCAGGAAGCCGCCGCGGACGTCGAGACGCTGTCGATCCGGGCCGAGGCGGCCGACATCCGGGTCATGCAGCTGACGCTGCTCTGGGTGCGGACCGCCTGAGCCGTCCCGGGACCGTTAGATCGTCGGACGTCCGGCCGCCGTCGGAAGCTGGCCGCTCGGGGTCCTCTCGTCGACCGCGCGGGGAAGCTCCCGCGAGAGCTCGTCGGCGACCTCGTCGGACGACTTGCCCGACTCCTGCGCCATCCGGTCGATCTCGTCCTGCCCGAGGCCCTGCTTGACCTCGTCCTTCGTGATCGGGTCGTTCTGCCCCGTCCCGATCCACGACTCGACCTTGTCGCCGAGCCCTGAGGACCGCAGCTTCTCGACGAGCCCGTTCACGTCGTCACCGTACTTCTGCATCAGCGAGTCGAGGGTTCCCATCGCGTACCTCCTGAGATTGACGCGTCGATGCGTACCCGTACGCCCGGGCTCGTAACCGCCCGCCAGGGCCGGGCATACTGGCGCCGGGCCCCGTAGCTCAGTGGATAGAGCGGCAGACTTCGAATCTGCGTGCGGAGGTTCGACTCCTCCCGGGGCCACTCCGACGGCGAGCGGCGGCGCTCAGAGTCGCACGATCGAAAGCAGGTACTCCTGCGGCAGGCGGAGGCTGCCGTCGTCGGCCTGGTTCGCCCCGGCCCAGATCTCGACGATTCGCGCTCTCAACTCTCCGAAGCGCTCGCCGAGCAGCGAGTGCGCGACGACCATCGGGCCCATGCGCTCGACGAAATGGTCGACGAAGCCCTCCAGCGAGTCCCACTCGATCCAGTTGACGTGGCGCTGGAAGTCGAAGCCGGTCGCGGCGGCGCCGAACCGCTCTTGCACGTAGTCCTCGGTGCCCCAGAGGATCGGCGGTGATGCGTAGTCCGGCGGCGGTGGCATGAACTCGCCGCCTGCCCTGAGCGTCTGCCCGGCGACGCCGTCCGGCGTCCAGCTCGCGGTCACGATCGACCCGCCGTGGCGGCACACACGGATCATCTCGTCGGCGACCCGCTGGTGACGCGGGGCGAACATGTGCCCGACCGTGGAGAGGACGCGGTCGAAGGATTCGTCCTCGAACGGCAGCTCCTCCGCGTCGCCCTCGACCCACTCGACCTCGAGCTCGGCCGCCGCCGCCTTCGCTCGACCCTGCTCGAGCAGCTTCGGAACGAGGTCGAGTGCAGTCACTCGCCCGCCTGCGCGTGCCGCCTGGATAGCGGCGTTCCCCGTGCCGCACGCGACGTCGAGGACGTCCAGGCCCGGCTCCACTCCCGCACCCTCGACGACCCGCGCACCGATGTCCGAGATGTACTCGGAGAGCGTGGCGTAGTCCCCGGCGCCCCACACCTCGCGCTGCCGCGTCTTGAACTCGTCCAGCTGCACAGCCATGTGCACCTCCTCGGAGCAGTTCGACCTCGTGGATGAGTGCCGGACCTCGCGCAGCTGTTACAGACCGGGACGCGTCAGCGCGACCAGTCGCGGAAGGCTGCGGTGAGCGTCTCCGCCGCCTCCGGCGAGAGCGAGTCCTCCGGTAGCCGGCCGAGCAGGCGGATCGTCTGCCGCATCTGGTCGAGATACGTCGTGCACTCGCCGCACTCGGCCAGATGTGCCTCGAAGCGCGCCCGGTGGAGCGGCGCGAGCCGGTCTTCGACGTAGTCGGTGACGAGCTCGACGAGCTCGCGGCAAGGCATCTCGGCCACGATGTCCTGGGTCATCTCTGCTCCGCCTGGTGCACGTGCTGCTCGATCGCCGTTCGCACCCGCGAGCGCGCCCGGTGCAGCAGTACGCGCTGATTGGTGTCCGTGAGGCCCAGGACGCTGCACGCGTCCGCCGCGTCGAGACCTTCGAGGTCGCGAAGGACGAGAACCTCGCGCTGCGCCGGCGGGAGCGCGACGATCGCGCCGAGGATCACCTCGCGCGTCTCGGCCGCGAGCAGCGCTTCCTCCGGGCCAGGCCACGGCAGCGGGCCGAGCGCCCAGTGTCCGGGCCAGCGTGCGTCCGAGGGGAGGAACCGTGCCCCATCGACGACCGGCCCGCCGTCGTCCAAGGGAAGCGGGACGGACCGCCGTTCTGCGCGCGCCCGCGAGCGCGCGAGATTCACGACGATCCCGAGCACCCACGTCCGCAGGGAGGAGCGACCGTCGAACCGATCGAGGTCGCGCAGGACGACGAGCCAGGCCTCCTGCACGACCTCCTCCGCGACCGCGCGGCTCTCGACCCGTGCGCGGGCCACTCCCAGCATCACACTGCTCCACCTTCGGACGAGCCCGGCGAAGAGTCGTTCGTCCCCGTCTCGGAGCCCTGCGATCAGGGCATGGTCGTCGGACGCACGCGCCCACACCCGTAGGCTCGACGGAGGCACCCGAGCCACGGGCCGATCTTGCCACGATCAGTGGGCCACCGGCGAGACACACGGGTCGGGAGGGCGGGCGCGAGCCCGCCCTCCCGATCGTCGGACTACGGGCAGGGCGCCGTGAACGGCCCCAGGTTGCGCGTCGCGGTCGTGAACTGGCAGCCGTACGTCGGCGCCGCGACGACGGACGGGGTGAGGACGTCGTCGCCCGCCGGCTTCACGCCCGCCTCGACCCAGCGCACGAGGTCCGTGAACCCCGCCACCATCTCCGCGGCCGTGAAGTCGCAGTGACCGACGCCACGGATCGCACGCTGGACGACCCGGTCGGAGAGGCCTGCCGCGGCGACTCGCCGGGCGTAGACCTGCTCCATCGAGAAGGGCACGAACAGATCGCCGAGATCGTGCAGCGTCAGGACCGGCACGGGTGGCGTCCCGTTCACCACGGGGACGTTCGCGACCCCGTGCTCGATGCGGCCCGCCGGAGTCTGCGCCACGCGCAGCACGGATGCGTTCAGCGCCTGCTCGGCGGGACTGAGCGCGGGATCGGTGTCGAACTGGTACACGGCGTCGGTGTTGTCGACGACGACGCCCGGCGAGCGCGGCACCGTCCCGTCGAGAGCGCCGAACTGGAACAGGAAGTTCGCCCAGCTCGGGAAGGCAGCGTCGAAGAGCGGACGGTCGCCGCCCGAGCGCAACTCGGTCAGCGACTTCAGGTTCTGGCCGGCAGGCGTGAGGGCGAACGGCCACGGTGCTCCCAGGATCGCCTGGATCTGCGGCACGGAGACGGCCGTCCACGCGACCGGATCCGGCGGGAAGGTCGCCGGCACGCCCGCGAGGGCGGCGGCGGCGAGGTTGTAGTCGAGGTAGAAGTCGAACAGCTCGTGGTCGCCGAGCACGCCGCAGATCGGCATCGCGCCGTCGTACGCCTGCGGGTACTGCTCGATCGCGGCCGCCGTGACGTGGCCGCCCATCGAGGCGCCGGTCAGGTACGTCAGCTCCGGCTTCCCGACGATCCCGTTGAACCGCTGCGTGAGCGCGTGGGTGTCCTTCACGCCCGCCTCGACGTCGTACTCGTTCCTCGAGTAGCTGGACGCCGCCCAGGCGTAGCCGTTCGCGGCGAGGAATGCCCGCAGCGGATGGTTGTCGACCGTGAGCTCGAGCCCGCTCCCGCGGAACCCGTGCGCCCACATGACGAGCCGGTGGTTCCAGCTCTGCGGGACCTCGATCCGGTAGCCCGCGCCGTTCTGGATCCCCCAGTAGCGAGTCGTGGCGATGCCGGGCAGGGCGGCGAACGGGAGCTTGGACTCGTCGACGAAGTACCCGGGCGGCGAATCCGCCGTCGCCGGGCCTGCCGACGCGGCCGTCACCGCCGCCACGAGCACCGTCAGGATCGCGATCAATCGAATAGCACGCCTCATGGGCGCCTCCCCTCGATCGACGACGCGCCGAGCGTACCACCCTTCAATCCGACCGCCCGCGGACGTGGGTAGTTACCGTGAGCAAGATCGAGAGAGAGGGGGAACTCCGATGATTCGCGTACTTCTCGTGCTGGCGGCCGCGTCGGTGCTCGTCGGCACCGCCGTCGCCGCGACGAACCAGGCATTCCCGGCCCGTATCGACCTGCCCGACGGCTTCCAGCCGGAGGGCATCGCGACGGCGGGTCAGCAGTTCTATGTGGGCTCGATCCCGACCGGCGACGTCTACCGCGGCAGCCTCCGGACGGGTCAGGGGTCGCTGTTCGTGGACGCGCCCGCCGGCAGGCAGGCGATCGGGATGAAGGTCGACCGTGGGCGGCTGTTCGTCGCCGGCGGGCCGACCGGGGACGCGTACGTCTACAACGCACGGACGGGGGCGACGATCGCGGCGTACGAGCTGCCGACGAGCGGCGGGACGTTCGTCAACGACGTCGTCGTCACGAGGCAGGCGGCGTGGTTCACCGACTCCCAGCGAGACGCGCTGTACCGGCTGCCGCTGGGTCCCGGTGGCAGGCCCGGGGCAGTGTCCGCGGTGACGACGGTCGGCCTCACGGGCGACTACCAGCACGTCAACGGGGCGTTCAACCTGAACGGCATCGCGGCGACGCCCAATGGGAAGACCCTGATCGTCGTCCAGTCGGCGACCGGAAAGCTGCTCACCGTCACGCCGGGCGGCGTCACGAGGGCGATCGCGCTCGCCGGAGGTCAGACCGTGCCGAACGGCGACGGGATCCTGCTGGACGGGAAGACGCTGTACGTCGTCCAGAACCAGAACAATCAGGTGGCGAAGATCCGCCTCGCGCCCAACCTGCGCTCGGGGAGGGTGCTGACGAGGATCACCAATCCCGGCTTCAGCGTGCCGACGACGATCGCCGAGCAGGGCTCCCGCCTGTACGCGGTGAATGCGCGCTTCGGGACGCCGCCGACGCCGACGACGGACTACTGGGTGACGCGGCTGAAGAAGTAGTCAGGCTTTACGGCTTCCCCCCGTAGCGGCGCTCGCGCCGCGTTTCGCGCGCACGCGCGCGCCAGCGCCGCTTGAGCTCGCGGTGCTCGCGGGACCCTCTGCGCATGCCGACGTGGCGGAGCTCGCGCTGGAGCTTGAGATAGCTCGCCCAGCGGGCGCGGTCGAGCGAGCCCGACTCGAGCGCCTCCCGGATGGCGCAGCCGGGCTCCGTCTCGTGGGCGCAGTCGTTGAACCGGCACTGCGCCGCGAGCTCCGCGACGTCGGAGAAGGCGCTGTCGACGTCGCCCTCCCAGACCTGCAGCTCGCGGAGCCCGGGCGTGTCGACGAGGATCGAGCCGTCCCGGAGCACGAGCAGCTGCCGGTGCCGGGTCGTATGGCGCCCGCGGCCGTCCCGCCGGAGGTCGCCCGTCGGCATCAGCGTGCGGCCGGCGAGGCGGTTCACGAGCGTCGACTTGCCGGTACCGGAGGACCCGAGCAGCGCGAAGGTCCGCGCGGGACGGAGGAACGCACGCACCTCGTCGATCCCATGGCCCGTCACGTTGCTGACCGCCAGCACCGGCACGCCGACCGCGACCGCGGCCGCCTCGTCGAGCTTGCGCAGGTCGTCGCAGACGTCGAGCTTCGTGAGCACGACGACGGGGTCGGCCCCGCTGTCCCAGGCCGCGAGCAGGTACCGCTCGAGCCGGCGCGGGTTGAAGTCCCCATCGAGGCCGGCGACGAGGAAGAGCGTGTCGACGTTCGCGACGAGGATGTGCTCCTCGGCCTTCAGCCACGGCGTCTTGCGCGAGAACTTCGTGCGCCGCGGAAGCACCGCCTCGATCGCGGCCCCGTCGCCGGGCGCGTCGCAGATCGCGACCCAGTCGCCGACCGCGGGCATGCCGCCCCAGAGCTCGTCGTCCCGGAGCTTGCCGCGAGCGTGCGAAAGCCGGTCGCCGCGGGTACCGCGGACGTAGTAGCCGCCACGGTGCTCCGCGACGACGCGAGCTGGCTCGAAGCCTCGCTCGGAGTGGGTTGTGAAGGCCGCCTCGAGCTCGTCGGTCCAGCCGAGGGCGGCCAGGGTTGGATCGAGCAACGCTGACTCCTCTTCTCGAAGGTGAACCTGGCCGCGGCTCGACGTCATGCGCAAGGCCGAGATCCGCTCGCGCGGATCTCGGCCGCGCGAAAACCCCTGAACCCGACCGCATCGCGGTCGCGACGAGGGCTCTCTCGGCGGGCGGTCCGCTAGCTGCGGATGACGTCGAGCCGGAGGGATGTGCGAACTGGGACTTTCATGTGCACGGCCTCCTCTCGCTCGACGGGACCCGTTCAGGGTAGGGGGTGGAGCGGCTCGCGTCAACGTGCGGGTCTCGGCGAGGAGCCGCGATATCCTCGGCTCCCCGATGACCGAGACCCACCCCGTCCCGGCGGCGCCTTCCCGCCGGCCCGGCCGCTCGTGGAAGCGCTGGCTCGCGTACACGGCGATCGTCGTCGCCGTCGTGCTCGTGGGCGGCTGGATCGGGGCCGCGTTCGTCCCGCGCTGGTGGTCGCAGCGCGTGGCCGATCAGGTCGAGGGCAGCATCCTGTCGGGCAGCTCGCTCGGGGTCTTCTACGGCTTCGTCTTCACGTTTCTCCCTCTGCTCGTCGTCGCGTGGGCGATTCGCAAGCGACGCTCCTGGAAGGCGTGGCTCGCATTCGCCGCGCTCGCGATCGTGCTCGCCCTCCCGAACCTGTTCACGCTCGGGATCGTGCTCGGGTCCGGCAACGCGGCGCACGCGGGCGAGCGCACGCTCGACGTCGAAGCCCCCGGCTTCCGCAGCGGAACCGCGATCGGGGCGATTCTCGCCGTGCTCGTGTTCGGCGTGCTCTGGTGGCTCCTGCGCTCGCGGCGGAGTGCCCACCGCGAGCTCGAGCGGATGCGGGCCGAGGCGCAGGCGCGAGCCGAGGAGTCAGCTGGCTCCGGCACGTAGGCTCTCCGTCGTGCCCGACCTGACCGAGATGGTCAACGAGCAGATGCCCCTCGGCGCGACGCTCGGCATCCGCACGAGCGGAACCCCGGACGAGGTCGAGGCCACGCTCGACTGGGCGCCCGAGCTGTGCACCGCGGCGGGAGTCCTCCACGGAGGCGCCCTCATGGCGCTCGCCGACTCGGCCGGAGGTGTGTGCGCCTTCCTGAATCTCCCGGCGGGAGCGCACACGGCGACGATCGAGTCGAAGACGAACTTCTTCGGCGCGGTGAGGGAGGGGACGGTTCGCGCGCGCTCGCGCCCGCTGCATCGCGGGCGGACGACGATCGTCGTCGAGACCGACCTGTACGACTCGTCCGACCGCCACGTCGCCCGCACGACGCAGACCCAGGCGATTCTCACCCCTTGACGTGACGCCTCGAATCCCGGTTTGATCCCCGCCAGGGCGATGTCCGAGCTGCCGGTGAGCGCCGAGACGATCGATGGGCTGCCCGCTGGGGGTGGCGCCGACATGGTCCGGCTCGAGGGCCTCCGCAAGAGCTTCGGCGACAACCTCGTCCTCGACGGCATCGATCTGACGGTCGCCCACGGCGAGGTGCTCGTGGTCATCGGGCCGAGCGGGAGTGGGAAGAGCACGCTGCTCCGATGCGTGAACCTGCTCGAGCCGATCCAGGCGGGGAAGGTCTTCCTCGAGGGCGAGGAGATCACGCGCAAGGGCGCGAACGTGTCGGCGATCCGGCAGCGAATCGGGATCGTCTTCCAGCAGTTCAACCTGTTCCCGCACCTGACCACGATCGACAACCTCACCCTCGCGGCCCGGCGGATCCGCAAGATCCCTCGCGGCGAGGCCGAGCGGCGCGCACGCGAGCTGCTCGCGAGCGTCGGGCTCGAGGAGAAGGCCGACCAGCACCCGCACCAGCTCTCGGGCGGTCAGCAGCAGCGCGTCGCCATCGCGCGGGCGCTGATGATGCAGCCGCACGTGATGCTGTTCGACGAGGTCACGTCGGCGCTCGACCCGGAGCTCGTCGGCGAGGTGCTCGTCGTCATGCGAGACCTCGCGCGGGAGGGCATGACGATGCTGATCGTGACCCACGAGATGCAGTTCGCCCGTGAGGTGGGCGACCGGGTCGTGTTCATGGACGGCGGAAAGATCGTCGAGGAAGGCCCGCCGCTGGACGTGCTCGACCACCCGAAGGAGGAACGCACGCAGCGGTTCCTGCGCAGGACCCTCCAGCTCGCTGACTCGCTGGAGGAGCTCACCATCGAGGAGGAAGGAGACTCCGAATGAGACGACTTGGCGTCATCGTCGCGGCCACCGCCCTCGCGAGCGTCATGCTCGCGACCTGGGGCGGGGCGGCGTCCGCCCGTGAGGCAGGCCCGGCAACAGCAGCCCAGAAGCGGCCGAAGCTCCCGCCGCTGCCGGCGAACATCAAGTCCCGCGGCTTCTTCAACATCGCCGTGAAGTGCGACTCGCCCCCGTTCGGCTACATCGACGTGCGCGGTCGGAATGCGGGCTTCGACGTCGAGATCGCGCGCCGCTTCGCGGCCTTCGCTTTCGGCAAGCGCAACCGCGCACGGCTGTCGTGCGTGACGACGCCGGGCCGCGAGCCGGCGCTCACGTCCGATCGCGTGGACATGGTCCTCGCAACCTTTACGTACACGCAGGACCGCGAGACGCGCATCGACTTCTCGCGCGCCTACTTCAAGGCGCAAGGTCGGTTGCTCGTCCCGAACAGCGCGCCCAACAACTACCTCTCCCAGCTCGCCGGGAAGACGATCTCCACGACAACCGGCTCGATCTACGACCGGTGGATGAAGAACTGCTTCAAGGACACGAAGGTCATCGCGACGGACAGCTTCACGAACGCGCTTCTCGAGTTCAGGAACGGCCGGGCGGACGCGATGATGTGGGACGACACCGTTCTCGTCGGCGTTGCCGCGACGGACCGGAACGTCAAGCTCTCGAGCGACACGTTCCTGGCGCTTCCGTACGGCATCGGGATCAAGCAGGGGAACACGGCGCTCAAGCGCTGGATCGACTCCCGCCTGAACGTCCTGAAGCAGCGAGACGCCTTCAACGCGATCCTCAAGGAGAGCGTGCCGGCGCGGGAGTTCGCGCGGTTCCAGCGGAGCATCCTCAGGCCGAACAACACGTTCACCTACACGCAGGGGGACGAGACGACCAAGTGCCCGTAGCGGGCACGATGGGTCAGACACGAGGAGCGGCCGCATCCGCGGCCGCTCCTCCTCTTCGATGACGCTCCAGCTCCTGCTCGTCGCCTCGAACTTCCTCGGCGACCTCTGGACCTACCTCCAGGACTACGGCAGCGAGCTCGCAGCGGGGTTCCGACGGACGATCCTCGTCTCGGGGATCGCGATCGCGGGCGCCTTGGTGATCGGGCTCCTGCTCGGCGCGGCGCGGGCGCACCGGATCCCGGTCGTGAGCCAGCTCGCGGCCGTGTACGTCGAGATCATCCGCAACACCCCGATCCTCGTGCAGATCTTCTTCCTCTACTTCGGGCTCGCGACCCTGGGGACGAAGGAGGTGCTCGGCTTCACTCTCGACTTCCGCCTCGACGCGTTCACGGTCGCCTGGCTGTCCGTGATGATCTGGGGCGGCGCGTTCAACACCGAGAACTTCCGCGCCGGCTTCGAGGCGGTCCCGCACCGCTACCGGGAGGCGGGCTTCGCGCTCGGCTTCTCCCGCGTCGCGACCTTCCTCAACGTGACGCTGCCGATCGGGGGACGCATCGCGCTCCCGTCGTCGATCAACACCTACGTCAGCATCCTCAAGAACACGTCGCTGATGTACGTGATCGCGTATCCGGAGCTGACGACGACGGCGCTCCAGATCAACGCGCTGACCCTGCAGACGGTCGAGACGTTCACGGTGCTCGCGATCGTCTACCTCGCGATCGTCTGGACGATGTCCGCAGGAATTCGACTGCTCGAGCGACAGCTCGCCCTTCCGGAGGAGCGTGGGTGAACGCTCGCCTACCGCTCGCGTTCGCGGGGAAACCATGTTTTCGCCGCGTGCCCACTTCTTCTCGAGAGCGTGGGGAACCTCCCGGTTCCCCACGCCCCTCCCGACTCATGAGGTCGAGGTGAGCTCATGAACCTCCCCGACTGGATCAGCCCCGTCGCCCGCTACATGCTCGAGGAGGGGCTGCGGAACACGCTGCAGATCTCGGCGATCGCCCTCGCCGGCAGCACGATCATCGGGATCGCGCTCGGGACCCTGCTCACGATCCGCTTCCTGCCGCTCGCTGCGGCAATCCGCTTCTACATCGAGGTCTGGCGTGGGCTGCCGATCCTCGTCACGATCTTCATCATCTTCTTCCTGCTGCCGGCGCTGAGCCCCTCGCTCCGCTTCAGCGCGCTGACCGCGGCCGCGATCGGGCTGATCCTGTGGGGGAGCGCCCAGGTCGCCGAGGCGACCCGCGGCGCCGTCGTCTCCATCCCCCGCGAGCAGCACGAGGCCGCCTCCGCCCTCGGGTTCGGCTGGGTCGGCCGGCACGTGTTCGTGATCCTCCCGCAGGCGCTGCGCCGGCTGCTGCCGCCGATGGTCGGCCTGCTCGTGAACATCATCCAGAACACGACGATCGCCCAGGTGATCGGCGCCGCGGAGCTGCTCGAGACCGGCGAGCGGCAGGTCGAGCGCCTGACCTTCGAGGGCCAGAACCACGCGCTCGAGATCTACGCCGCGGTGATGGTCGTCTTCTTCCTCATCTCGTTCCCGCTCACGCGGCTCGCCGCGTACCTCGAGCGCCGGCTCGTGTAGACAGGATCGCGCCGGAGCGGCGCTATCCTGTCCCTCGCCGCGGTGGCGGTAGCTCAGCTGGTAGAGCCCCGGGTTGTGGTCCCGGTGGTCGCGGGTTCGAATCCCGTCCGCCACCCCTCTTCGAGCCGTTCGGTGCCACCGAGCAGAGCTCGGCCAGTCGAATGTCGCGAGCCACGCCCTCCAGGGGAGTTGACGACTGGGCGTCCGCCGCGGAATGCTTCGGACGTGGAGGACTACGAGCTGATCGCGCAGGAGCTGAGCGAGCTCGGGGAGAAGATCCGCGGCCTCGACGTGCGGCTGGCCGAGGTCGAGAGGGTGAATGCGCGGCTCGAAGACGCGGCCCTGACGACGGCTCGCTCCCTCGGAGAGATCTCCCGACACTGGGACGCGGTGTACGAGGCGATGCGTCGCGCCGAGGATCCAGCGGGGAGCTCCGGTTCGGATGGTGACGCCGTGGAGAAGGGAGCTCGGCGAATCCAGGAGAGTCCAACGCAACCGCATACACGGGACTGAGGGAGGCTTTCCGAGAATGGAAGACCACGGACCCTCAGCTGGCTCCGACGGTCCCGATACCTACGCGGAGGATCGGACCACCCGCCTCCATCGGAATCGCGTCGTGGGCTTGACCCTGTGCATCCTGCTCTGGGCGGTGAGCATCGTTCCACTGGCACGCGAGTCGATGGACGAGCGAGAAGGGGCGAGCAGCGTCGCCGTCTATCTGGCAGTCGCTGCCATCAGCCTGGGAGCGGGGGCCGTGCTCCGGGGTCTCTACGTCCTGCTCAGGAAGCGCCCGTTCTGGTCACCGTGGGTGTTCCTCATCGCGTCCGTGCTCGCGATCGCGGGCTGGGCAGTCCAGAGTGCCGGGGAGAAAGAGATCCCGATCGCGGGCATTCCAGCTCCGGACTCGAGTGATGAGCCGAGGCCGGGGGCGCGCAGCGCGTAGTCGCGTGGGATCTCGGGCGCTGGCTGTGGCGCCCGCCGGTTTCAGCCGAGACGAGCGAGGGCCCGGCGGTGCCAGGCCCTCGCCACGAGATGCGGGGAGATCTAGGCGCGCGTGACGCGCGGACTCTGAGCAACCACCTCGCCGCTCGTGATCCTGGGCTCGTTGGGAATCGCGGTCTCGAGCTTCTCGTCACGAATCCAGGTCGCGACGACGTTCGAGGACTCCTTGCCCTGCTCGGGCGTCTCGAAGAGGCCGAGTGAGCTGAAGACGCCGTTGCCCGCCTCGATCAGGTAGTAGCCGGCGAACCCGGGCAGCGTGCTGAGCTTCGGGACGAGGCTCTCGTTGACCTTCCTCGTCACCTCGGCGGTCCGGGCCTGGTCGACGCCGTCGTACCGGCGAATGGTTGCGTGCATGTGATGCTCCTTCAGTTCCGATCAGGACGGAGAGTCCGAACGAACCCTCTGCGGCGCTCGGGCCGGTGGGACAGGCGACGAGGACTAGGCCCTCGGCGTCTTCAGGGATACCCGACGCGCTGGTACCACCATAGCTGCGATCTGCACGCACTGTGTTGCGTCTCACGAAGGTCGTCTCCGACACCGCGAACTACAGCGATGCCCCGCCTCCGTCTTCCCACGCATCCACTTGCCCACGCTCACCCGTGGCGGTTGCTCGACGGCGAGATCGCGCTCCTCGTCGGCGAGGATCGTCGACCTGGCACCAAGGGCCTGCTCGACGCGGGGCGGTCGCACGAGTTCGTCACGGCGGAGGGATGACCTTGGAGGTAGGAGCCTGATCAAGCCCACCACGCAGAGCATGTCGCCGCGGCCCTGCGCGGGCAGTCGGCAGCGCGGCTTCGCGCAGTGATCGCGGGGTCACGCCTGCGGCAGCTCGACGCGGTCCGCCTCGCCGATCTCCCTGAGCACGCGCGCGGGGTTGCCGACCGCCACCACGCCCGCGGGCAGGTCGCGCGTGACGACGGCGCCCGCGCCGACGACCGTGTCGTCGCCGATCGCGACACCCGGGCAGACGACGACCCCTCCCCCGAGCCACACGTTGTCCCCGATCGTGATCGGCTCGGCGTACTCCCAGCCGACGCGGCGCGGCCCGGGGTCGATCGGATGCGTCGCGGTGAGGAGCTGGACGTTCGTGGCGAGCTGGCACGCGCTGCCGATGCGAATCGGCGCGACGTCGAGGATCACGCACCCGTAGTTCACGAACGTGCGCGCCTCGATCGCGACGTGGCGTCCGTAGTCGCAGCGAAAGGGAGGCTTGACGACGACCCCCTCTCCGACCTTGCCGAGCAGCTCGCGCAGGACCCGGTCCCGCTCGTCCTGGGCGGAGTGCGGCGTCGCGTTGTACCGCTCGAGGAGCTCCTGCGCCCGCGCGTGGTCCGCGGCGAGCTCGGCGTCGCCCGCCAGGTAGAGCTCCCCACGCAGCATCCGCTCCTTCATCTCGCCCATCGCTCACTAGCATCCTGCACGTGCGGCACACGCGGCACGGCTGGTGGCTCGAGGAGGCCGGCGAGGTGGTGCCGACGCGGCCGCTCGAGGGGGACGCGAGCGCCGACGTCGTCGTGGTGGGCGGCGGCTACCTCGGGCTGTGGACCGCCTGGCAGCTGCTCGAGCTGGAGCCGGGTCTCGACGTCCTCGTCCTCGAGGCCGCGATCTGCGGGCACGGGCCGAGCGGGCGCAACGGCGGGTTCTGCGAGACGCTCTGGGGCGACGCGGCGGCGCTCCGGGAGCGCGCGGGCGAAGCGGCCGCGCTCGCCGTGTGCCGTGCCTCCGAGGACGCGGTGCACGCGATCGGCGCCTGGTGCGACACGAACGACGTCGACGCGTGGTACCGGGCGGCGCCGCTGCTGCGCGTCGCGACGACCGAGTCGCAGCTCGGCTCGTGGGACGACTCGATACGCGCGGCGGGCGCGCTCGGGGCGCCGGACGAGCTCACCGCCCTGGGCCCGGAAGAGGTGCGCGGGCGCTGCGACTCGCCGCTCTTCCTCGGCGGCGCGCTCCAGCGGCTGAACGCGACCGTCCAGCCGGCCCGGCTCGCGCTCGGGCTGCGCGCGAAGCTCCTCGAGCGCGGCGCCCGCATCCACGAGCGGACGGAGGTGACGCGGCTGCACGAGGGCGGCGGCGTCGAGACCCGGCTCGGCCGCGTCCGCGCGCGTGCGAACGTCCTCGCGGTCAACTCGCGAACGGCCGGCTTCCCGGGCTACCGGCTCGCGCTCGCCGTCGCCTCGAGCCACATCGTCCTGACGGAGCCCGTGCCCGACGTGCTCGACGACCTCGGCTGGACGGGCGGCGAGGCGATCGTCGACGGGCGAACGCTCGTCCACTACACGCGGACGACCGAGGACGGGCGGATCGCGTTCGGCTGGGGCGGCGGAGTCATGGGCTTCGGAGCACGCGCGTCGGCGCGGCTCGAGCTCGACCGCGAGGTGGCCGACACCGCACGTGCGAGCCTCGAGCGCTTCTTTCCGCAGCTCCGCGGCCGCGCGGTCACGCACGCGTGGGGAGGGCCGATCGACGTCTCCCCCACTCACCTGCCGGTCTTCGCCAGCCGCGGGCGCACGCACCACGGCTTCGGGTTCACCGGGAACGGCGTCGGCCCCTCGTACCTGGGCGGCGAGATCCTCGCCCGCCTGGCGCTCGACCGGCGCGACGCGCGGACCCGGCTCGCGCTCGTCGAGCCGGAACGCACACGCTTCCCGCCAGAGCCGCTCCGCTACGCGGGAGGCTCCCTCGTCCGCCGCGCCCTGCTCGCGAAGGACGCCGCCGAGGACGAGGGCCGCGCGCCGGGGACGCTGACCGCGCTCGTCGCCTCCCTGCCGCGACGGCTCGGCCTCAACCTCCCGCGCTGAGGGCGGTCAGTCGGCCTTGCCGATCTGGTGGTGCCACGGGCGCCACCAGCGCGTGAGGTCGGCGTGGTCGCTCCCGCTCTCACGAGCCTCGATCAGCACGTCCCGGTGCGTCGGCTGGCCGAGGCGCTGGTGCGTCCACACGGCGACCGCGTCGTCGCCGTCGAAGTAGCAGAAGATCCTGCCGCCGGGCTTCCCGGGGCCGTGCATCCATTGCCGCTCCCCGCCCCAGGAGAACGCGGTGCACCGGCCGGAGTTCCGCTCGATGCTCTCGCGCCCGACGGCGCTCGTGTACGCCCGCCGGAGCGCGGCCCCGTTCGCGTACATCGAGATCTGCCAGCGATCGGGCAACCCGTTCGGGGGCAGGCAGACGGCAGTCTGCATTGCGTTGGGCTCCGCCACGGTCTGCAGCTGGCAGTCCTGCCAGAGCCTGGGCGGGACGAGGACGTCGAGGCCGGCGTCGGCGGGCAGCGGCGCGGCTCCGGGGGACGAGATCCCGCCCGGGCCGGGTGCGGCCGAGCCGGGCTGCCCGTGGTCGTTCGTCGTCAGGTAGACGACGGCGGCAGCGGTGACCGCGGCGATGCTGACGATGCCGATTGCGAGCTTCCAGCCGAGCGTGCGCCGCTCTCGCCCGAACGACTGGAAGACCCAGCGGCCCTGGGGCGCCACGTGCTCGTCGGACTGCGCGCTGAGGATGTGCACCGGGTCGGGGATGTTCTTCAGGCGGACACGTCCGCGATCGGTGAACGTGAGGCCGGCCATGCGACCTGCGAGCCGGTAGGTGGCCTCGCTGACGATGACCTCGCCGCCGTGTGCGCGCCCGCAGAGGCGGGCCGCGACGTTGAGGGCGGACCCGCGGAACGTGCCGTCGGCGAGCGGCGCAGCCTCCCCCGAGTCGATCCCGATGCCGACCCGCATCGGCAGCTCCTCGTCGAGCTCCGTCTCCTCGTCGAACCGCTTCTGGAGATCGACCGCGGCCCGGATCGCCTGACGTGCGGACGTGAAGACGGCGAGGGCCTCGTCGCCGCGGATCTCGACCATGTCCCCGCCGTGGGCCTCGATCCCCTCGCCGACGAGGCACGAGAACTTCGCCGCCAAGCGGGCGGCGGCCTCGTCCCCGAACTCGTCCGTGTACCGGGAGTAGCCCCGGATGTCGGCGATGACGAATGTTCGGACGCTTGCCTGCGCGTCTGTCACGACCTCGACAGTATGCGCGCTTCGCGGCGCCGCGTCTGTCGCGCAGCTCACACTTCGGAGACAAGTCCGCGGTCCGGGAGAATGACCCCGTGCCGGGCGGGCAGACACTGGTCACGACCGTCGTCGGGAGCTACCCGCAGCCGGAGTGGCTCATCGACGGCGAGCGCCTCGGCGAGCGCCTCCCGCCGCGCGTTCGGGCGCAGGAGCTGTGGCGGGTCCCCGAGCCGTTCCTCGAGGAGGCGCAGGACGACGCGACCCGCCTCGCCGTCTCCGACATGGAGCGCGCGGGAGTCGACGTGATCACCGACGGCGAGATGCGGCGAGAGAGCTACTCGAACCGCTTCGCGACGGCGCTCGAGGGCGTCGACCTCGACCAGCCAGGCGTTGCCCTCGACCGCACCGGGCACGCGAACCCGGTCCCGCGCGTCGTCGGCCCGATCCGACGGGCACATCCGGTCGAGGTGCGCGACGTCGAGTTCCTGCGCTCGCTCACGGAGCGGCGGATCAAGATCACCGTTCCGGGCCCGTTCACGATGACGCAGCAAGCCCAGAACGACCACTACCCGGACGAGCGCAGCCTCGCCCTCGCCTACGCCGAGGCCGTCAACGAGGAGCTGCGCGACCTGAAGGCGGCGGGTGCGGACGTCGTCCAGATCGACGAGCCGTACCTCCAGGCCCGGCCCGAGCCCGCCCGCGAGTACGCGCTCGACGCGATCGGCCGCGCGCTCGCCGGCATCGACGGGGACACGGTCCTGCACACCTGCTTCGGGTACGCACACGTCGTCCACGAGCGGCCCTCCGGCTACCCGTTCCTGCGCGAGCTCAACACCTGCGCGGCCACGCATGTCTCGCTCGAGGCCGCCCAGCCCGGGCTCGATCCGGAGGTCCTGCGCGACCTCCCCGACAAGGTCATCGTGCTGGGCGTCCTCGACCTGGGCTCCAGCGGGGTCGAGACGGCGGAGGTCGTCGCCGGGAGGATCCGCGCAGCGTTGGAGGTGGTACCCCCGGACCGGCTCGTCCTCGCGCCCGACTGCGGGATGAAGTACCTGCCGCGCGAGCGCGCGTTCCGCAAGCTCCAGGCGCTGGTTGCCGGCACGAGCATCGTCCGGGAAGATCTCGGGCTCTGAGTGGAGCGCCCGGTGGACACGCCCGTCAGCAGCATCGCCCACGCCTACCCGGACCGCGTCGAGGTGCGGGGGCGCGACCTGGCGGGCGAGCTCATGGGCAGGCTCGGCTTCAGCGAGTACTTCCACCTCCTGCTGACCGGCCGCGAGCCGACCGAGGACGAGCGCTTCGTCCTCGATCTCACGCTCGTCTCGATCGCAGAGCACGGGCTGATGCCGTCGAACGTGGCCGCACGGATGACGCTCGCCGCGGATCCGGGATCTCTGCACGGGGCGGTCGCGGCCGGGATCCTCGGAGCGGGGCCCGTGGTGCTCGGCACGGCCGGCGAGTGCGCGCGGATGCTCGCGGAGGCGCAGGCGCGCGTCGCGGCGGGCGCCACGCCCGAGCAGGCCGCCGCCGAGGTCGCGCGGGCGCTGTACGCCTCCGGTGGGAAGGCGCCCGGGTTCGGCCATCCCGTGCACCGCCCCGCCGACCCGCGGGCGGAGCGCATCCTCGAGCTCGCGGAAGCCCGCGGGATCAGCGGTCCCCACGTCCTCCTCGCGCGCCGTTTGCGCGAGGCCGTCGCCGAGGCGTGGGAGAGAGACCTCCCGATGAACGTCTCGCTGCCGATCGCGGCGGTGCTGCTGGACCTCGGCTACTCGGAGACCGCGGTCCGGGCCGTCCCGATCCTCGCGCGGACGGCCGGCCTGCTCGCCCACCTCGCCGAGGAGGAGGAGCGCCCGACCGGCTTCCTGCTCGCCGCTGCGGCCGAGGCGGCGGTCGAGTACGAGCCGCCGGAGTGATGCTCGAGCCGGAGGTCGAGTCGCGCCCCTGGGCCGAGCAGCTCGTCCTCGACGACGCGAGCTACCGCGCCCAGCTCGCGTACCTGCTCGAACGGTCGGCGTTCTATCGCGAGAAGCTCGGGCTCCGGTCGGCTGACGAGGCGGGCGGCCTCGCCGACATCGGCTCGCTGCCGCTGACGGAGAAGGCCGAGCTCAAGGCCACGACGAGCGCCGAGAACCCGGTTGGCGCCCATCTGTGCGTCGACCGCGCGAAGATCGTCCGCATCTACTCGACGAGCGGCACCACGGGCACGCCGAGCTACATCCCCCTGACCACCGAGGACGTCGAGAGCTGGGTCACGGGTTCCGCCCGCAGCTACGCGGCGTCGGGGGTCCGGCCGGGGCAGCGGATCGTGACGACGTACGACGCGGGCCCGTTCGTCGCGGGCGCCGCGCTCGCCGCCTTCGAGCGGATCGGGCTCGGCCACGTGCCCGTCGGCACCGGGAACACGGAACGGTTGCTGCTCGCGATCGAGCTCCTGCGGCCCGAGGCCGTCGTGCTGACGCCCTCCTACGCGGCGCACGTGATCGAGGCCGCGGCAGACCGGGGCCTCGACCTGCGGGGCTCGAGCGTCGAGCGCGTGCTCGTCGCGGGCGAGCCGGGCGGGGGCGAGCCCGAGTTCCGCGGGCTCCTCGAGGAGGGCTGGGGGGCCACGGTCACCGAGGCGATGGGCATCGGCGACATCGGCCCGTCGCTCTGGGGCGAATGCGAGGAACAGGAGGGGATGCACCTGGGAGCGCGCGGCTTCGTCCACCCCGAGCTGATCGACGCGGAGACGGGGGCAGCGGTTCCCCTCGAGCACGGCGCAGCCGGCGAGCTCGTGCTCAGCCACCTGCGGCATCGCGCCGCCCCGCTCCTGCGCTTCCGCACGCGCGACCACGTCGAGGTGCGGACGAGCCCGTGCGCGTGCGGGCGGACCGGCCCGCGTGTGCGCTGCGTCGGCCGGACCGACGACATGCTCGTCGTGCGCGGCGTCAACGTGTTCCCCTCCGCCGTCCGCGACGTGGTGGCCGCGTTCGCGCCCGAGGTGAGCGGCCACGTCCTCGTGCGGCCGGCGGCGGCCGGGGTCAAGCAGGAGCCGCCGCTGCCCGTCTCCGTCGAGCTCGCCCGCGACCGCGCGGGCAACGAGGCGCTCGCGGACGCGATCCGCGAGCGGCTACGGAGCGTCCTCGTCGTGCAGACGCGGATCGACCTCGTCCCGTGGGGGACCCTGCAGCGCAGCGAGTACAAGTCGAAGCTCGTGGAGCGGTAGGGTCGCCTCGATGCGGAAGCTGCAGACGCAGGGCGTCCACCACATCACGATCGTCGGGGCCGACCGCCAGACGTCGATCGACTTCTGGGAGGGCGTCCTCGGGATGCCGTTCGTCTTCGAGCAGCCGAACCTCGACAACGAGGCGGAGAGCCATCTCTACTTCGATCCCGGCGACGGCCGGTTGATCACCGTCTTCACGAACGAGGAGCGCGAGACTGACGGGAGCTCGCCACCGCGCGAGCCGGGCAACGTCCACCACCTCGCGTTCGCGCTCTCGCAGGCCACGTTCGCGCAGGCGGTCGAGCGCCTGGACGAGCGCGGGATCCGGCATTCGGGCGTGAAGGACCGCGGCTTCATGGACTCGATCTACTTCGACGACCCGCTCGGCCTCCTCGTCGAGCTGGCGTCGTACCGCTTCGAGCCGCCGCCCGGCTTCTCGCACGCAGAGGTGCTGCTCGAGGCGCACCGGATCCGCGTCGAGCGCGACGACTACTCGATCGGCCGCGAGCACCTCGCCGATGCGATCGAGGCGCTGGTCGCGCGCTCGCGGGCGTCGCTGTCCGACGATCGCGCACCGAAGAACCCCTATCCGTAGCGAAGGAGGAGCACATGGCCACGAACACGCTGAGCATCCTCAAGCCGAGCGTGAACAACCTGACCACCCGCATCTTCGTCCGCGCCGCGGGCCTCGACTTCGACGAGCTCGACGTGTGGGGCAAGAAGTCGACCCCGGAGTTCCTGGCCAAGGACCCGGCCGACCTGACGCCGCTGCTCGAGGAGGCCGGGCTGCCGAAGGGCTCGCTCTGGGAGAGCTGCGCGATCATGCAGTACCTCTGCAACAAGCACGGCCTCGACCGCTTCTATCCCACCGACCCGGGCGAGCGGGCGATGGTCGACAGCGCGATGTTCTACCTGATCGGCACGCTCTACCCGCTGCTCGCGCGTGCGACGTACCCGAAGCTCGGGTTCGGCCAGTACGCGGGCGAGGTCGCGACCTCGGACGTCTCGGACGACCTCAAGGAGCAGGCCCGGCAGGACGCCGAGGACGCGCTCGCGGGTCCGCTCGACGTCTACCGCGCCTGGTTCCTCGACGGGAAGACGTTCATCGGCGGCGACACCCCCTCGATCGCGGACATGCGCTTCGCGGCGACGCTCGAGTTCCTGCGCGCGATCGACTACGACTTCCCGGCCTGGGCCGAGGAGTACATGACCGCGATGGAGGAAGCGCTCGGCGACGCGTACACGGAGCCCGCGGCTGACGTGCGCGGATACATCGACTACGTGAAGTCGCAGAGCGCGTAGGAGCGGCCGGCGCGGTCGGCGCTCCCCCGGATGCAACCGACACCGCTCTGGGCCGTCCGCTGCAAGCGCCGTCGGGCGAAGCACGACTCGGGGCGTCGCAAGGCGTCAACGATCAGGCACGTTGTCGTCCACTCGACGGAGGGCGGGACCGCGGCGAGCGTTGCGACGTACTTCGCGACGACGGCGCGCGCCTCGACGCAGCTCGTCGTCGACGACCTCGAGTGCTACCGCTGTGTGCCGGACCTCGTGATCCCGTGGGGCGCGCCGGGAGTGAACACGTCGGGGCTCCACGTCGAGCACTGTGGGTTGGCCCGCTGGACGCGGGAGACGTGGCTCGAGCACGACGAGATGCTCCTCCGCTCAGCGGCGAAGGCGGCGCTCTGGTGCTGGACGTTCCGGATCCCTCGCCGCTGGCTGACCGTCGCGCAGCTCCGCGAGGGGAAGGCGGGACTCTGCCGGCACGCGGACGCCTCGTGCGCGTTCCCGACACGCGACCCGCACACCGATCCCGGCGCCGGGTTCCCGAGCGACGTGTACCTCGGCCACGTCCGCGAGCAGTACGCCGACATCCGCGCTGCGCAGGCTGAGTCCTCGGCGCTCTGACTCGCAGGCCCGCTCAGCCCGGAGCGGCGGCTCGTGCGACGTCTCCGAGGAGCGCCGCCAGCTCCTGCGGCCGCGACCACATCGGCCAGTGGCTCGTCGGCAGGTCGACCCACGTGAGGTCGCGGAGCTCGCCGAAGCCGCCGAGCCACGCGTAGCCCTCCCGGAGCGCGGCCTGGTACTGATCCGAGCTGAAGCCCGTGCACACGGCCGTGCTGGGCACGTCGAGGCGAGCATCGTTCGTCAGCTCGGGCACGGCGCGCAGGATGCCCCCCGGCTCGGGCACCGCTCGCCGCCGGAACTCCTCGAGCTGCTCCTCGGTGAGCCCGTCCAGGTTTTCCTCCGCCGCCAGCTCCTCCGCCGAGGGCAGGTGCAGCTCGACGCCGTCGAAGGCGGGATCGAGCGCGCCGGTCGCCGGTCCCGAGTCGACGTACACCAGCGCGGCGATCCGCTCGGGGACGCGGTCGCTCGCCGCATAGCCGGCGCCGCCGGCGCCGCTGTGCACGGCGAGCACGACCGGCGCTCCCGCCGCTTCCACCACCTCGCAGATCGCGTCGACGTGGTCGGGGAGCCCGATCGCGGAGCGGTCGGTGTCGACCGACTCGAGGCCGGGCAGGGTCAGGGCGAGGACGTCGTGACCGTCTGCGCGCAGGACAACCGCAACCTCGTCCCAGGCCCAGGCACCGAGCCAGAATCCGGGAACGAGCACGATCGGCGCGGACATCCCCTCCAGTCTAGGAGACGAGCTGCCCGTGTATTACCGCGAGCCGTATCGATCCAGTCGACGAGCGCGAGTGCCACCGGGAAGGCGGGCCTTTGCCGCCACGCGGACGCCTCGCGGGGGTTCCCGACGTGCGACCCGCACAGCGATCCCGGCCCCGGTTCCCGGTCGAGCTGTACCTCGGCGACGTCAGCACGCAGTACACGGAGATCCGCTCCGCCCGGACGCCGTCCCTCGGTCGGTACGGGCAGCGACGGCTAGGCCGGCCGTGCGAGGTGCTCGTCGATCCAGCCGTCCGCCGCTGCAGGCTGGATACCGAGCGCCAGAGCGATCTCACCGGACAGCAACCGTCGCGCCTTCGTGAAGATCTCACGCTCTCCCGAGGAGAGCTGCGGCTTCGCGCCTTTCGCAGAGCGGAGGCGCTCGCGCTGCGCGCCCTCGCTCACGATCTCCGCCAGCTGGATCGGGTCGCCGCCGGCCAGCTTCTCCATCGTCGCCCGTCGGCGGGAAAGCCAGGCATCCGTGCTGAGCTCGCCGTCGGCGAGGAGCGTCTCCTCGACGCGGCGCAGATCCGCCTTGCTCGCCAGCGGGCGAAGCTGCGTCTGCGCCAGCTCGAGCGGCAGCGTGACCGTGAGGTCGCCCTCGAGCGTCAGCACCACGACCTCGCGCGTCGCTCCGAGCACCGCCTGCTGCTTCCGCGCCGAGACCCGACCGATCCCGTGGTTGCCGTAGACGACGATGTCTCCGACTGCGAGCTTCACCTCCACAGCGTAGTCGGCACGTAGGAGCGCAGGCTGTCCGCAGCGGGCCCGCGTACACTGTGGTCGTACGGGACGAATACCGAAGGCGCTCGCGCCCTCCTTATCCGTTCAGGCCACAGGAACGATCGAGAGGCGGGTGCCATGAACGGCGCGGACCATCACGTCGCTCGTCGACGCGAGAACCAGAAGAAGGCAGCGGGCGATCCGGCGACCGATCCCCAGGGGCTCGTCGAGTTCGGCTGCGAGTGCTCGAGGAGCGAGTGCGAGCGGTCCGTGAGGGTACCGCTCTACGTCTACCGCCGCATCCTCGAGGCGGGGAACCAGTCGCTGCTGCAGGCGGGCCACCACGCCTCCGCGCAGTACCGCACGATCGTGTCGGTCGGCCTGATGCGGATCGAAGAGCGCGTCTAGTCGACAGGGTCCGCCGGCGGCGCGTCGTCGCCCAGGCCGCCCGCGGCCCGGTCATCGCCTCCGGCAGCAGCCCGCTCCTTGCGCTCGGCAGCCGCTGCTCGCTTCTTCTCCTGCTTGCGCTCTCGACGCTCGCGCACGGCTCGCTCGCGTGCCGCCTTCGCCTGGGTCTGCTGCCTCCGTGTGGCCATCGACGCGCCTCGTCCTCCCTCGGTACGGCTCAGACCTGGCGCAACTCGTGGGGATGCAGCAGCGAGAGGACGGAGCGATGAGTCGGAGGACCAGCCTAGCAATGCGCCTCGACGCGCACGCGCTGCGCCGGGCGTCCTGACCCCGTTCCGTGCAGTCGCTGTCCGCTCAGCCCTGGCGCGCCGCAGGTGTCGCGCGCGCGTTGATCGACGGTCTTCGCAACCGGATGGTCGTACGCGACGATCGTGTGCGCGCTCTGCTCCCGTGCCCGCTCGCCTCGTTCGACGACGCCGCCCGTGCTGCCCTCTCGAGTCGTTCCACGGCCGACTGACTGATCCGGTGGCCCTCCGAGCTGCCGGGTTCCTCGCCGGAAGTTCACCCCATCTCGAGCGCGACCGGGACGCCGCTCCGGCCCATCCTGCGCAGGTGCCGGAAGTGCGAGCCGAGGGCCGAGCGCAGCGAGCGCTGGGTGACGTAGCGGACACCGTGTCGCTCGGCGTTCCGCTGGACGATCGTGGCGATGTGCGAGTAGTGCGTGTGCGGCACCCGCGGGAACAGGTGGTGCTCGATCTGGTAGTTGAGGCCGCCGACCACCCAGCCGAGAACCGGGTTGCGGGGGCAGAAGTCGACCGTCGTCTCCACCTCGTGCACCGCCCAGAGCCGTCGCTCGCCGGCGAGCTGCTCGGCCGAGGCGAAGTCGGCTTCCTCGACGCAGTGTGCGAGCTGGAAGGTCACGGCCATGATCAGGCTCACGATCATCGAGTAGACGAGATAGCCGCAGAGGACCGCCCACCACGGATAGACGAGCATCGGCACGACGATCGCCCAGCCGACGAAGATCACCTTCCCACCAACGAGGCCGGCGAGATCCCAGCGGCGCGGCATGCGCAGCGCGCTCGTCCCGATGCTTCCCCGGGCCAGTGCGGCGACGTCGCCGACGGTCTGCCAGCGAAGCGCCATCAGGCAGTACAGCACCCAGATGTAGTAGTGCTGCAGCCGGTACCAGGGGCGGGGTGCCTGCACGGGCGTCAGTCGCGCGAACGGCACCTGGGTGATGTCGGCGTCGTAGGCGTCGACGTTCGTATAGGTGTGATGGGCGACGTTGTGCTTCACGCGCCAGGCGTAGCTCGAGAGCCCGAGCAGAACATCGGCCGTCCAACCCATCAGGTGATTCAGCCGGCGGGTCCGGAAGTAGGCGCCGTGATTGGCGTCGTGCATCACGCAGAACGCGATCAGCGACGTGCCGAGGATGAGCCCGCCGAAGCTGACGAGGCCGAGCCACGGGCCGGGGTGGCCGAGCACCAGCGTCAGCCACGAGGCGGTCAGGACGACGAACGCGACGACCCCTTTGGCGTACAGCTCGACGCGCCCTCGAACCCGGGTACGCCGGACGGAGAGATACTCCTCGACCTCGCGACGCGTCTGCTTGATGAACTCGCCGCCGTTGTCGAACGAGAGCTTCGGCGGAGAAGCGCTCCCCAGCGTGTCCACGTCTGTGATGGCGCAGCTCCTTCCGCTCGATCCGCATGGTGGACACGTTGGTGCCGACCACGTCGACCTTCCTTGCCGCTCGGTCGGGTCTTAGCCCCGAGTGAGACGGGGGCGCACCGCCAACGGCGGTGCGCCCCACGAGCTCAGACCGAGGCGACGACGCTGACGCTGCTCGCCTGCGGGCCCTTCGGGCCCTGCTCGACCTCGTACTCCACCTTCGCGCCCTCGGCGAGGCTCTTGAAACCCTCGCCTCCGATCGCGCTGTGGTGAACAAAGACGTCCTTGCTCCCGTCGTCCGGCGACACGAAGCCGTAGCCCTTGTCGTCGTTGAACCACTTCACGGTTCCGGTTGGCATATCTCCACCTCCTTCGACTGCTTCATGAACGTGCAGCGGAAGGCATGCATAGCCAAAACCGGTACTCGCTCTGATTCCTGCGATCGCCACCACAGTACCAGCCGACTCGAGGAGGCACTTGCCGTTCGCCGCCGCGGGCCGTGAGTTCGGCCCAGCTCGGCCGAAAGCACCGTTCCCGCTCAGCTCTTCGCAGTGAGGCTCCCAGGAACCGGCTGCGAACTCACGCGAGATCCGCTTCGCCCGAAGACATCGGCCGGCGGTCGCGTTCGCGCGTACGGTTGCTCGTCGCCGTGACGTCATCTCGATCGAGTCTCGGCGAACCTGTCGAGGCGCTCGATTTCTGACGACGTCAGCTCGAAGCCGATGGCGGCGTTCTCGGCGATCCGCTCCGAGTTCGTCGACTTCGGTATCGCGACGATCGCATGCTCGATGTGCCAGCGCAGTACGACCTGGGCCGGAGTGACACCATGGGCTTCTGCGATCCGGACGAGCTGCGGGTCGCGCAGGTTCATCGTCCTGAGCGGGCTGTACCCCTCGAGCTGCACACCGCGGCGCCGGTGCCCCTCGAGCACGCTCCGTTCGAAGAGCGCAGGGCTCCATTCGATCTGGTTGACCGCGGGCAAGCGGCCGGTTGCCTGCTCGAGCTCGTCGAGCTGTCGAATGCTGTAGTTGCTTACTCCAACCTCGCGTGCGAGCCCTTCCGCCTGCAGCTCGAGCAGCTGCTCCCATACGTCCGGTCGCGCGCGTCCGGCCGGCGGCCAGTGGATGAGCCACAGGTCGACGTAGCCGAGCCCGAGCGCGTCGAGACTGTCCCGGAGCGTCGCCCGCTCACGACCTGCTCGGCTCGGAGGAAGCTTCGTCGTGACGAAGATCTCCTCGCGCGGCACACCACTCTCTGCCATGGCCTGCCCCACGTGCGCTTCGTTCCCGTACGCCGTCGCAGTGTCGATGTGCCGGTAGCCGACCTCGAGCGCGCGAAGAACCGCACCTCGGGCGCCACTGCCCCGCGCCTGCCACGTGCCGAGCCCGAGAATCGGCATCTCGCTGCCCGAGGCGAGCCTGACGCTCGCATCCACGATCCGGCGTTGATCGCTCATGGCCTTAGCGGCTGAATGCCGCGGGTCGAATGAGGTGATTCGCTCGACAGATCACTACGATCACGTCGTGGCGGACGAGAAGCAAGCGGGATTCATCGCCGGTGGACCGCGCCGAGCGCGGAACGAAGGAGAAGGTTTCTGGGCCTTCCTGCGCGCCTGGATCGCGAGTCTCTTCAGCGTCGATCGCAGGATGTGAACGCGGGAGCTGGCGATCAGCCCCCGGCGGCGACGCCCTGGATCAGCGGACGCGTCGGCGTGGGGGGCCGTTCCTCGCTCTGCGGCGGCCTGCCCTCCTACTGGCTTCACGACCGCCCGCGTCTGCGCTCCAGCCCGCGTGAGCCGCTCCAGACGCTCACGCCTCGTCGAAGTCGAGCTCCCTCTTCTCGCCGCTCTTCGGCGGCTTGCCCGTGACGGCCCCGAGAACGATCTCCGCGAATTGGAGGACTTTCGGCTTCTTGTCCTCCCAGTACTCGGCCTCCTCGACGTCCACACGCAGCAGCCCGAGATGCGGATCGTCGACGCCGCCGGGGAACCACGCCTCCGCGAACGTGTTCCACAGCTCACGAGCCTTCACCCTGTCGTCGACGAGCTCGCCGCGGCCCTGGACGGAGACGTAGAGGTCCTTGTCCGGGGACCCGTAGCTGAGCCCGACGCGCGGATCTCGGGCGAGCGCCTGCGCAGCCGACGCCTGTTTCGAGATGAAGAACCAAAGGGTTCCGTCGAAGTCGTCGCCCTGCGTCCACATCGGGCGGCTGCGAAGCGAGCCGTCCGTTTCGGCGGTGGTCATCATCGCCACCCTGACGTCTTCGATCCTCTCCCAGAGCTCTCGGTGGTCGTCGCTGATTCGGTCGGAGTCTTCCATCGTGTGCCGCTCCTCCTCGGTCGCGTGGTCAGTGCTCGAGGGATTCCCGAGCCACCTCGTCCGGAAACGGAGCGCTTGTGTCTAGCGGTCGCGAGCGTCCGATCGGGAAGACGCTCGCAGCAGCTCCAGCGCCCGCAGCGTCGACTGCTCCTTGTCCTTCACCTCGAGGACACAATCGAGCGGAAGGTCGCCGACCTCGTCCACGAACGAGGAGAAGGCCGATTCGTCGAGGCTCTCGGCGTGCGCACCCGGCCGTCGACCGGGAGCCTGGGTCGAGAAATGAACCTCCTGGCGACCGTCGCAGGCACGCCACGTCTCGCCGGCGCGCGGGACGGCGTGGCGCAGCCCAGAGCCGTCGAGCGAGGGTGCCAGCTCGTGATGGAACGCGTCGAACACGACGGGTAGTCCGAGAGGCTCACAGGCCGCCAGCACGCTCGCGAGCGTCCAGCGCTCGTCGTTCTCGATCGCAAGCCGGCTACGCGTGTCGGCCGAGAGGCGCGCGAATCCCTCCCTGAAGCGCGCGACCGTGGCGTCCACGGGCCGACCGCTCATGTGCAGGACCATCTTGTGCGAAACGTCGAGCCCGAACGCGCGTAGCAGTCGCGCGTGATACTCGAGTTCCGCGATCGCGGCTGCGACGACGTCCGGCCGCTCGGACGACAGGACGATGTACTGAGCCGGATGCGTTGAGACACGCGCGTTCATCTGCCTCATCAGGCGGCCGATCGCCGCGAGCCTCATCTCGAACTCGTCCCACCAGGGGAGGACATTGGCCGGGTGCGACGCGAACGGCACCAGGTTCGAGGTCAGCCGGAACACCTGGATCCCCTGCTCCTCGTTCCAGCGAAGGATCGCTTCCAACGCATCCAGGTTGGCTGCGGTGAGCTCGCGGAGCCGCTCGGGCGTCGCGTTCGCGAGCCGGCTCGTCCGTGCCGGCGACGGCAGCTGCGTATTCACGCAGGCGTAGCCCACCCTCATGCGGATACGACCTCCGGAAGCTGCCCCTCCCGCTTCTCTCATGGCTCGAGCCTTCCCGGTCCCCGCGTTTCCGACGCGCCTGGTATCGCATCGCCGACGATCGGCAGCTTCGGGGAATCGCGTGTTCGTGTCTCAGGGAGTGGCTGGACTCCTACGGAACCGATCCAACCGTTCGCCCTGGATGATGAGTACGCTCATTCCGGTCGCAGAGTGCATCTCTTGCTCATCGCCCGGCGACCAGAAGATGGCTTCACCGATCGAGATCGGTTCACCGACTGCGTCCGGGCCGATCACTTCTCCAGATCCTTCGAGGACGGCGAAGATCTCGAGAGCTGTCGCAGAATGTCGAGCGAGGCGGCCGCCCGGCGCGAAGCGGAAGATCGCCGCCTGGAACGGGGACTGCTCCGACATGGGAGCGGTAAGCGGCGCAACGGTGACGCCGTCGAGCAGATCTCCATGCGGCACGAACGCGACCTCGGATGCGAAGCTGAACCGTTCCACGACCACCTCCCCGCAGGCGTGATTTCCTGAGCTGGACAGCGCGGGAGTAGCTCGGCGCCCGCAGGCCCATCGTTACCGACAGGTCGCGCGCGCTGCGTCAGTCGTGAAACACGTCTCGGCGTGTCTCATCTTCGTGTCCGAGAACGTCGAGATCCGGCGCTTCAGCGGCACGCGCGACTGCTTCGGCTGCGGCGCCGCGAGCTCCTGGATCTCTCCCAGAGCGGCGTCGCCTCTCGTCCTGACTCGATCGATCCCGAAGTGTCCCTCCCGGACGTTTCCATGCGCCCGGGAGGATTCGAACCTCCGACCCGCGGATTAGAAGTCCGCCGCTCTGTCCACTGAGCTACGGGCGCCTGCGGGCAGGGTACTCGGCGCCGGTGTCGGCTACGGCACCCGGAGCTCGGGCGGCGCGTCGAGGTCGGCGCGGCGGTCCTCCTCGACGAGGAAGCGCAGGAACCAGTACGCGAAGACCGCGAAGAAGACGACGGCCTGCTCGAGCGCCATCAGGATCCCGCCGAGCTGCTGGTCGCCGAGCGGGGTCAGGCCCCAGACCCGGTGGTGGGCGTCGACGTAGAAGTCGTAGATCGCGTCCGGCACGAGCGCCATGACGAGGCCGATCGGGCTGCCGAGGACGAACGCCGCGAAGGTGTACGCGGCGCGCGTCCCGGAGCCGAGCCGGTGTGGCGCGTCCTGGATGACGCTCCACCACATGAGCACGCCGGTCGCGAAGTAGCAGGCGTGCTCGAGATGCAGGAGCGAATCAGGGCGCTCGAGGGCGGCATCGTAGATCCAGGGCAGGTGCCAGAGCATGTAGTTCGCGAGCCAGACCGGAAGCGCAACCGCGGGGTGGGTGAGCGCGCGAGCGACGGGCGTGCGGGTGAGCGCGGCCGCGAGCGCCGGCGGGATCCCGAGCACGACCAGGAGCGGCGCCCACTCCGCGAGGACGACGTTCTGCAGGAGATGCACGGTGAGCAGGTAGTGCATCCCGAGGGAGTGCACCGGCGTGACGCTGACGGCGACGAGGAGCGCCATCGCGCCGAGGAAGCAGGCGATCCGCCACCACGCAGCCGCGTGGCGGCGTACCCCGGCAAGGTACGCGATGGTGAGGAGCGGGACGACGAGGAGCGCCTCCGGATTCCATGACCACGCGTACGGATCCACGGCGCTACGCTAACGAGGCGCGGGTGTAGCTCAGTTGGTAGAGCGCCAGCCTTCCAAGCTGGATGTCGCCGGTTCGAGCCCGGTCGCCCGCTTGGTCATCGGAAACGGGCTCACGCCTCCTTGACGACCGTGTACCAGACGCGCTCGGCGACGTCGACGACGACCTCGCCGATGCGGGCGACGCGACGATAGAGCTCGCGGCGGGCGAAGACCTCGCGCAGGTCCTCGACCTCCACGAGAGCTGCCATCGCTTCGCGATAGATCTTCTCGATCCGACGCTGCGCGCGCAGCGCTTCGTTCGCCTTCTCGGTCGCCGCCTCCGAGTCCGAGCCGAGCAGGTGAACGGCGTCCGACAGGAGATGCACCGCGCGCGCGAGCGCCTCGCACATGTCTGCGAGCGGCGCGTCGGGCGAGGTGGCCATCACCTCGCTCTCACGCACGAGGTCCTTCGAGAGATTGAGGATCCAGTCGATCCCGCGTGAGAGCGTGTACAGGTCCTCGGGCTCGAGCGGCGTCGTGAAGGCCGTCGTCAACGCACGCTCGAGCGCGCGCTTGTGCTCGTCTCCGCGGTGCTCGAGCGAACGGATCTCGTCGGCCCCGGAGGCCTCACCGTGTGCCCACGCGACGAGACGGTCGACGCCCTCCGTCGTCACGTCGAGCTGGAGCCGGAGCAGCCCGATGACGTCCGGTGTCTCCGGCAGGAACCAGCGCTGCACCTTCACCAGAGGATCTCCCAGGCCAGGAGGAGAGCCGCGGCGATGAGAGCGGTCGCGGGCACGGTCGCGACCCAGGCTATCCCCATCTGCCTGACGACCGACCACTGGATCCGGCTGTAGCGCCGACGTCCGAGCCCCGCCCCGACGACCGAGGAGGAGACGACGTGCGTCGAGGAGATGGGCGCGCCCACGATCGATGCTCCCAGGATCGCGCCCCCCGATCCCGTCTGGCTCGCGAGCGCGTCGAGTGGCCGGAGGTCGTAGATCCGCCTCCCGATCGTTCGGACGATCCGCCAACCGCCCACGAGCGAGCCCGCTGCCATCGCGAGCGCGGCGGCGAACGTGACCCACAACGGCGAGTCGAGGGACGACGTCACGCCGTCGGCGAGGAGCACCGCAGCGACGACGCCGACGGCCTTCTGCGCGTCGTTCGCCCCCTGCCCGAGCGACAGCACCGCCGACGTCACCCACTGGGCGTCGCGCACGGGCCCCGAGAACCGCCGCGTGCCGCGTCGGAGAAGCCTGCGGAAGACCCGGAGCACGACGACCGCCGCGATCGCGCCCACGAGGGGCGACGTGGCCAGCACGACGAGGATGCCGAAGACGCCGACGGGCCGCAGGCCCTCGAGCCCGCCCCAGTTCACCGCGTCGACCCCGGCTGCGGCGATCGCGGCTCCGACGAGCCCGCCGATCAGGGCGTGCGTCGAGCTCGACGGGATCCCCGCGTACCAGGCGGCGCCATTCCAGGCGAGCGCCGCAGCGAGCGCGGCCGTCACGACCTCGACCGTGTCGACCGGCTCGACGTCGACGATCCCGGCGACGGTGTCGGCAACCGCCGAGCCGACGAGGAACGGGCCGACGAGCATCGCGGCCGTCGCCATCACGAGCGCAGGCCCGGGGCGGCCCGCCCGCGTGGCGATCAGGGTGGCGATCGAGTTCGCGGCATCCTGCACGCCGGTCGTGAAGGCGAACGCGAGCGCGAGCACGACGGCGAGGAGGACGCCCGCATCCATGGCGGGAGCCTAGGAGAACGCCGGCTTCCGTCGAACTCGCGCCCGGCAAGCGAACTGGAGGTGCGACATGGATCAGCCGCTGGGCGTACGCCTCGTGTGCGAGGCACTGGGAACCTTCCTGTTCTTCTTCCTCGGCTTCAGCGGGATCGCCGTGCTCGTGGACGTCGGCCCGGAGGCGATCACGTCGCTCGGCATCGCGGCCGGCTTCGGCTTCGGCCTCACGCTCGCGATCACCGCCTTCGGCCATCTGACGGGGGGGCACTTCAACCCGGCGGTGAGCGCGGGCCTCGCCATCGCCGGGAAGTTCCCGTCGAGGGACGTGATCCCCTACTGGGTCGCCCAGCTCGTGGGCGGGTTCGGGGCCGTGCTCGTGATGGGCATCGTCTACTCGAGCGACGTCATGGACTCGCTGCACACGCAGCCCGGCAGCGGCATCGACGACTGGGCCGCGCTCGTGCTCGAGATCGTCGCGACCGCGCTCTTCGTGATGGTCATCCTCACCGTCGTCACCGACGACCGTGCCGCCTGGAAGGGCGTGATGGCACCGTTCCTCATCGGCCTCTTCATCTTCACGGCCGCGGCGACCGTCGGCCCGGCCTCCGGAGGCTCCTACAACCCGGCTCGCTCGCTCGACCCCGTGCTTTGGAACCAGGAGTGGAGCGACGTCTGGATCTACATCGTCGGCCCGCTCGCGGGGGGCGTGCTCGGAGGCGCCATCTGGGCCTACGTGGTCGGCCGACGGGAGCCGCTCGCAACCTGACCACGGCACCACTCCGAAGACCGAGGGGCGCCGCGCGGCGCCCCTCGCCGTCTAGCTCGTCGGCGTGACGAACACCCCGACCAGGAAGACGAGGCAGACGGTGCCGAAGAGCATCGGCCCGACGACGACGATCGAGCGCTCTCCCTTCGCGACGGCCGCGACTGCGACGCCGCCGGCGACGATCCCCGTCACCACACCTGCGGCGCTCGAGAGCACGAGCAGGAGCAACGCGCCCCACCCGAGGTCGGCGGCGCCTGCGAACACGAGCCCGCCGACGGCGGCGAGCACGCCGATCACCGCGCCGACGAGCCACGCAGACCACCTGCCCGCTCTCGTGGACGGCGGCCCGATGATCCGGTTGAGCAGCGACCTCCCTGAACCCGCGGGAGCCGGCGCTGTCGACATGTGCACCTCCCCTCGACCGCAGTATGCCCGACGCGGACCGCCCGAACGGCAGCGCCGGCGCCTCGCTAGCGGCCGCTCGCGGAGAAGTGCTGGTAGTCCTTCACCTCGGCCCAGCGCCCACCCCAGCCCCACCCGCTCGCATCGAAGGCGCGGACGGCCGCGCCGCCCTCGTAGGCCATCCCGGGCCGCCGTCGTGCGCGGTCGAGATACGGGGTGCTGGCGCGGTGCGACGTGCGCCCGCCGGAGACGTACGGGTTCTCGATCGGGTTGAGATCGAGCGCCCGGCCGTAGGCATGCTCCGACCAGCGGAGCGTGCCCTCCACGTGGCGGCAGTTGAATGCCGACGTGTTATCGGCCTCGATCGAGCGGAAGTCGCTGCCCCCGTAGGCGTCGACCGGCTGCATGCGGCGGACGGGGAACCTGGCCTCGTAGAGCCTCCGGAAGACCGCGACGACCTCGCGGGCGACGTCGCGGTGGACGACGAGCCGGCCCGTCCGCACCTTCCCGTCGAAGCCCCGGTGCGAGAGGCGGAGAAGCCGAAGGTCGCGGAGCGAGACGGGGCAACCCGGGCGCCACGAGACTCCGGTCATGCGCTTCGCCTGCGTGGCGTCGATGCGGGAGATCGTCCCGCGGAACCCGCTCGCGGACGGGTCTGCGGCGGCCCCCGCGACCAGCACGAAAGCTGCTACCGCGACGAGGGCGACCGGCCTCACGAAGTCGGGGCGGCCGGATCTGAACCGGCGACCTCCCGCTCCCAAAGCGGGCGCTCTACCAGGCTGAGCTACGCCCCGTCCGCGACAGTGTAGGGCGGTCGCTCGTCGAGATCGCGTCATCGGCGTCTAGCCTGCCGCGATGGTCGACGCCCCCACGCTGCTCCCGGAGGGGCGCACCGACGATCGAACGCGGCTCGGGTACGCGATGGTCGCGACGGCGGCGACGCTCTTCGCGGTGAACGGGAGCGTGTCGAAGGTCGTTCTCGACTCGGGGCTCTCCTCGCTCGAGCTCGCCCAGATCCGCGCCACGTGCGCCGCGCTCGGGCTGCTCGTGTTCCTGCTCGCCTTCTCGACGGAGAGCCTCCGCGTCGGCCGCCGCGAGCTCGTCTTCCTCGCCGCCTTCGGGGTCGTCGGGGTGGCGCTCGTCCAGTGGCTCTACTTCGTCGCCATCCACAACCTGCCCGTCGGGGTTGCGCTGCTGATCGAGTTCACCGCGCCGCTCTTCGTCGCGCTCTTCGCGCGCTTCGTCTACCGGGAGCACATCCGCCGGCGCATCTGGGTCGCCGTCGTGCTCTGCATCGCGGGGCTCGCGGTCGTCGTCGAGATCTGGACCGGCATGGCCTTCAGCACGGTCGGCGTCACGGCGGCGCTCGGCGGCGCACTGGGGCTGACCGCGTACCTGCTGATGGCCGAGCGCGAGCGCCGACACCGGGATCCCATCTCGCTCTCGTTCTACGGCTTCCTCTTCGCCGCAGCGCTGTGGGCGGTCGTCCAGCCGCTGTGGGAGTTCCCCTGGGACGTCCTCGACGACTCGGTCTCGTTGCAGGGGAACCTGTCCGGGCACTCGGCGCCGGTCTGGGGGCTCGTCGGCTTCATCGTCGTGGTGGGGACGATGGTCACGTTCTCGCTGCTCACGGGCGCCCTGCGGCACCTGAGCGCGACGCGCGCCTCGATCGTCGCGACGCTCGAGCCTGTCGTCGCCACCGCGGTCGCCTGGGCGTGGCTCGGCGAGAGCTTCGGCGCCGCCCAGCTCGTCGGCGGTGCGGTCGTGATCGCGGGCATCCTCCTCGCGCAGTCGGCACGCTGAAGGGTCCGACGTCGAACGTCCGGGGGCTACGCTTCGGCCGATGGTGAAGCGCGTCCTCCTCGCCTCTCCGCGCGGGTACTGCGCAGGGGTCGAGCGCGCCGTCGAGACCGTCGAGCGTGCGCTCGAGCACTACGGCGCGCCCGTGTACGTGCGCAAGCAGATCGTCCACAACATCCACGTCGTCCGCGACCTCGAGGCGCGGGGTGCGATCTTCGTCGAGGAGGAGACCGAGGTGCCGGCCGGAGCCACGGTCGTCTACTCGGCGCACGGGGTCGCCCCGACCGTGTTCGAGAACTCCGCCCGGCTCGGGCACAACGTCATCGACGCGGTGTGCCCGCTCGTGACGAAGGTGCACGTACAGGCGCGCCGCTACGCCGACGAGGGGTACACCGTCGTCTTGATCGGGCACGCGGGGCACGAGGAGGTCGTCGGGACGATGGGCGAGGCACCTGATGCGACCGTCCTCGTCCAGACGGTCGAGGAGGTCGAGGCGCTCGAGCTTCCGCTCGACGCCAAGCTCGCCTACGTCACGCAAACGACGCTCTCCGTGGACGAGACGGGCGAGATCATCACCGCGCTCCGCCGCCGCTTCCCGGACATCCGCGCGCCGCGCAAGGAGGACATCTGCTACGCGACCTCCAACCGGCAGTGGGCTGTGAAGGAGATGCTGCCGGAGATCGACGTTCTCCTCGTGATCGGCTCGCGGAACTCGTCGAACTCGAACCGCCTCGTCGAGACCGCCCGGGCGGCCGGAACGGACGCGCACCTAATCGACGACGAGGGCGAGATCGAGGAGGCCTGGCTCGACGGTGCCGAGACGGTCGGCATCACCTCGGGCGCGTCGGCCCCCGAGAAGCTCGTCAGCCGCGTCTGCGACTGGTTCCGCGCCCGCGGTGTCGGCGACATCGAGCCGTACCGCCTCGTCGAGGAGGATGTCACCTTCCGCCTCCCCGTCGAGCTGCGCCGCGAGCTCGAGCTCGCCGCGCAGGGCTGATGCGGACACTCGTCGTCCTCGGCGCTGCGGCGCTGCTCGTGCTCGGCGGCCTCGCGGGATGGCTTGCCGGCCGCGAGCTCGAGGCCGCGGAGACGGTGACCGAGACGACAACCACGGAGACGACGACCACGGCGGTGATCGGCGACCTCCCGGCGGCCGTCGAAGAGACGCGCGCCGCGCTGCTCGAAGCCGCCGAGTCCGGCGATTACGAGGAGCTGCGCCCGCTCGTGCCCGCGGATCTCGCCTACGCGTTCGGCGACTCTGTCAAGGGCGGCGCGATCGCGTACTGGCGGGAGCTCGAGCGGACGAGCGACGCGCGGCCGCTCGAGACGCTGGCCGCGATCCTGCGCATGCCGTACGTCCTCTCGCGCGGCCTCTACGTCTGGCCGTGGGCGTACACGATCGAGAGCGCCGACGACGTCTCCCCGCACGAGCGGGAGCTCCTCGCGCCGCTCGGACCGCTCACGATGTTGTTCCCGTCAGGGATCGGCTACCTCGGCTGGCGGGCCGGGATCGAGCCGGACGGCAGCTGGGCGTTCTTCGTCGCCGGCGACTAGCGCTGCTCGAAGCGGAGCTCCGCGCCCGCCGCCTCCACCGAGACGGCGAGCGTCTCGCGCGCGATCCACTCCTCGTGCTCGAGAAGGTCTGCGTCCCGCTCCGGGATCGTCAGCCCGATGCGGTCGCTGAGCTCGAGGCCCGCCTCCTTGCGCATCGTGTTGACCGCGTGCACGAGCTCGTAGACACGGCCCTCGCGCTCGAGCTCATCGTCGAGGTGGAGGTCGAGCGCGACGGTCAGACCGTCCGACGCCGCGACCGACCAGCCCTCCTTGCCCTGACGCTCGACGAGCACCTCGTCCGGGCGGAGCTCGTGACCGGCCGCGCGGAAGCTTCCGCCCGCGAGCTCCTCGAACGCGCCCGACTCGAGCGCGGCCCTCACCTTCGAGAGCTCGGCGCCGAGCTTCGGCCCCAGCACCCGGAGGTTCGGCTTCACGCGCAGCTCGCTCGCTTCGACGTCGCCGAAGGTGACGTCCTTGACGCGGAGCTCCTCCGCGATCTCGCCCGCGTGCCCTTCAGCCAGCGGCGCGCCGGCGACGACGAGGGCGCGGAGCGGCTGGCGGAGCTTCACCCCGGCCGAGGAGCGTGCCTGGCGACCGAGCTCGACGACCCGACGGAGCTCGGCCACCTCGTCGAGGAGCGCAGAGTCGATCGCTGGAACCTCGGGCCAGCCGGACAGGTGCACCGACTCCGCGGCGGCGTCGACCGGTGCCGTGAGCACGCGCCAGAGGTGGTCGGTGAGGAACGGCATCAGCGGCGAGACGACCCGGAGCCCCTGCACGAGCGCGTACCAGAGCACGCGGAACGCCGTCTCGTCTCCGTCCCAGAACCTCCGCCGGGAGCGCCGGATGTACCAGTTCGAGACGTCGTCGACGAAGGACTCGTACGCCCGGACGACACCCGGGCTGCTCCAGCTCTCGTAGCTCGCCTCGGCCTCCGCGACGAGCCCGTGCGTGCGCTCGAGGAGCCAGCGGTCGAGGGGCTGGAGGTCTCCGTCCGGCCCGCCCGCGAGATCGGCCGACGCGGGCTGCCAGGACTCGAGGGAGGCGTAGTCGACGAGGAACTTCGCGGAATGCCAGAGCGTCAGCAGCCAGCGCTGGATCTCGTGCGCCGGCCCGAAGCCGAACTTCATGTTGCGGTCCGAGGGCTGCGAGGCGCACTGCCAGCGGATGACGTCCGCGCCCATGCGGGTGAAGGCATCCTGCGCGTCGATCATGTTGCCCCACGAGCCGTGCATCTCCCGGCCCTGCTCGTCGAGCATCTTCTCGTAGCCCAGGACCTTCCGGAAAGGCGCCCGGCCGACGAGCGCGACGGACATGAAGAGCTGCGAGTAGAACCAGAGCCGGATCTGCTCCCGCATCTCGGAGACCCAGTCCGCGGGAAACCACTCCTCCCAGTACGCGTGGTCCGGCAGGTCTGCGGTCGTCAGGCCTCTTGCCGCGCCCGTCGCATAGCCCTGCGGGACGCGCTCGGGACTCTCCCAGCCGAGCGTCGAGAACGGGACGATCCCGGCATCGAGCCACACGTCGCCCACCTCGGGGATTCGGCGCACGGTCTCGCCACAGGCCGGGCAGCGGATCGGCACCTCGTCGATCCACGGCCGCCGCAGCTCCTCGAGCTGTTCGAGGCCCGAGAGCGCGAGCTCCTCGAGCTCCGCCCTCGACCCGATGACCGTGACGTGTCCGCTGCCGCACTCGTAGATCGGCAGCGGGAGCCCGTAGTAGCGCCGGCGCGAGATGTTCCAGTCGCCCATGTTGCGGAGCCAGTCGTCCATGCGCTTGCCCATGTACTCGGGCGTCCACTCCACGGTGGCGTTCGCGTCGAGCAGCGGCTGGCGCAGCTCGTCCACGGAGATCATCCAGTCGTCCGTCACGCGCCAGATGAGCGGCGTGTCGCAGCGCCAGCAGTGCGGGTAGCGGTGCAGATAGGTGCCTGCCTCGAGCAACACGCCCTTCTCGGCAAGCCAGCCGACGATCTGGTCCGCCGCCTCGGTGGTAGAGAGCCCGTGCAGCCATCCGTACGCGTCGTAGAAACGGCCCGACTCGTCGACGGGGCTCAGCACGGGAAGGTCGTGGAGACGGCCGAGCTCGAAGTCCTCCTGCCCCGCGCCGGGCGCGATGTGAACGATGCCCGAGCCCTCCTCGAGCGAGACCTCGTCCCACGGGATCACGCGGTGCTCGACCTCGGCTGCAGGTGCGAGATCGGCGAACGGCGCGCGGTAGCGGAGGCCGACGAGCTCGGAGCCCTCGACCCGCTGCACGAATCGCTCGTCCGGATACCGGGCCACCGCGACCCACTCGCCGTTCTCCCGACGCCCGTACTCGGCATCCGGCCGCACCGCCGCAGCGACGTTCGCCGGGAGCGTCCATGGCGTCGTCGTCCAGACGACGAGCGACTCCCCGGCGCGGTCCTCGAGCGGAAGCCGGACGAAGAGCGAGGGATCGGTCTTGTCCTGGTACACCCCGGCCTGCGAGAGCTCGTGCTGGGAGATCGAGGTGCCACAGCGAGGGCACCACTCGGTCGAGCGGTGGCCCTTGTACAGGAAGCCGCGCTCGTGCATCAGCTTCAGGAAGCGCCAGATGTACTCGATGTTCGTGTCCGAGAACGTGAAGTAGTCGGCACCCCAGTCCATCCACTGCCCGAGGCGTCTCGATCCCTTCGTGAGCTCGGTCGCAGACCAGATCACCTTCTCGCGGCAGCGGCGCGCGAACTCCGCGAGCCCGTACTCCTCGATCTCGCGCTTCGAGTTGAGGCCGAGCTCGCGCTCGACGCCGACCTCGATCCAGAGCCCCTGGCAGTCGAAGCCGTTCTGGTAGCGCTGCTCGAACCCGCGCAGCGCCTTGTAGCGCTGGAAGACGTCCTTCAGCGTGCGCCCCCAGGCCGTGTGCACGGCGAGCGCCTTGTTCGCCGTGACGGGCCCGTCGACGAAGCTGAAGCGCGGGCCTCCGCGGTTCAGCGTTCGGAGCTTCTCGAACGTCCCCTCGCGCTCCCAGACCTCGAGGAGCTCGCGCTCGAGCGCATCGTGATCCGGCTTGTCCGGCAGCGATGGGAAGATGCGCGCCACGTCGGTCAGTGTAGGAGGTCGCAGTTCCGGGAAGGATCGAGAGTGAAGGAGCGTTAGCCTCTGAGCAACGCTCATACCTCGGAGAAAGGATCGAAAGGTTCAGATGGCAATCGACGTGACAGAGACGACGTTCGAGCAGGAAGTCCTGCAGAGCGACACCCCGGTGCTCGTGGACTTCTGGGCGGAGTGGTGCGGCCCGTGCCATGCGGTCGCTCCCGTGCTCGACAAGATCGTCGAGGAGCAGAAGGGCGAGCTCAAGCTCGTCAAGGTCAACATCGACGAGGAGCAGGCTCTCTCGCTCCGCTACGGGGTCATGTCGATCCCCACGATGATCCTCTTCAGGGACGGGGAGCCGGCTTCCGCGGTCGTCGGCGCCCAGCCGAAGGGCGCGATCGAGCGCTCGCTCGGCCTCGCAGCCGAAGCCGCCGCCTGACGCACCGTCGCCCGGGAAGTCGGGCTGCGGCACCTCCACTGCGGGGAGTATCCTGGTATGAGTCGGTTTTCCAGGAGTTTCGTTCGAGGCTTCCCCCTCCCCCTCCCCTAGCCGAAGGGCCGGAATCCCGGCCCTTCGGTGCGTCAGGAGACGGTGCTCGCCCACGCTCGCAGGCTCGGTGCCAGCCAGCGAAAGGCGATCTCGTCGTCGGGAGGGAGCTCGTCCCGCGGAAACCAGCGCAGCTCGGTGACGTCGTCCGCGGGCGTCGGCTCGCCCGGCTCGAGCGTCACCTCCCAGACGAGGTTGAGGATCGGCGGTGCGTCATCGCCGAGGCCGTAGGTGTCGATGAACGCGCCGACGAAGGCGCCGGGCTCCGCCGCGAGCCCGGTCTCCTCGCGCAACTCGCGCCGCAGACCCGCGAGCGGGTCCTCCCCCGCTTCGAGGAAGCCGCCGGGCGAGTCCCAGAGACCCGCGTCCGGCTCCACTGCACGGCGGCCCAGAAGGACGCGGCCGTGGTCGTCGCCGACGAAGGCGGAGACGGCCGGCGACGAGTGGGCCCAGTGCTCGAAGCCGCACGCGCCGCACTTCACCTGGCCGTCGGCGTGCTCGAGCGGCGACGCGCACCGCGGGCAATGTCGCCAGCCGTCGAGGACGCCCACCGGGGTACCGTACCCCCGATGTCGCGAACGTCCGCCTGCGTCCGATGAGCCCTCGTCACGTTCCCGCCAGCGTCACCGAGCTCGCGCGCGTGGGCCTCTTCGCCTCCCTTCCCGGGGAGACGCTCGGGAAACTCGCCGAGCAGATGCAGCGCGAAGAGGTGGCCGCCGGCACGGTGCTGATCCACGAGGGTCATCCCGGCGACCGCTTCTACGTTCTCCTCTCCGGCATCGCCGGCGTGTCCCAGGCGTCGCTCGGCGAGCGGGGGATCATCCGCGCGGGCGAGTTCTTCGGAGAGGTGGCCCTCGCGATGAACATCCCTCGCACGGCGACCGTCACGACGATGACGCCGTGCGTCGTCGCGAGCTGCGACGCGAAGGCGTTCGACGAGCTCGTGCGGCCGATCTTCGCCGACGACGGCGACCGTCTCTAGCGCGAAGCCTCCTCGACGACCTCGTCGGAGAGCGCGGGCCACGCCTCCTTCGACCAGTCGCCGAACTCGCGGTCGGTGAGCGCGGCGCACGCGAGCCCGCGCTCGGGATCGACCCAGAGGAAGGTCCCCGAGCCGCCGAAGTGGCCGAAGGCGCGGCGGGACACGCGGGAGCCCATCCACGTCGGCGGTGAGGTCGCGAGCTGGACGCCGAGACCCCAGTCGAGCGGCTCGAACCGGCCCCAGTCCGGGAGCACGCCCGCGAGCCCGGGGAATTGCACGGCCGTCAGCTCGTCGAGCGTCTCGCGGGCGACCACGGTCGGCTGCAGGAGCTCGCGCGCGAGCGCGAGGACGTCCGCAAGGGACGCGTGCATGCCGGAGCCGGGGTCGCCGGTGGGATCCAGTCCGATGCCGAGCGGCTCGACCACGGCGGCGCGCACGTACTCCGCGAACGGCATCTCGGCCCGCTGCTCGAGGCGGGCGCCGAGGAGGCGGAAGCCCTCGTTCGAGTAGACGCGCCGGGTTCCGGGGGCGGCGATCGCAGCCGTGCCCTCGAACGGCAGCCCGGACGCGTGCGCGAGCAGATGCCGGACGGTCGAGCCCGGCGGCCCTGCGGGCTCGTCCAGGTCGACGACGCCCTCCTCCGCGGCCACGAGCAGCGCGAGCGCCGTGACCGGCTTCGACACCGACGCGAGCCGGAACGGCCGCCCGGTGTCTCCCTCCGTCTCGACCCGTCCGTCGACGAGCACACCGGCGGCTGCGAGCGGCACCGGCCAGTCGGCGATCTGGCGGAGCGCCTCCACGCCGCGCGATACTAGCCTCCTGATGGAGCGACGCCTGATCTCGGGGCACTCGCCGTACGAGCCGGCCGTCGGGTTCTCGCGCGCGGTCGTCGTCGACGGCCACGTCTACGTGGCCGGGACCGCCCCGATCCCGCCGGACGGCTCTCCGCCACCGGACGACGCCTACGAGCAGGCTCGCCTATGCCTGCGGATCATCGGCGGCGCGCTCGAGCAGGCGGGCAGCGGGCTCGAGCAGGTGGTGCGCACGCGCGTCTACCTCACCGATCCCGCGCACGCGGACGCCGTCGGGCGCGCGCATGGCGAGGTCTTCTCGGAGATCCGCCCCGCGAGCACGATGGTCGTGACGAGGCTGCTCGACCCGGCCTGGAAGGTGGAGATGGACGCGGACGCGATGCTCGAATGACGCCGAAGCAGGCGATCCCGCCGTCGATCACGGGGCTCGAGGGGGCGCCTGCGGAGAGCGTGCTCGAGCACGCGTTCGGGACGGGCGAGCCGTACACGCTCGGCGTCGAGGAGGAGTACCAGCTCCTCGACTCGACGACGTTCGACCTCGTGCAGCACATCGACACGATCCTCGCGGCCGTCAGCGGCCACGAGCTCGAGGAGCAGATCAACGCAGAGCTCATGCAATCGGTCCTCGAGATCGCGACGCCCGTCTGCCGGACGGCAGGAGACGTGATGGCGGCCCTCACGACGCTGCGGGCGTACGTCACCGAAGTCGCCCAGGACAAGGGCCTCCGTGTGGGCTCCGCGGGCACGCACCCGTTCAGCCTCTTCGAGCTCCAGCGGATCACCGCGAAGGACCGCTACCGCGCGCTGATCGACCAGCTCCAGTACGTCGCCAGGCGGGAGCTCATCTTCGGCATGCACGTCCACGTCGCCGTGGACGATCCGGAGAAGGCGATCCAGGTCGTCAACGGGCTGCTGCCGCACCTCTCTCCCCTCCTCGCTCTGTCGGCGAGCTCGCCGTTCTGGCGCGGCGAGGCGACAGGGCTCTCGTCGAGCCGGCAGATGGTCTTCTCCGCCTTTCCCCGCTCCGGGCCCCCGCCGCGCTTCCGCGACTACGCCGACTACGCGGAGGTCGTCGGCCGCCTCGAGCGGTCGGGCTGCATCGCCGACTACACGCACATCTGGTGGGACATCCGGCTGCATCCCCGCCTGGGGACGGTCGAGGTCCGCATCTGCGACGCCGTCTCCCGGATCGAGGACGCGGTCGCGATCGCCGCCTACTGCCAGGCGCTCGTGAAGCAGCTGAGCGAGCGCTACGACGCCGGCGAGGAGATCCCCTCCTACCATCGCATCCTCACGAGCGAGAACAAGTGGCTCGCTGCCCGCTACGGTCTCCACGCGCCGGTGATGGACCTCGCCACCGGTCGGCGGAACCGCGTCCCGGTCTCGCGCCTGATCCGGCGCACGGTCTCGGAGCTGGCCCCGCATGCACGAGAGCTCGGCTCCGAGCGCGAGCTCGAGGGCGTCCTCGAGCTGGTCTCGCGCGGAAACGGCGCAGACCGCCAGCTCCGTGTCTACAACGCGAACCGCGACATCGTCGAGGTCGCCCGCGAGATCGCGGAGACGACCGAGGTCGAGACGGCGCCGGCCGGCGCCTAGGGCCCGCGACACCCTCACCGTCCAGGTCCGCGTGTCGACGGCGGCGCCCCTCGTGCCGCCGCGGCTCACCGCGAGCGACGCCCGTCGCTCGTCGAGCTTCAGGCGCAGCGTCCACTGGCGGTCGTACCCGGGCCGGAGTGGGAGATCGATGCAGAACGCCTCGCGCCGGACGGTGTCCAGCGCGTCGACGAGCGGTTCCTCGCCGCGATGCGGGTACAGCGTGTGCCGACCGCTCGATCAGCACGCGGCAATGACGCCACGCTCGACTCGTCGCTAGGCGTCGTCGCTAGGTCCCCGTCACTCCCTAGCGCTGGACTACCGACTCGGCGGGGCGAGCCGCGGTGATCGGATCGGCGTGGCGGTGGACGATCTTCCATCCGCCATCCTCTCGACGAAAGATCGTCGTGCAGCGAAGCGAGACCGGAGTGATCTCGTCGCTTCCCCCGACCTTCGCCTGGTAGTGCTCGATCTCGACCACGTACGCAAGGTCGGGCGTGACGTACTTCGACACCTCCTCGAAGCCAACGACCCCACCGTCTCTGTAGTTTCCAGCGGCCTGCTCCAACGTCTCCTCGACCTCTGTCCAACCACGCCGCGGAGGGCCGAAGGGATTCGCGAGCGTGACATCGTCGCGATGCGACAACAAGGGCTTCACCGGGTTCGCGTCCCCCTTGAAAAAGGCGTCGAGCGCGCGGTGTGACTCTTCGACTACCGCGTCGAGAGAATCCACGGTTCAAGCATATTGCTGCACGAGCGGATCGAGCGGCTCGTGGTTCTTGGCCTGCCCAACGCCGCCTCGACCCCCAAGGCACGGCGCAGAGATGGCGCCAGTCGTCGCCTGCTTCGCCGAAGTCGAGCGTGCGACGCGTGCCCGAGCCGAACACGAAGGTTGTCTCTCGCCGCTCCTCACCGTGCCTCCCTTCAATCGATCCGAACGCTCCGGACGCGAGTCTGCACCGGCCCTCCGTCCGAGTAAGCTCGACTGCGTGCTCGAGCCTGGCACCCGCGTCCCAGACGTCCACGTCTGGACAGCCCCGCGCGAGGAGTCGCGGCCGCTGAAGGAAGTCCTCGGCACCGGACGCTCTTACCTGTGTTTTTACCTCTGGGACTG
>Ga0075419_10000071_pt1 | contig 49502 bp, 46 predicted proteins | sample SoiMetdeltSBSDD3_FD_76900 | JGI IMG/M metagenome (GOLD analysis project Ga0075419, IMG submission 76900) | Bulk soil microbial communities from a Populus tree surrounding site in Tennessee, USA - Soil MetaG P. deltoides SBSDD3 | ecosystem: Environmental > Terrestrial > Soil > Tree plantation... | reverse complement strand
TTCCTGCGCGATCGCGACGACGTTCGCATCGTGATCGCGGGCTTCGGCGCCCGGCACGCCGAGATGGTCGAGCTCGCGGGGCGCCTCGACGTCGAGGACATGGTCCGCTTCCTCCCCTACCAGGAGCGGGACCGGCTCCCGTTCTCGCTCTCGAGCGCCGACGTCCACGTCGTCGGGCTCGCGCGGGGGCTCGCCGGCTACGTCGTGCCGAGCCGCCTGTACGGCATCCTCTCGGCAGGCCGCCCGGTCATCGCCGCGGCCGAGGACGCGAGCGAGACGGCACGCCTCGTGCGCGGGATCGGCTGCGGGATCGTGATCCCGCCGGCCCGCCCCGACCTGCTCGCGCGCACGATCCGCGAGGCGGCCGAGGGTGTGCACGACCTCGCCGAGATGGGCCGCCGCGGGCGGGCGTACGTCGAGCGCGAGGCCGACCGCCTGGTCGCCATGGAGCGCTACCGCGCCCTCGTCCGCGAGCTCGTGCGCCAGTAGCGCGGGCGCGCGTCCCTACAATCGCGCGCGTGATCGGGAGGCTCGTGTTCTGGGGCTCACTCGGCGCGCTGGCCTGGACGCACGCCGGCTACCCGGCGGCGATGGGCGTGCTCGCGCGCGTTCGCCCCCGTCCCGTGGCGCGCGAGGACGTCACGCCCTCCGTCACCGTCGTCGTCTCCGCGCACGACGAGGAGCACGTCATCGGCCGCCGGGTCGAGAACCTGCTCGCGCTCGACTACCCGCCCGAGCTGCTCGAGATCGTCGTCGCGTCCGACGGCTCGACCGATCGCACCGACGCGATCGTCGAGGGGCTCGCGGCCCGCGAGCCACGCGTACGGCTCCTCCGCTGCCCGCGCGAGGGCAAAGTCGCCGCGCAGCACCGGTCCGTGCGCGAGACCGAGAGCGACGTCCTCGCTTTCACCGATGCCAACACCGAGTGGCGCCCGGACGCGCTGCGCAGGCTCGTCCGCAACCTCGCGGACGGCCGCGTCGGGTACGTGTGCGGCCAGCTTCGCCTCGAGTCCCCGGACGGCGCCAACCTCGAAGGCCTGTACTGGCGGTACGAGGTGTGGGTGCGCGAGCAGGAGTCGAGGGCGGGCTCGATCACGGCCGGGAACGGCGCGATCTACGCCGTCCGCCGCGACGCGTACGTCGAGGACGACCCGAAGTTCGGCCACGACTTCGGATTTCCGTACTCGATGGAGCAGGCCGGGCTGCGGGCCGTGTACGACCCGGAGGCAATCGCGGTCGAGAAGGCCGCGAGCGAACCGGAGGACGAGTACGGGCGCAAGGTGCGGACGATCGCCCGCTCCTGGGGGCACATCGTCACCGGGCGCATGTTTCGGCCTACGAGGCCGCTGTACCTCTTCGAGCTCGTGTCCCACCGCGTGCTCCGGTACTCGAGCGGCGTTCTCCACGTCCTGCTGCTCGTCTCGAACGTCGCGCTGCTCGGCCGAAGCCTCTTCTACCGCGTCTTCCTCGTGCTCCAGCTCGGCGGCCTCGCGCTCGCCGCGGCAGGGAGCGCGCGCCTGCCGATCCCGGGCGCGCGGCTCGCGCACTACTACTACGTCGTCACCAAGGCGACCGTCGCCGGGCTCGTCCGGTACCTGCGGACGGGGACGCCGCAGACCTGGGACAAGGCGAAAGGCACCCGCTGAACCGGGCGGCGGACATCGCGGTCGCCGGTGTGGGCCTCGTGCTCGCGAGCCCGCTCATCGGGCTCGCGGCGCTCGCGACGAAGCTCGGGGACGGCGGTCCCGTCCTCTACCGGCAGACCCGCGTGGGCAGGGACGGCGTCGACTTCGACGTCCTCAAGCTGCGCACGATGGTCGTCGGCGCCGAGCGGATGGGCGCCGGGTACGCGGTCGACCGGGGAGACCGCCGGATCACGACGGTCGGCCGCATCCTGCGCCGGACCTCGATCGACGAGCTGCCGCAGCTGTGGAACATCCTCAGGGGCGACATGAGCGTGATCGGCCCGCGCCCGACGCTGCGCTACCAGGTCGAGCAGTACGACGAGCACCAGCGCCACCGGCTCGACGTGCGGCCCGGCCTGACCGGGTGGGCGCAGGTGCACGGCCGCGCGGAGCTCCCCTGGGCCGAGCGCATCGAGCTCGACGTCTGGTACGTCGAGAACCGCTCGCCGCGCGTCGACCTGGAGATCCTCCTGCGGACGCCCCTCGCGCTCTTTCGCGGGACCTACCGCGGCGCGACCGGCGGCTGGCGTTAGCTGTCTGTGCGCAGGGCCGGGATCCGCGAGCGGATCCCGGCCCTGCGAACCTGAGGGCGGCCATTCCGCGGCCGCTGCACGGGCGACCGGCTAGGCGATGCCCTTGGCCACGAGCACGGAGCGATAGAGCCGGTCGACGTCGTCGACGAGCCGCGAGACGGAGTAGCGGCGCAGCACGCGCTCGCGTCCCGCCTCGCCGAGGCGCGCCCGCAGCATCGGATCCCCCGCGAGCCTCGCCAGCCGCTCCGCGGCTCCCTCGACGTCGCCCGCCTCGACGAGGAAGCCGTCCACGCCGTCGCGCACGACGTCGGGGACGCCGCCGACCCGGTTGGCGACAACGGGTGTCCCCGATGCGAGCGACTCGATCGCGCTCACGGGCGTCCCCTCGTTCACCGACGGGAGCAGGAAGGCGTCGAACAGCCGGTAGTAGCCCGCGACGTCCTCCTGATAGCCGACGAAGAAGCAGTGGCGCGCGATCCCGAGGTCGTGCGCGACCTGCTCCAGCCGGCCGCGGTCGGGGCCGTCCCCGACGAGGCAGAGCACCGCGTCGACGCCGCGGTCGCGGGCCGCGCGGAGGATCTCCAGCGTCGAGGCCGTGTCCTTGACCCCGGTCATGCGGCCCACCCAGCCGACGACGAACGCGTCCTCGGGGATGCCGTACAGCCGGCGGTAGTCGAGGTCCGCGGTCGGGTCGCCGAGCCGCTCCTCGAGCGGGATTCCGAGCCGGATCACCGCGAACTTCTCCCGCGGCGCGACGCCCAGCTCCACGAGCTCGTCCCGCACCTCCGGGCTCACTGCCACGAGGACGTCGGAGACCCGCGCGAGCCTCCGCTCGACCTCGCGGAAGAAGGCGGTCCTGCCCGCTCCGAAGTAGCCCTTGAGCACGTGCCCGTGGAAGGTGTGGATCACGACCGGCGGGTGCGCGCCGCCGGCGAGCAGGGCCGCGGCGCGGCCGATCGCGCCGGCCTTCGCCGTGTGCGTGTGCAGGACGTGCGGCCGCTCCTCGCGGATGATCTCGGCGAGCCGCTGGATCGACCTCGCGTCGTGGCGGAGGGAGACCTCCCGCTCCATCTCGGGAACGCTTACGACCGCGACACCGAGGCGCTGGGCCACGAACGCCATCGAGTCCTCGCCGCGGGCGAGGCTCCCGGCGACGAGCGTCGTGTGGTACCCGCGCGTCTCGAGGCCGGCCGCGAGGCTCGAGACGTGGATCGCCGGGCCGCCCATGTTCAGGCGAGCGATGACGCGGAGGACGCGGATCGGCCCGTTCTCGGAGCGCACGGCGCCTCACGTTAGCCGGGAGCCGCCGAAGTCCTCCGGTGGACGCTCGGGACGTGAGTACGCTCTCCGCTCGTGACGGTCGTCCTCCTCACGTGCGCGGGGCAGCGCGTCGACATCGTGCGGGCGTTCCGCGCGGCCGGGGCGGTCGCCCTCGCCGCCGACGCCGACCCGCTGGCGCCCGCCCTCTACCATGCCGACCGGCAGGCGATCGTCCCCCGCATCGCGGATCCCGCGTACGTGGAGACGCTGGCGCGGCTCGTGCGCGAGCACGACGTTCGCCTCGTCGTGCCGCTCAACGACCTCGACCACCCGGTGCTCTCCCGCCGGCGCGACGCCCTCGCGCCCGCGCTCCTGCTGCTCCCGGACGCCGAGGTGTGCGAGCGGATGTCGGACAAGCTCGAGGCGCACCGCTTCTTCGTCGAGAACGGGATCGCGTCCCCGCGGAGCTGGGCGGCCGACGACGTGCCCGCGGATGCGCGCTACCCGCTGCTCGTCAAGGCGCAGCAGGGGTTCGGCTCCCGCCACATCTTCCGCGCCGACGATCCGGCGCAGCTCGCCTTCTTCCTCGGCTACACGACCGTCCCCTCGTTCGTGCAGGAGCGCTGCCTGGGGGAGGAGTTCTCGATCGACGTCCTCTGCGACATGGAGGGCCGCTGCCTGAACGCGATTCCGCGCACGATGCTGCTCTCGAAGGGAGGCGAGTCGATCAAGGGCGCATCGATCCGGGACCGCGAGCTGATCGAGCACGGCGCCCGCGTGGCGGAGACCGTCGGGATCAAGGGGCCTGCGAACGTGCAGTGCTTCCGCGAGCCGGACGGCAGCCTGCCGGTGACCGACGTCAACACCCGCTTCGGCGGCGGGTTCCCGCTCCCACTCGCCGCGGGCGGCCGCTACCCCCAGCTCGCTCTCGCCCTTGCGCAGGGCGAGCGCCCCGAGCCGAGGCTCGGCGACTTCGAGGAGGGCGTCTTCATGACCCGCTTCTTCTCGGAGGTCTGCCTGCGACGGGACGGGGACGGCTCCCTGCACCCGCTCGCCTAGCATTCACGCGCCATGCGCTACGTCGTCACCGGCGCCGCCGGGTTCATCGGCTCGCACCTCCTCCGGGCGCTCCTCGAGCGGGGTCACGAGGCCACGGGCTACGACGCGTTCACCGACTACTACGACCCCGCGCTGAAGGAGGAGAACGCGGCCGGGCTCCCGATCGGGCGCGTGGACCTGGTCGACGGCGACATCGACCTCGAAGGGGTGGACGGCGTCTTCCACCTCGCGGGGCAGCCGGGCGTCCGCAGCTTCGGCAGCGTGTTCCCGACCTACGTGCGCCAGAACGTCCTCGCGAGCCAGCGGCTCTTCGAGGCCGCGGTCGCCGCGGGTGCCCGCACGGTTCTCGCCTCGTCCTCGTCGATCTACGGCGACGCCGCCTCCTATCCGACGCCGGAGGAGACGACGCCGCGCCCGCTCTCCCCGTACGGGATCACGAAGCTCGCCTGCGAGCACCTCGCGCACGCCTACGGGGTCGAGTTCGGCCTCGACGCCGTCACGCTCCGATACTTCACGATCTACGGGCCGCGGCAACGGCCGGACATGGCCCTGGCGCGCATGGTCGCCTGCGTCGCCGAGGGGCGCCCGTTCGAGCTCTTCGGCGACGGGAGCCAGTCGCGGAGCTTCACCTACGTCGACGATGCGGTGGAGGCGACGATCGCGGCGATGGAGGGCGGCTCCGCGGGGAGGACGTACAACGTCGGCGGCGGCGAGGAGGTCTCCGTCCTGCAGGCGCTCGAGGCGCTCGCGGCCGTCGCCGGAAGGCGGCTCGAGGTCGTGCGCTCCCCGCGGCGGGAGGGCGACGCCGCCCGCACCGCTGCCGACACGTCCCGCATCGCCGTCGATCTCGGCTGGAAGCCGGGCACCCCGTTCGTCCGGGGGCTCGAGGCTCAGTGGCGCTGGGCCGCTGATAGGGTCGCGGCCCGATGACCCAGGGCACGACCGATCCGGGCCTGGAGGGCGAGCAGGAGGTCGACCTTCGCTCGGCCTGGGGACGCTTGAAGGAGCGCTGGTGGCTGCCCGTCGGAGGGCTCGTCCTGGGTGCCGTCGTCGGCGTCGCGCTCGCGCTCGCGGGCGGCTCGGTGTGGCGCGCGGAGACGATCCTGTACCTCGGCCAGCCATTTGCGCCGCTCGGCGGTGGGCAGATCCAGAGCCTGGCCACGAACCCGCGCACCGTCGGGGAGATCGTGCGCTCGGAGTCCGCGCTGCAGGCGGCGTCCAGGGCGAGCGGCGTCCCCGTCTCCAAGCTGCGCTCGTCGGTGTCGACGAAGGAGCTGACCGCGGTCGGCCAGGCCCGCGGGATCAACCCGCTGATGGAGCTCGCGGTCAAGGCGGACGGCAAGCGCAAGGCCGAGCTCGCCACCCGGGCCCTGGCCGCCCGCGTCGTCGAGGGCGTCTCCCAGTACGTCACGCAGAAGGTCGAGGACCTCGAGAACCAGGTCTCGGTCAGCCGCGCCCAGCTCGGCGCGGTCGAGTCGCGGATCGAGACCGCGCAACGTCAGCAGGACGCCCTCATCGGGGACCAGTCCATCCCGCTCGACACGAGGCTGCTCCTCAGTTCCAATCTCAACTCGGTGATCACTACGGCGGATGCTCGCCGGACGTCGCTGCAGGAGACGCTCTACTCGGCGCAGCAGCTGCTCAACCTCGCCGAGAACGTGGAGAAGAGCCGGGTCGTCGAGCCGGCGGCGGCGGTCAAGACGACTGCGCGCTCGAGCCGGACCTCGCTTCTCGTCGGCGCGCTCGTCGGCCTGCTGCTCGGCGGAATCGCGGCGCTCGCCGCCGAGCCGTTCGTGGCTCGCAGGCGGGCTCCCGCCTCCGGCTGATGCTCGAGGGGAAGCGGGTCGCGGTCGTCGTCCCCGCGTACGACGAGGAGCGTCTCGTCACGGAGACGATTGCCGGGATCCCCGACTTCGTCGACCGCGTCTACGTCGTCGACGACGCCTCGCGCGACGCGACCGGGGAGCGGGCCGCGACGACGGGCGACCAGCGGGTCGCGGTGCTCCAGCACGCCCAGAACCGCGGTGTCGGCGCCGCGATCGCCACCGGCTACCAGAAGGCTCTCGAGGAGGAGATGGACGTGGTCGGTGTCATGGCGGCCGACAACCAGATGGACCCGGTCGAGCTCGAGGGCCTGGTCGGGCCCGTCGCCCGGGGAGAGGTCGAGTACGCGAAGGCGAACCGGCTCGTCTCCGGCGAGGCGTGGACGGTGATCCCGCGCACTCGCTATCTCGGCAACGCCGTCCTCTCGCTGCTGACGAAGATCGCATCGGGCTACTGGCACGTCGCGGACTCGCAGGCCGGCTACACCGCACTCTCGCGCCGGGCCCTCGAGCGGCTCGACCTCGATCGGCTCTACCCGCGCTATGGCTTCCCGAACGACCTGCTCGTGCACCTGAACGTGCAGAACGCGCGCGTGCGCGACGTCCCCTCACGCCCGATCTACGACGTGGGCGAGCGCTCGGGCATCCGGCTGCGCTCGGTGGTGCCGCGCATCTCCTGGCTCCTCTTCAAGGGCTTCTGGTGGCGCATGGGCCACAAATACGTCATCCGGGATTTCCACCCGCTCGTCTTCTTCTACGGCTTCGGCGTGCTGATGACGCTCGCGGGCCTCGTTCTCGGAGTGATCGAGGTCGTCCTCCGTCTCGCCGGCAACGCGATCACGACGCCGACCATCGTCCTGGTCGCCGTCCTCTTCATCGCCGGCGTCCAGCTGACGTTGTTCGCGATGTGGTTCGACATGGAGGCGAACAAGGACCTCCGCTGACGGTCCAGGGCGACTCCTCGTCCTGCGCCCCGAGCCGTCGCATAGGCTCCGCGCTCGTGCGACTCGGAGGAGGAGGACGATGGTGGCAGTGACGGAGGCCGTTCGGCCGCTCGAAATCCCGTTCGAGGCGCCTCCCGAGGTCCGGGACGGGCTCGCGGGGATGGGGCGCACCGAGGACGTCAGGCTCTCGCCTCGCGGCGACCGGATCGCCTTCGCGTGCTACCGGCGTGATCGGATCGCCATCGCCGACGTCGAGATCGCGCGCGGGGCGGACGGCCCGCGCATCACGATCTCGAGCTTCGCCGAGCTCGCCTCGCCTTCGCTGCGTGAGCCCCACGGCATCGACTTCCTCGACGACGAAACGCTCGCGGTCGCCAACCGCGGCGGGGGCGTCGGCCTGTTCGGGCTGCCGGCCCGCGGATCGGGCGGGGCGCTCACACCGCTCGCGGACGGGGCGACCGGACCGGCCGCGGGCGACGGCCCGGGCTCCGTCGCGGTGCATGTCCACGCGGACGGGTCCCGTGAGGTGCTCGTCTGCAACAACTGGGCGAACACGATCACGCGCCACGCCGTCGCCCACCGGACGCTGCTCGAGGGTGAGGTCGTCGCGTGCAGGTGGCTCGCGATCCCGGACGGGATCGCGATCAGCCGAGACGGCGAGTGGCTCGCGGTCAGCAACCACTCGGCGCACTGCGTGTTTCTCTATCTGCGCGCGTCGTCGGGCGACGATGCGGAGCCCGTCGGCATCCTGCGCGGCGTCGAGTATCCGCACGGACTGCGCTTCGACGACGGCGACCGCCGCCTGCTCGTCGCGGACGCGGGCGCGCCGCGCGTTCACGTCTTCGCGGCAGACGGCGGCTGGAGAGGCGCGCGCTATCCCGTCGCCTCGATCGAGGTCCTCGACGAGCGGCGGTTCGAGGCCGCGCAGACGAATCCCCAGGAGGGGGGCCCCAAGGGAATCGACGTCGACCCGGACGCGCGCGTGCTCGTCGTGACGTCCGAGTCCGTGCCTCTCGCGTTCTTCGACCTCGACGGCGCCGCGGACTCCGCGTGGAGCGATGCCGCGAACATCTCCTACGAGCTCGCACGGCTCGCCGAGGACGAGCGCGCCGACGCCGAGGCGGCGGAGGTCCGAGCTGCCCTCGCCGAGCTTCGGAGCACGCGAGCATGGCGGCTCACGAAGCCGCTCCGTGCGGCCAACGGGATCGCTCGCAGCCTACGCTCGGGCCGTAGCTCCTGACGCGACGCGGTCGGTGTCCGGCCCCCCGACCTTCGGTCGGCGCTGTTTGCGTGCACCCGCGCACGGGGAATCTCTCGGACCTGTGGCGTCGACGAGCACAGCCCCCCACTCACGCGTCGCCCACCGGCTCGAGAGCCTCGGCGACGATTCGGTGGCCTCGGGGCGGCTCTCGATGGTGCGCCGGATTGCCGGCGACTTCTCGGAGAAGGGCCTCCTCGTCTATGCGAGCGCGCTCGCCTTCCGCATCCTGCTCGCCCTCGTCCCGCTCGCGCTGTTCGGCGTGGCGCTGCTCGGGTTCCTCCACCTGGACGAGGTCTGGTCCGAGTCGGTCGCTCCGGAGATCCGCGACCGCGTCTCCGCGCCAGCCTTCACGCTGATCGACCGGACGGCCGAGCAGGTTCTCACGACGAAGGAGGGCTGGTGGCTGACCGTCGGCGCAGCCGTCGCGCTGTGGGAGGTCTCGGCGGGCATCCGCATCGCCATGCGCGCACTGGACCGCATCTACGAGGATCACAGGCCGCGGTCGCCCGTCGCCCGCCTCATCGGCTCGCTCGCGCTGTCGGTCCCGATCTCGATGCTCCTGTTCGCGGCCGTCGCCGCGGCTCAGATCCTGCCCCCGGCCCTCGACCGCCGCGGCGCCGGTGCCGTCGGAGACGTCCTGGCACGGGCGTTGGGCTGGGGCCTGAGCGCGATCCTCGTCTCCGTCGCCATCGCCGTGCTCGTCCGCTTCGGCTCGTCGACGGAAAGGCCGTTCCACGTCGCCGGCGTCGCCTCGGTGGTGGTCGTCGTCTGCTGGACGGTCGCCTCGACGCTGTTCGGGCTCTACGCGACTCACGTCGCCTCGTACGGGACGCTCCTGGGCGGCCTTGCGTTCGTCTTCGTCCTGATGGTCTACGTGTACATCTCGGCCGTCACGTTCCTGGCGGGCCTGCGGGCCGCCGCGTACGCAGGCAACGGCAGCTCGGCGAGCGACCTGTAGCCGCGGTCCCGAGAGGGTGGGGGAGGATCCCGCTCGACGGCGTCGTAGGGTGAGAGGGCTGCGGATCGCAGCGCTAGCATCGAGCCATGCCCACCTCACTCGTCACCGGCGGCGCCGGCTTCCTCGGGTCGCACCTCTGCCAGGCGCTGCTCGAGCGCGGCCACCGTGTGCTCTGCGTGGACAACCTCGTCGTCTCGACCCTCGAGAACATCGAGCACCTGCGCGACGAGGGTTTCACCTTCCTCAACCACGACGTCATCGAACCGATCGCGGTCGACGAGCCCGTCGACTTCGTCTACCACCTCGCAGCGCTCGCGAGCCCTATCGACTACCTGCGCATGCCGCTGCATTCGCTGAAGACCGGCTCCCACGGGACGCACCACTCGCTCGGCCTCGCGAAGTGGAAGCGCGCCCGCTTCCTGCTCGCCTCGACGAGCGAGGTGTACGGCGACCCGCAGGTGCACCCGCAGCCGGAGACGTACTGGGGTCACGTGAACCCGATCGGCCCGCGCGGCGTGTACGACGAGGCGAAGCGCTATGCCGAGGCGTTGACGATGGCGTACCACCGGCAGCAGGGCGTCGACACGTCGATCGTGCGGATCTTCAACACCTACGGGCCGCGCATGCGCGCGAACGACGGCCGCGCGATCCCGACCTTCCTCCGTCAGGCGCTCGAGGGGGCGCCGCTCACGGTCTTCGGGGACGGCTCGCAGACGCGGAGCTTCTGCTACGTCGACGACCTGATCCGCGGGATCATCCTGCTCGCGGAGTCGGGCGAGCACCTGCCGGTCAACCTCGGCAACCCGGACGAGAAGACGCTCCTCGAGCTCGCGGAGACGGTCCAACGGGTGACGGGCTCGTCCAGCGAGATCGTCTTCCAGGCGCTCCCCGTCGACGATCCGCAGGTTCGCCAGCCGGACATCACGCGTGCGCGCCAGCTCCTCGCCTGGGAGCCGGAGATCGTGCTCGAGGAGGGCCTCCGGCGCACGATCGCCTCGCTCGGCCACGAGGCCGCCGTCGGAGCGTGACCGATCTCGGCGAGCGGTACGAGGAGCATCATCGAGAGCGCCGCGACGAGGGCGACTTCGTCTTCGTCCCCGAGCGGATCCCGCTCTTCCGGGCGGCGATCGGCACCGGGAAGCGCGTGCTCGACCTCGGCTGCCGCTCGGGCGCACTGACGCGGCACTTCCTCGAGGGGAACGAGGTCGTCGGCCTGGACGTCGACCGCGCGGCGCTCGCCAAGGCCCAGGCGCTCGGCATCGAGCCGGTGGAGGGAGACGTCGAGGATCCGCTTCCCTTCGCGGACGCGAGCTTCGACGCGGTCGTCGCCGGCGAGCTGCTCGAGCACCTGCAGCTCCCGGAGGCGCTCGTCTTGGAGGCGCGGCGGGTCCTGCGGCCCGGCGGAGTGCTCGTCGGCTCCGTCCCCAACGCCTTCCGGCTGCAGAGCCGGCTTCGCTTCCTGCGCGGCCGCCCGCCCGAAGACGACCCGACGCACCTGCGCCTCTTCTCGCCGGCAGCCGTGCGAGAGCTTCTCTCGGGCTTCGACGGCCTGACGCTCGCCTACGTCGGCGGCCGCTACCGCCGGCTGCACCCCCGCCTGCTCGCGCGCGACCTCGTGTTCCGCGGGCTCAGGCCTGGGGCGTAGCCTCGCCGCGGCCGAACGCGGCCCGCCGCTCGACGTCGGCCTCGTCGACCATGTGGCCGTCACGGGCGACGTAGCCGTCCTTGCCGCCGATCACGAGCAGGACGAGGTCGTCCTCGTCGCTCGCGTTCGACACCTTCCGCGGCGTCGTCGACTCGACGTGCATCAGCCCGCCCGGCTCGAGGATGCGCACCTCGCCCTCGACCTCGACGCGCGCGGTGCCGGCGTGGACGAAGTAGAGCTCGTCCTGCGTGTCGTGGTAGTGGTGGAAGCCCTCGTAGGAGGGCGGGTAGACGATCGCGTTCACGCCGAACGCCGTGACGCCGAGCGCGCCCCGGATCTTGCGGAAGCCGTAGCTCTCCCCGAGCTCGTCGAGCGAGCTGAAGGCATGCGTCATCGGTGCTCCTTTCGGTCGAGCAGGAAGTCCATCGTGCGGCGCAGCCCGTCCTCGAGCTCCACCTGGGTCTCGTAGCCGAAAAGTCTGTGGGCGCTCGCGAGATCGGCCCAGGAGGCCCGGACGTCCGCCTCGCGCTCCGGCTCGTACGCCTTCTCGACGGGCACGTCGAGCAGCCGGCCGATCGTGTCCGCGAGCTCGTTCACGGTGACGGACGAGCCGGTGGCGACGTTGACGATCTCGCCGTGCACGCTGGGGGCGTCCGCGGCGAGGAGGTTGGCGGCGACGACGTTGTCGACGTACGTGAAGTCGCGCGACTGCTCGCCGTCGCCGAAGACCGTCACCGCCTGCCCCGCGGCGACCGCGCGGATGAAGCGGGGGACGACGGCCGCGTACTGCGAGAGCGGGTCCTGGCGCGGACCGAAGACGTTGAAGTAGCGAAGCGAGACGACCTCCATCGAGTACACCCTGCTGAAGCTCGTGCAGAAGCGCTCGGCCGCGAGCTTCGCGACCGCGTACGGCGAGATCGGGTCGGGAAGCTGGGTCTCCGTGCGCGGGAGCTCGCCCGCATTGCCGTACACGGACGAGGAAGACGCGTTCACGACCCTCCGCACCGCCTCGTCCCGCGCGGCGAGGAGCACGTTCAGCGTGCCCTCGACGTTGACCGCGGTCGTCGTCAGCGGGTCCTGCACCGAGCGCGGCACCGAGGGCAGCGCGCCCTGGTGGTAGACGACCTCGACGCCGCGGACGGCGGCGTGCACGCGCTCGTACGAGCGCAGGTCGCCCTCGACGAGCTCGACCTCGTGCTCGAGCCCGGCCAGGTTGGCGCGGTTGCCGCTCGAGAAGTTGTCGAGGACGCGGACCTCGTCCCCGCGGGCGAGCAGCGCGCGCACGAGGTTCGAGCCGATGAACCCCGCCCCGCCCGTGACGAGGGTCCTCACCGCGGCGCCCCGGCGACGACGTGGAAGTTCGCGAACAGCGTCCCCGGGCCCGGCTCGCGCAGGCGTGCCGAGTGGCGGTCGATCGTCCCGGCGACCGTGTTGATCGCCGCGATCACGGGTCGTGCGAGCCGCCGCGCGCGCAGCTGGTTGAACGCGAGGTCGAGGTAGATCGAGGCGATCATTCCGAGACAGGCGGTCGTGCCGGAGGCGGGCGTCACCCTAACGGACTCCCAGGCTCCGTTCTCGGCGAAGAGCTTCTCCAGGCCGGCGTGCGTCCAGCGCCAGTAGTCGGTCGGGGAGGGGTGGTACGCCATCACGCCGTGCGTCGAGACGAGCACGCGGCCGCCCGGGGCCGTCACGCGCCGGAGCTCGGCGACGGCCCGGACGGGGTCGTCGCAGTGCTCGAGCACCTGGTTGCAGAGGACGACCTCGAAGCTCGACGCCTCCACGGGGAGATCCTCGACGGAGCCGACGACGTCGGCATACGGGCTCTCGACGCGGTCGACGCCGACGTAGCTCGATGCGAACGGGGTGAAGAACGACTGGTACGGCTTGGCGCCGCAGCCGACGTCGAGCACGCGGTACGGGCCGTGCGCCTCGTAGGCCCCGCGCGCCTCCTCGCGCAGCCAGCGGACGAGCGGCGCGCGCACGGCGTACGTGGGCAGCGAGCGCGGCGGGTGGAGGCGCGGGTCAGCCAGCGATGTGCTCCTCGGCTGCGGCCGCTCCAGCGACCGCGAGACCGAGCACGAGGCTCGTCGCGGCCTGCAGCGGGATCCCGGCGACGATCCCGAGCGAGGCCCATGTGCCCGCGATCGTCGCGAGCGCGCACAGCATCGCGAGCCCGGCGCCCGCTGCCCACGGGTTGGGCGCGTACCCGGCCGTCCGCCAGGCGAGCATCGTGCCTCCGACCCCGAGGGCGAGGACGAGGAGAAGCCCGATCGCACCCGCGTCCGCGAGCATCTGGACGTACAGGTTCTGGACGCCCCACTCGCGGCCCTCGGCGGGGAACGCGAGCGGGTCGACGTCGGGGAAGCGGGCCTGCGCGTCGGCCAGGTACGGCTCGAAGACGTCGGGCCGCGAGGACCGCTGCCAGCCCACGCCGACGATCGGCTCGTCCTGGAAGATCCGGAGGCCGATGTACGCGAGCACGGTCCGCTGCGAGTAGCTCTCGACGCCGAGCGACTGCTCATCCTCGCGGAGGCCGACGAACTGGAGGAAGTCGTTCAGCGTGTCGCTGCGGATCGCCGTCACCCCGGCGCCGACGACGGCGACGATCGCGACCAGCGCGAGCACGCGCCGGCCCGTCGGCCGGAAGCGCCCGCGTCCCGCGAGGAACGCGACGAAGGCGCCGAGCGCGAGGCCGGCGGCCGCCGTCACGGAGCCGGCGAGGATCAGGCCGACGACTCCTGCCACGACCGCTACGCCGAAGAGCGCTCCCGCGGGGGTGTGGCGCCTCGTTGCGAGGATGCCCGCGACCACGAGGCTCAGGGCGAGGGCGGAGAGCCCGGCGAGGTCGTGGAAGCCGACGAACGAGGGCTGCCGCCAGCCGGCGTTCGCGGCGTCGAAGACGTCGACGCCCGCGAACTGCACGACGCCCACGGCGGTCGCGACCGCGCTCCAGAGCACGAGCCCGCCGAGCAGGATCGTGAGGTCCTGCGCGCGGCGGACGAGCAGCGGCACGGCCGCCACGAGGAGCGCGTACTCGACGAGCTTGAGGTAGGTCACGACGTGGTCGTCGAAGAGCGCGTCGTCCGTCGATGCGGGGCGCACGACCTGGAACGCGAGCCAGAGCAAGAGCAGCACGCCCGGGATCCAGACGGCGCGTCCGGGGCGAAGCCGCTCGATCCCCCGCCGGGAGGCGACCACGAGCGCGGCGGCAAGCACGAGCACGACGGCGGCGTCCGAAAGCCGGAGGTCCACGGTCGTCGAGCCGAGCTCGAGCCCGTACTCGGGCTGGAAGCGCTCGTGGAGGAAGAGGAACGGGAGGGCCGCACTCAGCGCCAGCGCGCCGGTCGACTCGCGGTCGACGAGTTGGCGAAGGCGCACCGACGGCGGGAGCGAGCTCGTGAGCGCCACGCGGCGCACTATATGGCGGCCCGGAGCGCGAGCCTGACGAATCTGAGCCGGTGGGCGACCACCTACACTGAACCGCCGATGTCCTCCCGCGTTCTCCGGCGCCGCTCCGCGGCGGCCGCCTGGATCTACGCGGCGGTCGCCTTCGGGATCCTGGGCACGATCGTCGCGGCGCGGACGCTGGGGCTCGACGGGTTCGGCGTCTTCGCGACCGCGCTGGCGGCGGTCGGGTTCTTCCAGGCGCTCCTCGACCTGACGGTGGAGGAGTCGCTGACGAAGTACGGTTTCCGGTACGTGTCCGCCGGGGACTGGGGCCGCCTTCGCCGCCTCTTCCGGCAGACGCTGCTGCTCAAGGTCGTCGGTGGCGTACTCGCGACCGTGCTCCTCCTCGTCCTCGCGCCGTTCGCGGACGCGATCTTCGACGAGGCGGGCGTCGGCTCTGCGCTCCTCGCGGCGGCGCTCCTTCCGCTCGTCCAGTCGACGGAGAACGTGGGCGCGACCGCGCTGATCCTGCACAGCCGCTACGACCTGCGCGGTGCCTACCAGGCCGGCTCGGCCGCTCTGCGCCTCGTCGCCATCGCGGTCGGCGCGCAGTACGGGGTCACCGAGGCGCTCGCGGCCATGGTCGTGGCCCAGGCAGCGGCGACCGCGGGAATCTCGCTCGTCGGGCTGTCCGCGCTGCGGCGCTTCCCCCACGGAGCGCCCCGCGCTCTCGGCGAGGACGTGCCCGGGATCCGCTCGTTCGTCCTCCAGTCGACGATCGCGACGGGCGTGATCTCGCTCCGCACCACTCTCGTGCCCGTGCTCCTCGGCGTCGTGGCCGGGCCGACGCAGGTCGGCCTCTTCCGGATCGCCCAGACGCCGCAGACGGGCCTCGCTGCCGCGAGCTCGCCTGCCCGGCTCGTCCTCCTCACCGAGCAGACGCGCGACTGGGAGCGGGGTCGCCAGACCGGCGTCCTCGCCGGGATCAGGAAGTACACGATCGGCGCCGCGGGCCTGATGGTGGTCGCCGTGCCCGTGTTCTTCCTCGCCATGCCCTGGCTCGTCGAGGTCGTGTTCGGCGCCGACTACGAGGGCGCCGTCGACGCGGCGCGGATCGTTCTGCTCGCCGCGGCGATCCAGTTCGCGATCGGATGGACGAAGACGCTCCCGGTGACCATCGGGCGACCGCAGCTGCGCATCGTTACGCACGGGCTCGAGACGCTCGTCGCGATCCCGCTCGCCGCCTTCCTCGGCGCCGAGTGGGGCGCGACCGGAGCGGCAGTCGCGGTCCTCGCCTCGACCGTCGTCTTCGCGGCCGCGTGGGCGGTCGCGCTCTCGCGCCTGCGGGCCGCGGTCGGCGACGACCCGACGCGGCTCGCCCCCGGGACGGCGCCGTGAGAGTGCTCGTGGTCAGCGGGATCTGGCCACCGGATTCGGGAGGCCCGGCGAGCCACGCCCCGGCGCTGGCGGCGTTCCTGCGCGAGCGCGGCAACGACGTGGAGGTGGTCACGACGGCGAGCGCGGCCCCCGAGCCGACGGGCTACCCGGTTCGCTGGGCGGACAGGAGCTCCCCGCTCAGGCATGCGCGGGCGACCGCGCTCGTGCGGGGCGCCGCGGCGCGCGCCGAGGTCGTCTACGCGACGAGCATGATCCGCCGGGCGGCGCTCGGCGCCGCGCTGGCACGACGGCCGCTCGTCGTGAAGCTCGTCTCGGACGAGGCCTTCGAGCGCGCGCGCCGGAGCGGCCGGTTCGAGGGAACCCTGGACGAATTCCAGTCGGCGGGCGGGGCACGTTTCCGCGCCCTGCGCGCCACGCGCGACGCCGCGTTGCGCCGGGCGCGCCACGTCTTCTGCCCCAGCGCGTACCTGCGCCGGCTCGCCCTCGGCTGGGGGCTCGACCCCGAGCGGGTCTCCGTCCTTCCCAACCCCGCCCCGGAGGTCCCGCAGCTGCCTCCGCGCGAGGAGCTGCGCGCGGAGCTCGGGCTCGACGGGCGCCTGCTCGCGTTCGCGGGCCGGCTGGGGCCCCAGAAGTCGCTCGCCGTCGCGCTCGAGGCGGTCGCGGCCGTCCCCGGCGTGACGCTCGCGATCGCCGGGGACGGCCCGGACCGGGCAGCCCTCGAGCGACACGCGCAGGAGCTCGGGCTCGGGGAGCGAGCCCGCTTCCTGGGAGGGCTGCCCCGAGAACGCGTGCTCCGGCTCTTCCGGGCCGCCGACGCCGCGCTCCTCTCGTCCTCTTGGGAGAACTTTCCGCACACGGTCGTCGAGGCGCTCGCCGTGGGGACGCCCGTCGTCTCGACCGCGGTCGGCGGCGTCCCCGAGGTCGTCACGGACGGCGAGAACGGCCTGCTCGTCCCGCCCGGCGACCCGGCCGCGCTCGCCGACGCGCTCGCGAGGCTCCTCGACGACGACGCGCTGCGGGAGCGGCTCGGCCGCGCCGCCGCGCCCTCGGTCGCCGGCCTCGCCGAGGAGGCGACCTTCGCGCGCATCGAGGAGGAGCTCCTGCGGGCGGCGGCCGCGTGAGGCGGCGGCTGCTGATGGTCGGGCGGATGCGCTATGCGCTCCCGCTCTCGCCGTCGCTCGCCCGCAAGTTCGACGCGCTCTCGGAGGAGCTCGACGTGCGGGTCCTCGCGACGGCGGTGGGTGGGAGCGGCTCGGACCCCCGCTTCCGGCTGTACCGGCCCCTTTGGCCGCGACGTCTCGACGGGCTCGCCTTCTACGTGCTCCTCCCGTTCCGGGTCGCGAGAGAGCTTCGCGCGTTCCGTCCCGATGCGGTGCTCGCCCAGGGCGGCCAGGAGACCGCCCTCGCGCTCCTCGGACGACGGCTCGCCCGGGTCCCGACGCGGGTCGTCGCCGACGTCCACGGCGACCCCGCAGCTCCGACGCGCCTCTACGGCTCGCCGCTGCGACAGGTGCTCTCCCCGCTTGCCGACTCGCTCGCCCGCCGCGGGCTGCGGAAGGCGGACGGCGTGCGCACGATCTCGGCGTACACGTCGGGCGTCGTCCGCGAGCTCGGAGCCCGGCCCACCGCGACCTTCGCGGCGTTCATGGACCTCGAGCCCTTCCTCGCCACCGCGCCGGCGCCGCTGCCCGAGCATCCGACGGCGCTCTTCGTCGGGGTACTCGAGCGGTACAAGGCGGTCGACGTGCTCGCCGAGGCGTGGCGGCTCGCGGCGCCGCGGGTGCCCGATGCAACACTGCGCCTCGTCGGCCGGGGGACGCTGCGCGGGGCCGCCGAGCGCCTCGTGGCCGAGGGCGGCGGGCGAGTGGCCTGGGACGAGTCCCTGCCGACATCCGAGGTGGCGCGCGCGCTCGACGGGTCCACCGTCCTCGTCCTCCCCTCCCGCTCGGAGGGCCTCGGTCGCGTCGTCGTGGAGGCATTCTGCCGCGGGCGCGCGGTGGTGGGCAGCCGCGTCGGCGGCATCCCGGACCTCGTCACCGACGGCGAGACCGGCCTCCTCGTTCCGCCGGAGGACGCGGACGCGCTCGCGGACGCGCTCGTCCTCGCGCTCTCCGACGGCGCGCTGGCGGAGCGGCTCGGCGCCGCTGCGCGCGTTGCGATCGAGCCCTGGCTCGCGACGCCCGAGGAGTACGCGCGCGAGGTGCGCGAGCTCGTCGAGCAGGTCGTCGGGCGTCCCTAGACTCAGGCGATGCGGGCCGACCGGGCGAAGCAGCTGCTGAAGAACGGCGTCTACCGCGCGATCGGGGAGACCGTCAGCGGTGTCGGCGCGCTCGACGGCAAGGAGGAGCGGACGCTCCGCGTGCTCATGTACCACAAGGTCAACGACCTCTGGCCGAACCCGACCACGATCCCGACGGCGGTCTTCGCCGAGCAGATGGCGCTGCTCGGAAAGCTCGGCTACGCGCCGGTCTCGCTCGACGCCGTGCGGGACCACTACCTGCACGGGGCGCCGCTCCCGCCCGCCGCGGTGTTGATCACCTTCGACGACGGCTACCGCGACAACCTCGAGAACGCCGTCCCGATCCTGCAGCGGCATGGCCATCCCGCTGTCGTCTTCGTCCCGATCGCGTTCCTCGACGACGGCCGCCCGCTGCCGCACGAGGAGCCGCTGCGTCTGCTCGGCGTACGGAACGAGACGGTGCACTGGGACGAGCTCGCCGCGCTCGAGGCGGGCGGGATCCGCATCGAGTCGCACGGCATCGGCCACCGGCCGCTCTCCGACCTCGATCCCGCCGAGGCGACGCGCGAGATCGCGATCTCGAAGCTCCGGCTGGAGGAGCGACTCGGGCGCGAGGTCGAGGCGTACGCCTTCGTCAAGGGGTCGCTCGCGGACTACCGCCCCGAGCACGCCAGTCTCGTGCAGCAGGCCGGGTACAAGCTCGCGTTCACGTCCGTGTCCGGGGCGAACGGGCCCGGAAGCGACCGTTTCCGGCTCCGCCGGTACAACGTCGAGCCCTATCCCGCGCGCACGTTCGAGCTCGTCCTCGCCGGTGCCTGCGACTTGATCGCGGTCAAGGACACGGTGCTGGGCTCGCACGCCCGGCGGGCGTTCAACGCCGTTCTCGGAACCGCCTCGCGGTGACCTTGGAGACGGTTCGTTACACACCGGACCGGCGTGCGGATCTCGTGGCCCTGCTCGCCCGCGTCGGGACGACCCAGCTCACCGACCCGGAGTTCGCGTGGTGGTTCGAGCGCAACCCCGCGGGCGAGGGGATCGTGTCCCTCGCCGTCGACGGCGGCGACGTCGTCGGCGTGGCCGCGATGAGCTTCTTCCGCACCGTGCTGGACGGTTCGGTGACGCGGCTCGCGGTACCGGTCAACGTCGCGACCGACCCGCGCTACCGCGGCCAGGGCGTCTTCTCGACGCTCGAGCAGGAGAACGAGGCGGCGGCGGCGGAGACGGGCGCGCCGCTCACCGTCACCTTCCCGAACGGGGCCTCGTACCCGATCTTCGTGAACCGGCTCGGGTGGGTCGACCTCCCGCGGCTGCGGCTGTGGGCGCGCCCGTTGCGCGCGGGCGCCGTCGTGCGCTATGCCTTCGGGCGAAAGGGAGAGGCGGGCGGATTGCGGGCGCCGGAGCAGGAGGCGCGCACGATCCGGGGAGTCGAGGTACGTCCCGTCGAGGCGTTCGGGCCGGACTTCGACGAGCTCGGCCGCCGGGCGGCCACTGCCTACGGGAGCCACTTCGTCCGCGATGCGGAGTACTTCGCGTGGCGCTACCTCGACTCGCCGCGGGACTACCGGTGCTTCGGCGCCTACCGCGACGGCGAGCTCTGCGGCGTCGCCGTCGTCGGGCACACCTTCAAGCACGGTGTCTCGGCGGGCTTCCTTGCCGATCTCGTCGCGGCGCCGGAGGCGAGCAGCATCGTCCGAGCGCTCCTCACGCGCGCGCTCGACGAGGTGAAGGGCGGGGCGGACGCGCTCGTCCTGCTCCCGCCTCCCTCGCGCACCGCGCACCGTGCCCTCCTCGCCTCCGGCTTCGCCCCGACGACCAAGCAGCTTCGCTTCATCGGCAAGCCGCTGCGGGAGGGAGCGGCGCTGGACGGACGGAAGGGCGCGTGGCACTTCACCCTCGGCGACTTCGACTTCTTCTGATGCGGAAGGTCGTCTTCGTCACGCAGCAGGTCGACCCGGCGCACCCGGCGCTCGGCGCGACCGTGCCGAAGATCCGCGCGCTCGCGGAGCTCGTCGACGAGGTCGTCGTGCTCGCCGACGGGGCAGTCCCGGGCGTGCTCCCGGCGAACGCTCGCGTGCGCACCTTTCGCGCGCGCTGGAAGGCCGGTCGCGGGCTCCGGTTCGAGACCGCGCTCCTGCGGGAGCTCCGCGGCCTGCGCGGAGGCGCGGTCGTCGCGCACATGTGCCCGATCTACGCCGTTCTGGCCGCGCCGCTCGTGCGGCCGCTCCGGGTTCCCCTCGTGCTCTGGTTCACGCACTGGCGGGCGAGCCGTCTGCTGCAGACCGCAGAGCGGGCCTCGACGGCGGTGACGTCCGTCGACGAGCGCTCGTTCCCGCTTCCCTCGCGGAAGCTGCGGGCGATCGGCCACGGGATCGATCTCGCGGAGTTCCCGTGCGCTCGTCCGCGCGAGGGGGAGGGAACGCGACTGCTCGCGCTCGGCCGCTACTCGACGGCGAAGGGCCTCGACGTCGTGCTGGCCGCGGTCAACCTCGCGGGGCCGGACGTCGAGCTCCGCGTCCACGGGCCTACCCTGTCGGAGGACGAGCGCCACCATCGGGCCGAGCTCGAAACGCTCACCTCGGAGCTCGCGCTCGACGGGCGTGTCGTGCTCGGCGACGCGGTCCCCAGAGCCGAGCTCCCGGAGCTCTTCGCCGCCCACGACGCGCTCGTGAACAACATGCGCGCGGGCGCACCGGACAAGGTGGTCTACGAGGCCGCGGCCGGCTGTCTTCCCGTCCTCGCCTCGAACCCGATCTTCGACTCGCTCCTGGAGCGGGAACAGCGCTTCACCCGCTGGGACCCGAATGCGCTCGCGGATGCGATCCGTACGCTCGCCGCTGCGAGCACCGAGGACCGGACGGCGATCGGGCGCCGCCTGCGCGCGCGCGTCGAGGAGGGGCACTCCGTGCGGTCGTGGGCGCGTGGGATCCTGACCGCGGCAGGCCTCGAGACATGACCGACGGCCCCGTCCTCCACGTGCAGAAGGTCGCCGGGATCTCCGGGTCGGAGGCCTACCTGCTCCAGCTGCTCCCCGACCTGCGTGAGCGCGGCTGGGACGTCCGCTTCCTCATGCTCCACGAGGACGAGCCCGGCGCCTGGGAGTTCGCGCGCGAGCTGACCGTGCGCGGTGTGCCCCTCGACGAGATTCGCCTGCGCGCGGACGTCGACCCGATCGCGTTCGGGGAGGTCGTCGCGTACCTCGCCCGGGCTCGCCCGACGATCCTCCACACCCACCTCGTGCACGCGGACGTCTACGGCCAGCTCGCGGGCTCGCTCGCGCGCGTGCCGCTGCGGCTGTCGACGAAGCACGGTTTCAACGAGTTTCGCGAAGGGCGCTGGTTCGGGCTGGCCGACCGCTCGGTGGGCTCGCTCGCGCACGTGCACGTCGCGATCTCGCAGGGGCTCGCCCGCTACCTCGCCGAGACCGAGGGCTTCGACGAGGAGGACTTCGAGATCGTGCACTACGGGATCTCCGCGCACGACTCGGTCGTCCCCTACGGCCGGTCCGTGCCGCGCCTGCTCTGCATCGGGAGGCTCATTCCCATCAAGGGCCACCTCGTCCTCTTGCGCGCGCTCGCGCAGGCCCGCAAGGCCGTCCCCGGTGTCACGCTCGATCTTGCCGGCCGCGGCCCGCTCGAGCCGGCCCTCAAGTCGTACGCGCGTGAGCTCGGTCTCGACGGGGCGGTCCGCTTCCTCGGCTTCGTCTCACCCGTCGGAGACGCGATCGAGAACGCGGCAATCGTCGTCGTGCCCTCGCTCGGCGAGGGTTTCGGCATGGTCGCGCTCGAGGCGATGGAGCGGGGGCGGCCCGTGATCGCGAGCGCCGTCGGCGGCTTGCCGGAGATCGTCGCCGACGGGGAGACGGGTCTCGTCGTCCCCTCCGGCGACGCCGATGCGCTGGCGGAGGCGATCGTCGCCCTCGCGGGAGATCTCGACCGCGCCCGGGCCATGGGGCTCGCGGGCAGGGAGCGCGCGCTCGCCGAGTTCACGCCGGAGCGCAGCGCGCAGCGGATCGAGGAGCTCTACGCGGGCGCGCTCGCGGACGGCGCGCCGGCGGAGCGTCGTCTGCGGTAGCGCTCCCACAGTGCCGCCAGCGCGAACGAGGCGAGGAGCGCGAGCAGGAAGTCCCAGGGAACCCGGTACCTCGCGGTCCCGGCGAAGACCATCGCAGCGAGCGTGTTGTAGCCGAGCATGAGCACGGCGAGCGCGACGAAGCGCGCAGGGGCGACGAACAGGCCCGCCAGCGCGAGCCCGTACAGCACGAGCACGTACGCCGGCTCCACGGTCTTGCGCGCGGTGCGGGCGAGCCCGCTGCCGCTCTCGTCCGACTCCGACGGCACCGGGCTCCAGAGCATGCGCGTCGCCTGCAGCGCGAGCCGGCCCTTCTCGCCGGGGTGCTCTCGCCAGAAGTCGAGCACCTCGTCGCGGTACAGGCGCATCTGCGCGCACTCGTCCACCGAGGTCGGCTGCCCCGCGAGCGTCAGGTCGGCCGCGAGCTCCGGCCACGGCGGCGCACCCGGGAGCTCGGGCACGTCGTCGATCCAGCCGCCGCGGTCGAGGACGTCGTAGGTGTTGAGGTTGTTGGCCTTCCACAGAGCGCGCGCATCGGTCGTCAAGGCCACGCAGCCCACCTGTGCCTCGTTGCGGACCACCCACGGCGCGACCACGACCGCGGCGCTGGCGACGAGCGCGAGTCCGGTCAGCAGCGCACGCCCTCCCGGCCGGACGCGCCAGGCGGCGTAGACCGCGAGCGGGAGTGGAAGCAGCGCCAGCCGCGCGTTCCCGAGGATCGCCACGCCGGCCGTGACGCCGGTGAGCGCTGCCGTCTCGAGCGACCGCTCCTCGTACGCGAGGAGCGCGCAGAGGACGACGAGCGCGAGCAGAAGCCCGTCCAGCACCTCCCGGTTGGCATGGACGTCGTGCCAGACGACGTACGGGTGCAGCGTCGTCAGCAGCGCTGCGACGACGCCGGTCCCTCTCGAGCGAAGGAGCGTCCCGATCGTGAGCACGACGAGCGCCGTCCCTACGGCGATCGCGATCTGCGCGAGGCCGACTGCGAGCCACGAGCGGCCGAAGGGCCAGTACAGCGCCGCGAGGAACCAGCCGTACAGGGGCTGGGTGTAGGCGGAGGGGACGTCGGGCAGGAAGCCGAACGTGCCGTGCTCGACGAGCGTCGTCGCGAACCGGTCGCTCTTGTCGACGAACTCCTCGAGGATCGTCTCCCGCTCCCGCGCCAGCACTGCGAGCCGTGGCACGGCGGCGCAGGCCGCGACGACGAGGATGGCGGTGGACCGGCGCATCGGGCGTGCCGACGATACTTCCCCGCTCATGACGGCTATCCCTGCCGAGCGGCACGCGGTCGTCTCCTGCCACGTCGAGCGCCCGCTGGACGACGCCGTGTGGGCGAGATTCTCGGCGCTGCAGGAACGCCCACCGGGAGGCTTCGCGGTCGCGGCGCTGATGCGCCCCGCCGATCCCGCCTTCGGCGAGGACGAGGAGGCCTGGCTCGAACGTGCGCGCGCGGCAGCGGCGCGCGGCCCGCTCGGGCACCACACGCACTGGACTGCTCCCGACCATGCGCGGCCGACCTGGAAGGGCGCCGGCGAGGGCGTTCGCACGGAAGGCGAGCGCCTCCGCGAGCTCGGGCTCGTGCCGACCCTCTTCTGCGGAGGCGGCTGGTACACGGACGCCGAGGTCGCCGAGACGTGCGCGGCCCTCGGCTACGCCGACTGCACCCCCCGCGCGACCAGGCCCGCGTACCTCGCCCCCGGGGAGCCGTGGGCGCTCCTCCCGGCACCGGCGCGCATCGCCCTCCCCGCGGGCGAGGAGCTGCTCGCGCTCCCGACGACGCACTCGCTCGGCGACCTCGCGCGGACGCTGCTGCGGCCGAGGACCATGCCCGCGGTCGTCCACGTCTACTTCCACGACACCGACCTCCTCGACCGGCGCAGGCGGGCGCTGCTCGGGGCGCTCCTGCCCCTGCTCGCGCGGGTCGCGGAGCCGACCGACCTCGACGCGCTGCGCGTGCGAATCGCGGGCGTGGCGCCCGAGATTCCCTGGGCCGACGTGGCCCGGTTCTAAGATCACAGGGTGTCCAAGGCCGCTCCGCCGGCACCGAAGCCGCCTCCCGTGCCGCCGAGCGCGCCGGCGGGCCGCGACGTCCGCGCCTCCCGCGTCTACCTGCTCTCGCGCGGCCCGCTGCTCACGCTCGTGCGGCGCATCGTCTCCGTCGCGTCGCTCGTTCTCCTCGACGTCGCCGGGCTCGCGCTCGGGATCTATCTCGCGCTCGTCTTCCGGGAGCTCGTCGCCGGCGAGGGCGGCATCTACTGGGGACTCCTGTGGGAGGAGGGCGCGGCCGAATGGCTCAGGTTCGCAGCCCCGATCACGGTGCTCGTGTTCGCGCAGGCGGGTCTCTACCGCGTGCGAGAGCGGAGACCGGGCGCGGGCCGGGTCCTCTCCAGCCTCATCGTCGTCGCGCTCATCGTGCTCGCCTTCGGGATCGGGACCGGATACGACTTCACGACCTCGGGCCTGATCCCGACCTCGGTCGTCTTCTCGGCGATCACGATCGGCCTCCTCCGCGCCGCGTACGAGTCGGTCTCGCTCGAGGTCATGCGCGCAGTGGGCATCCGGAGGCGTGTCGTCCTCGTCGGGGAGGGAGAGAGTCTCGTGCACCTCAGATCGACTCTCGCCTCGGCTCGAGGCGGGATCGCGTACGAGCTCGTCGGAGCGGTCTCCGACGGCGTCCCGGGCACGCCGCGCCTCGGCGGACGCGACGAGCTCGCCGCGGTGTTGGAGCGCATCCGGCCGGACGAGGTGATCCTCGCCGAGGCCGCGCTCGACGAGGGCGCGGTCCTGGAGGTCGTCGAGCTCGCGCACCGGCAGGGGATCAAGGTGCGCCTCGCTCCCGAGACCACCGAGCTCCTCGTGCAGCGCGGCGAGTACGTCCCGGGTCACGGAGCGCCGCTCTTCGAGCTGCGCCCGCCGGTGCTCACCGGCTGGGACTGGGCGCTGAAGCGCGCGTTCGACCTCGTCGTGAGCGCGCTCGTGCTCGTGCTCGGGCTGCCCGTGTGGCTCCTGATCGCGTTCGTTGCGAAGCTCGACTCGCGTGGGCCCGTGTTCTTCGTCGACCGCCGGATCGGCGTCGGCGAGCAGGAGTTCGGGATGCTGAAGTTCCGGACGATGGTGGCCGACGCTGATGCGCTGCAGACGCAGCTCGAGGCCGCGAACGAGGCCGAGGGTGCGCTCTTCAAGATCCGGGACGACCCGCGCGTGACGCGCGTGGGGCGCTTCCTCCGGCGGTTCTCGCTCGACGAGATCCCGCAGCTCGTCAACGTCCTCAAGGGCGAGATGAGCCTCGTCGGTCCGAGGCCGCTGCCGCTCCGGGACTACCGCCTGCTCGAGGACTGGCACCGCGCTCGCTACGCGGTGCTGCCGGGGATGACCGGCCTGTGGCAGATCTCCGGCCGGTCCGGGCTCGGGTTCGACGATCTCGTGCGCCTCGACTTCACCTACCTCGAGAACTGGTCGATCTGGCTCGACGTCACGATCATCGCCAGGACGATCCCCGCGGTCGTCATGCGACGGGGCGCGTACTAGATGCGAGCGCCGAAGCTCCTCGCCGTCGCCTCCGCGGTCGACCTCGACTTCCGCTACGGGTGCACGCCGGCCTGGTGGCAGCTGTGGAAGGGGATGTACGAGGCCGGGGTCGATCTCGTCGTGACGCCGTATCGCGGCCGCCCGGTGGAGTCGCCGTGGTGGCGCGTGGCGCCGAATCCCACCTACCGGGAGGGCGAGTCGTACCAGAAGGTGCGCGACGTCCTCGCCCGCCTGAACGGCGACCGCTACCTGCGGCGCGACGAAGCGAGCCCGGAGGAGAGCGGGTTCGACCGGCTCACGCGGGAGACGATCCGCCGCTGGGTGACCCCGCGGTGGAAGCGCCACCTCGAGCGGCTGATCGAGCGGGAGCGGCCGGACGCGGTCCTCGTCTTCACCGTCCCGATGGCGCACCTCGCCGGCGTCCCCGAGGCACTGCGGGCACGGTTCGGGATCCCGATCGTCTTCTACGACGGGGACGTGCCCATGAGCCTCCCCGAGTACGGCGGCATGGACACGGGCTTCAACCCGTACCACGGTGCCGACCCCTGGGAGTACGACCTCGTCGTCTCGAACTCCGAGGGGGCGATCCCCCGGCTGCTCGAGCTCGGCGCGCGCCGCGCGGAGGCGCTCTTCTGGGGCGCCGACCCGGAGTTCTTTTCCCCGCAGCCCGTCGAGAAGGAGCTCGACGTCTTCTTCTACGGGTACGGCGACAAGTTCCGGCGCGAGTGGATGAAGACGATGGTGGGAGAGCCGTCGCGCGCGGCGCCGGAGCTGGACGTGGTGCTCGGAGGGCTCGACTTCCGCGGTGACACGGGAGCCGCACGGCTCCTCGGCGACGTCCCCTTCAATCTCTTCGCACGCGTGATCTCGTCCGCCCGCGTCAACCTGAACATCACGCGGCGCCCGCACGCGACCGTCGCCGGCTCCTCGACCGCGCGCCCCTTCGAGCTCGCCTCCTCGGGTGCCGCGATCGTCTCGAACCCGCACGAAGGGATCGAGCGCTGGTTCGAGCCCGGCCGCGAGCTCGTCGTCGTCGAGAGCCCGGAGGAGGCCGTCGCCGTCTACCGCGAGCTCGTCGCCGACCCGGGCCAGGCGGAGGAGATGGGGCGGCGCGCGCGGGAGCGCGTCCTCGACGAGCACACGTACGCGCACCGCGCGAGGCGCCTGCTCGAGCTCGTCGGGCTCGAGGCAGGGGTGACCGTGTGACGCGCCCGCGGACGGTCGCCGTCGTCCCCGCCTTCGACGAGTCCGGTGCGATTGGACGGGTCGTGGGCGAAATCCGCGCCGCGCAGCCCGGGATCGACGTCGTCGTCGTCGACGACGCCTCGACGGACGACACCGCCGCGGTCGCGGAAGCGCTCGGGGCGATCGTCCTGCGGCTGCCCTTCAACGTGGGCATCGGCGGCGCGGTGCAGACCGGGTTCCGCTACGCGCTCGAGGAGGGCTACGAGCGGGCGGTTCGCCTGGACGGGGACGGCCAGCACGATGCCGCGGAGATCGGACGGCTCCTGGGGCCCCTCGAGCGCGACGAGGCGGAAGTCGTCATCGGCTCGCGCTTCGTCGACGGCGGCGGCTCCTATCGGCCCCCGTTCGGGCGCCGGCTCGGGATCCGCGTCTTCGCCCGGCTCGTGTCGCTCCTCGGCGGGCAGCGGGTCACGGACACGACCTCGGGCTTCATCGCCCTCGACCGCGCAGGCATCGAGCTCTTCGCCCGCGAGTACCCGCACGACTACCCGGAGGTCGAGGCGACGCTCGTGGCGCTCCGCAGCGGCTTGCGGCTCTCGCAGGTGCAGGTGGAGATGCGCGAGCGCGAGACCGGGGCCTCGTCGATCACGTTCGTGCGTTCGCTCTACTACATCGTCAAGGTGCTCCTCGCGCTGCTCGTCGCGAGCCTGCGCCGCTACCCGCGGCTCGAGGGGGCGCGCCGGTGACGCCCGTCCGCGTCTCGATCGTTGGCGTGCTCGCCTCCGTCCTCCTCATCCTCGTCGTGCTCGAGCTCGTGCGCGGCCGCCGGCTCAAGGAGCGCTACGCGCTGCTCTGGCTCGCGACCGGGGTCGTCCTGCTCGTGCTCTCGGCCTGGCGCGGCGGCCTGAACACGATCGCGGGCTGGGTCGGGGTCACGAGCTACCCGCCGGCGGTGCTGTTCGCGGTCGCCACCCTCTTCATCCTGCTCGTGCTTCTGCACTACTCGACCGTGATCTCGAAGCTGACCGACGAGAACGTCGAGCTCGCGCAGCGGATCGCGCTGCTCGAGGAACGGGTCGGGCGCCCGCCTACGGGACCGCGGTCACCGGCCGGCTGAACGCGAAGACGTCGCCCTGCTCGGGGTCGTCGGCCCAGCTCGTCGCCACCCCGATCCGGTAGGTCGCACCGGGCGGCGGGGCGGGATCCAGGTACTCGGTCTCGCGGATCGTCGCGATCGGCAGGGCGCGGATGAAGCAGTAGACCGCGGTCGAGCCCTCGTTGTGCTCGCAGTCGGTGCCCTCGTCCTCGGAGCGGTACACGCGATAGAAGACGTTCGCGCGCCACGGCCCGCCGCTCGTCCAGCGGAGCAGCTGCCCTCCGGGCGCCGGCGAAACCTCGAGCTCCACCCCATCCTCGATCGAAGTGAGGATGAAGTTGCCCGCGTCGTCCTGCATAACGGCGCGCTCGGGACCGGTGCTCGGCGACGAGGCCGCGATGGCGCCGGCCGGGACGACGACGGTCAGCACGGCCGCCACGACGAGTGCGCGACGCCCGACCGGCCTCGTCAGAGGCGGCTGCACCCGCTCCCCGAGCTGCCGCGCCAGTGTCGGCACGAGCAGCGGGATCGACGCGAAGAGGATGAGATAGGCCGGCCAGGCGGGCATCAGCAGGCGCCAAAAGGTGTTCGCCTGAATGTCTGCCCGGACGGAGAAGCCCTTCACGAGTAGGAACGCCGCGAGCCAGCCGCCGAGGAGCGCGGCGATCGCGCCGCGCCGCACCCGCAGGACCGCGATCAGCCCGGCGAACGGCGCCCACTGTGCGAGCCGCGCGCTCCAGAAGAACTCGCGCAGGTAGTTCATCTGCTGGCGCCAGTGGTCGAGGTCGAGCTCGATGTAGCGGTCGACGTCGAGCGCGAGGACGCCGGTCGCCCCCGCAGCGACGCGGACCTCCTGGAACGAGAGCACCGGGAGTGAGCCCAGGCCACGCTCCTTCCAGAGCAGGATCACGAGCAGCGAGGGGACGACGGCGGCACAGAACGCGATCCCCTCGCGCCAGCGCCGCGCGACGAGGTACGCGAGCACGGCGCCGAAGCCCATGAGCAGGTTCGGCGGCTTCATCCCACCCGCTGCACCGAGCAGCAGGCCTGCGAGCAGGGCGTCGGGGAGCCGGTCGGCGTCGAGCGAGCGGACGAGGAAGAGCGCGCAGGCGAGGACGAGCACGGTCGAGGGAAAGTCCGACATCGCGGTCAGCCCGAGCGCCTGCGGCACGAACTGCTCGGTCCAGCGCTCCTGGTACCGGTCGACGAAGAGCGGGATTGCGGCGAAGGGCGCGATCACCCATAGGAACGAGGCCCAGTAGCCGAGCAAGCGCCCGCCGATGTGGGACGCGATCCCGTACACGCAGAGCACCGCGATCGGCCCTAGCAGGAGGACCTGCAGGACGACGAGGGGCGGGAGTGCCTGCACGTACGTCGGCCCCGTGACCCACATGATCGGCGCGATCAGCAGCGACCAGAGGTAGCCGACCTCGGTCGGCGGGAGCTCGAGGTGCCCCAGCAGCCACCCCTGGGTCGTCAGCCAGATCTGGTCGCCGCCCTGGAACCACACCCAGCCGTTGTGCGTGACCGAGAGCGCGAGGACCGTCGTCGCCGCGATCTGCAGGCCCGCGAGCGTGGCGAGGACGGCGCGGGGGCGCTCGAGCAGGTAGTCGACGGTGCGGCCGGCCTCCCTGGCCGCGCCGACCGAGGCGCTAGCGACCGACACCGGCCAGCGCGGCCCGGTACCAGGCGACCGTGCGCTCGAGCCCCTCGCGAAGCGGCGTCCGGGCCTCGAAGCCGAAGAGCTCGCGCGCGCGACTCGGGTCGACCGAGCGCCTGGGCTGTCCGCCGGGACGGCTCTCGTCCCACGTGATCCGGCCCTCGAAGCCGGTGACGTCGGCCACGAGCTCCGCGAGCTCTCGGATCGAGATCTCCTTCGCCGCGCCGAGGTTCACGGGCTCGGGGCCGTCGTAGCGCTCGGCCGCCAGGACGAGCCCGTCCACGCAGTCCTCGACGAACAGGAACTCGCGCGTCGGCGAGCCGTCGCCCCAGAGCACGACCTCGTCCTCGGCCTCGACCATCTTGTGGATCAGCGCCGGAATGACGTGCGAGGTCTCGAGGTCGAAGTTGTCCCGCGGCCCGTACAGGTTCGTGGGAAGGAGGAAGATCGCGTCGAGGCCGTACTGCTCGCGGTACGCCTGGGCGCCGACGAGCACGGCCTTCTTCGCCACGCCATAGGGCGCATTGGTCTCCTCCGGGTAGCCGTCCCAGAGGTCGTCCTCGGAGAACGGGATGGCGGCGTGCTTCGGGTACGAGCAGACGGTCCCCGCGATCACCAGCTTCGGCGTCCCGTGTACCCGCGCCTGCTCGAGGACGTTCGTCCCCATCGCCAGGTTCGCGTACCAGTAACGGCCGGGATTGGCGCGGTTCGCGCCGATGCCGCCGACCTCGGCCGCGAGGTGGAACACGAGCTCGGCCTCCGCCTCGGCGAAGAGCCGGGCGGCGGCGTCCATCGAGGTCAGGTCGTGGTCGGCGCGGCGGGCGACGACGACGTCGTGGCCGTCCCGCTCGAGGCGCTCGACGAGATGGGAGCCGAGGAAGCCCCCGCCGCCGGTGACCAGGACGCGCACGGTCGGAGGGTACCGTGCGGTCCGGCCTCCGCCCATGCTTCTACGATGCCCCGGTGCGGTCGGTCTTCGATCGGCCCATCGTGCTCGTGGGTCTCGCGCTCGTCTGCGGGGTCGCGGCGTTCCATCTCTGGATCACGCCCTCGAATCCGCCCGGGTACCACCGCGACGAGGCGGCGCTCTCGCTGAACGCGCACACGCTCGCGACGGGCCTGAGGGACGAGGACGGTGCACGTCTACCGCTCTTCTTCCGCTCCTTCGACGACTACAAGAGCCCGCTCTACCCGTACCTGCTGGCGGCCGTCTTCGAGGTCACCGGCGCGCATGCGCAGGCCGCACGCGGGCTCTCGGCGGTGCTCGTGCTCTCCGCGGTGCTCCTGCTCGGCCTGCTCGCGCGACGACTGACCGGGAGCTGGCCGGTCGCGACCGTCACCGTCGTCCTCGCCGGCCTGACGCCGTGGCTGTTCGAGCTGGGCCGGCTGGCCATCGAGGCGACGATGATGCCGGTTCTCGTCGTGCTGCTCCTGCTCTGGCTCGAGCGGGTGTCGCGACTCCGACGGTACGGCATCCTCGACGGCGCCGCGGCAGGGGCCCTGGTGGGGTCGATCGCCTACTCGTACACGGGGAGCCGTCTCCTCGGCCCGCTCCTCGCGGCAGCGCTCCTCGTCTTCGCCGGGCAGGGTCGATGGCGCTTCGTCGTGCTCGCGTGGGCCGCATTCGCGCTCGCGCTCGTGCCGATGGCCGTCTACGCGCTCCGGCATCCGGGCAATCTCACGGCACGGTACGAGGCGACGACGATCGCGCGGGAGGGCCGATCCGGCCCGGAGGTCGTCCTCCAGGCGGTCGCGAATTGGTTCCGCGACGTCGACCCGTTCCACTGGGCGACCTCCGGGGATCCGGCGCCCTACATCCACAACGGCGGGTACGGCGCGCTCTTCGGCGCCGTGGTCGTCCTCGCCGTCGCCGGCGTCGTCCTCGTGCTCTCTCGGCAGCGGGCGAACCTCTGGTGGCGGTACGTCCTCCTGGCCACGCTCCTCGTGCCGATCCCGGCGGCGCTGACGGTGGATCGGCACAACGCGATCCGGCTCGCCGCCCTGCCCGTCCTACTTGTCGTGCTCGCGATCCCGGCGATCGACGCGCTCGTTCAGGGGTGGAGGCGCTCGGGGCTCCTGCAGCTGGCGGCCGGGGTCCTCACGGTCTCGATCGCCGTGCAGTTCGCTCAGTTCCTCGACGTCTATCGCACGCGCGGCCCCGCGAGGCTCGTGCTCTTCGACGCCGGGGTCGAGCCCCTGCTCGAGGGGCCGCTGGCGGCAGGCGAGACGATCTACGTCGACTTCGACGACCGTGGCGCCCAGGCTCAGGCCCGGTGGCGCGTCGCCGAGGCGGGTCTCCCCGACGACCGCGTTGTGATCCTGCCCGACGGAGGGGTTCCTCCACGCGGGTCGCTGCTCTTCCTCCGCTTCCAGGACTGCGACTACGCGTGCGAGGACGTCGCTCGCTGGGAGGACTACCGGCTCGTACGGGCGACGGGCCCGTGAGGCGGGTCCCCGCAGGGCTGCTCGTGGGTCTCGCGCTCGTGCTCGCCGTGGCTGCGTTCCAGCTCTGGGTGTCGCCGGACAACCCGCCCGGATTCTTCCGCGACGAGGCGGCGCTCGCTTACAACGCGCACACGATCGCCGACGAGGGCCGCGACGAGTACGGCGCCCGCTTCCCGCTCTACTTCTCCTCCTTCCTCGACTACAAGAGCCCGCTCTACGTCTACGGCCTCGCCGGGGTCTTCCTCGTCACCGGCGCGGATCGCGAGGTCGCTCGGGGCTTCTCCGCAGCGTGCATGCTCGCGGCGATCGCGCTGCTCGGGTGGCTCGGGTACCGGACGACGGGCCGAGCCTCGGTCGGCGTGGCGGCCGTCGTCGTGGCGGGGTCTTCCCCCTGGCTCTTCGAGGTCGGTCGCGTCGCCTTCGAGGTCGCGATGGAGCCCCTGTTCCTCTGCCTCGCGCTGCTCGCCGTCGAGCGCGCCTCGAGGCTCGACCGCTGGGGGGCGGCGAGCGCGCTTCCGGTGTCGGCCGCTCTCGGCGCGATCACGTACGTGTACGCCGGCGGCCGACTGCTCGCTCCGCTGCTCGCGGCGTCGCTCGCTCTCGTCGGGCTCCGCAGCCGCTGGAGATGGGTGCTCGTCGCGTGGGCGGGATTCGCCGTCACGCAGCTTCCCCTGCTGGCGTACACGCGGCTCCATCCCGGCGCGCTCACGCGGCGCTGGGACGCGACGACCTTCGTCACCGACGACATGCCGGTGTCGGAGGTTGCCTGGCGAGCGGCCGTCAACTACCTCCAGGACCTGCAGGTGTGGCACTACGTCGTCTCGGGCGACGTCAAACCGTATGCGCACACGCCCGGATCCGCGGCGCTCCTGGCCGCGTCGCTCGCGCTCTCGGTCGTCGGGCTCGTCCTGGTTCTCGCCCGGAGACGTGACGATCCCTTCTGGCGCTTCGCGCTCGCGGCTCTGGCGGTCTCGCCGATCCCGGCCGCGGTCACGATCGACCGCTTCCACGCGGTCCGGCTGACGCCCTTCGCGGTCATGCTCGTCGTCCTAGCCGTCCCTGCGCTCGAGGCGCTCCGAGACGCGGTCGTGCGTGCGCGGTGGGCTCGGGCCCTCGCTCTCGGCCTCGCCGGCCTCGCGGCCCTCCAATTCGCCTTCTTCGTCCACACCTATGCGACCGAGGGCCCCCTCCGGACGGGGCGGTTCGAGGCAGAGATCCCACGGCTCCTCGATCGTGCCTGGTCGGACGGGGGCACGGCCTACGTGGACTACGACGACCTCGAGCCACTCGGGCTCGCACGCTGGTATGCGCTGACGAGAGGAATCGACCAGGCCCGCGTCGTCAGGCTCCCCGACGGCGGGATCCCGCCGACCGGGGCGATCGCGTTCGGGAGGACCCAGCTGTGCGACTACACGTGCACGCGGCTCGAGGAGTCCGGTGACTACTGGATCGCGCGCGTGGAAGGCCCGCGCTAGCGGGGCGTGCCGAGCGGCGCGCCCGTGGGCATCCAGTCGACGCGGCCGATCCAGCGGTCGCGGCTCTCCGCGTACCAGGCGATCGTCTGCAGGATCCCGTCCTCCCACGAGACCCGCGGCTCCCAACCGGTCTCGCGCGTCAGCTTCTCGTGCCCGACACGAAGCGCGAGCACGTCGCTCGCGCCGGGCCGGAAGCGGTCCTCGGTCGAGACGAGCCGGCGCCCGGCGGGCCAGTACCCGTGCTCCTCGCCGAGGCGGAGGATCGTCTCCGCCCACTCGCGCATGGAGACGTTCTCGCCCTGCCCGTAGACGTAGACGTCGCCGGGGCTGCCCTGGGCGGCGACGGTGAGGTGGCCGCGCACGCCGTCGGTGCAGAAGCAGAAGTCGCGCATCGGCTCCAGGTTGCCGAGCTCGATCGTCTCGCGGGCGAGCGCCTGCGTGACGATGGTGCCGGTGACGTAGCGCGGATTCTGGCGCGGGCCGTAGTTGTTGAACATGCGCGTGACGACGCCCGGCACCCCGAACGCGTCGAAGTAGTTCATGGTCAGGAAGTCGGCGGCGACCTTCGACGTCGCGTAGATCGACTTCGGGTTGATCGGCGAGCGCTCGTGGAGGATGAGGCCGCCCGCGTCGTCGAAGTCGTGGTGGTCGGCGACGGTCTCGCGGACGTTGCCGTACTCCTCCGACGTGCCGGCGGTGTCGAACTTCTCGACCTCGAGCTCCCAGTCCACGATCGCCTGCAGCAGGTTCAGCGTCCCCAGGACGTTCGCAGCGATTGTCTCGTACGGCCGGTGCCAGGACTCGCCCACGTGCGCCTGCGCGCCGAGGTGGAAGACGTACGGGCGGTCGGCCGCGCGCTTCAGCTCGCGCACCAGGTAGTCGACGGAGGTGCGGTCGGTGAGGTCCGCGAAGTGCACCGTCAGCCGCTCGCGCAGGTGCCCGATGTTGTTCAGCGCCCCGCTCGAGTTCGCGCGCACGAAGGCGTGCACCGTCGCGCCGAGCTCCGCGAGCGCGTCCGTGAGATGCGAGCCCATGAAGCCGTCGGCTCCCGTCACGAGCACGGTGCGGCCCTCGTAGACGTCGCCGAACTCGCGCCGGAGGTCGTCGAGCGTGCCGCCTGTCCAGAGGCTGTCGTTCGGCATGGTGCGTACGCTTCCGCGTCGGTGAGCAAGCGTACAGACCCGCCCGGCGGCCTGGGCTCGCTGGCGAGCGCGGCGCTGACGGCCGGCTCGACGCTCCTCGTCGCGGGCTTCGCCGCCATCGTCGGGGTGCTCATCGCGCGCGAGTTCGGGCGCACCGACGAGACCGACGGCTTCTTCGCGGCTTACGGAGTCTTCTTCGTCGTCGTTCTCGCCGCCCAGGCGATCCGCATCGCGGTCCTGCCCGCGCTCGCCCGCAGCCGCGCGGAGTGGCGGCTCGCCGGCGAGATCGCCGGGTTTGCGGTCGCCATCGCCATCGTCGCCGTACCGCTCCTCCTCCTCGCCGAGCTCGCCGCGGACCCGTTCGCGAGCCTGCTCACGGGCGGCGAGTCGGACATCGCGCAGGAGGCGGCGGTCGACGCGCTCCGGTGGATGGTCCCGGCTGCGGTGGCGCACCTCTTCGCCGGTCTCGCCGCGAGCGGCCTGGCAGCGCTCGACGACTACGCGACCGCTGCATTCGGCTACGCAGCGGGCAGCGCGGCCGGGCTCGCGCTGATGCTCGCACGCGTCGAGCCGGACGGAATCGTCGCGGTCGGCTGGGGGATGATGCTGAACGGGACGATCGCGCTGCTCGTGCCGGTAGCTGGGCTTGCCTGGCGCGCGCGTACAACCCGCATGCCGCGCACGGCCGTCCGGCCGACGGGGAAGCCTCTCGTCTCGCGCCTCGGCGTCTTCGCCACCGCAGCGTCGCTCCCGATCGCGCTCCAGCTCCTGTACGTCGTCTGCCTCCCGTTCGCCGGCCGGCTCGGCTCGGGCTCGGTCACGAGTTTCGGCTACGCCTACCTCGCGGCAGCGAGCCTCGTGTCCGTGACCGCGGTGTCGCTCGGGCTCGTCACCTCGGTCCCGCTCGCGCGCAGCGGGCTCTCGCCGGAGCTCGCGGCCCGGCACGTCGTCTCCGCGTCCTGGGTTGCGCTCGCGTTCATCGGCGCCGCGGCCGGGGTGTTCGCCCTCGCGGGGGCGGACGTGGTCGAGGCGTTCCTCGGCGACGCCTACGGCGGCGACGTGGGTGCCGAGGTGGGGCGGCTCGTCGTCGTGCTCGCGCCCTGGATGATCGTGTCGGTGGGCGTGAACGTCGCCTTCCCGCTCGCGTTCGTCGTCGAGCGGCTGCGCGCGCTGCCCCTGATCGCCGTCGTCGCCCTCGGGATCCACGTGCTCCTCGCCTGGATCGCCGTCGCGCTCGCAGACCTCGACGGGCTCGCCGTCGCACTCGCGGTCTCGACGGCGTTCGTCCTCGCGGCGCTGCTCGTCGAGCTGCAGGCGCTCTCGCCCGCGTCACGCGGGCTCGCATCGGCCGCCGCGGTGATCGCACTTCTGTCGCTGGTCGGCTTCCTCCCGGCTGCGCTCCTCCTCGGCTCGCTCGCGGCGGCCACAGCCGGGCTCCTGACCTACGTCGTGCTGGTCGCCCTCGTCCGCCCGCGAGGGCTCAGGACGTCGTGGGCATACCTACGGGCGCTTCGCTAGCCGCCGCCACGTAGACGTCCTCGTGCTGGCGGGCGGCGCGCGACCAGCTGAACTCGGCAGCGCGTGCGAGGCCCTTCCCCCGGAGCTCCTGCGAGCGCTCGTCCGCCTCGAGGACGGCCGCGGCGATGGCGTCGACGTCGAGCGGGTCGAAAAGCACGGCGGCGTCCCCGCACACCTCCGGGATCGCGCCCGTGTTCGACGCCGCAACGGGGCAGCCGCAGGCCATCGCCTCGAGCGGCGGCAGCCCGAAGCCCTCGTACAGGCTCGGGAAGACGAGGCAGGCGGCACGCCGGTAGAGCGCGACGATGCGCTCCGTCGAGACGGAACCGAGGCTCGTGACGCCCTCGGGCAGCGGGTCGAGTCGCTCGAGCCCCCCTCCCGTCAGCAGGAGCCGCAGGCGCGGGCGGCTCTCGCGGAGGCGCGTGAAGGCCTCGATCAGACGCGCGTGGTTCTTGTGCGGCCACGGCCGCGCGGGGTAGAGGATGAACGGCTCGCGCTCGTCGTCTCCTGGGTTGAACACCGAGTGGTCGACGCCGTGCGGGACGACGTGGACGCGCGTCGGGTCGAGCTCGAGCAGCTCGACGGCGCGCCCCCGCACGAACTCGCTGGTGACGATCACCGCCGTCGCGTTCCGCGCCGCGCGGTCGTAGGCGATGCGCCGGAACGAGCGGCGCCCGGGCCCGAAGAACTCGGGCAGGTCGCGGTGCTGCACGTCGTGGAGCGTCACCACCGTCGGTAGCTCGGTGCGGGGGAGCGGGACGGTGAGCGCGTAGTGGACGACGTCGAGGTGGTCGAGCTCGGACCTGACCTCGCGCGAGCGGAGCGACGAGATCGCCAGCGCCGGGATGCGCGACGCCCCCCGCGTCGCTGCAGGCGTGTCGCGCACCTCGACCGCAGGGAGCCCGCCGGCCGCGTCCTTCGCACGCGCCGGGACGAACGCGGTGTACTCGTGTGTCCCGGCCGAGGCGAGGGCGCGCGTGAGCTGGCGTGCGTACGTCTCGGACCCGCCGAGATCGCTCGGTGCAAGCGTGAGCAGCGAGATGCCGACGCGCACGGCCCGATCCTAGATGGCACGCCCACGTTGCAACTTGCAACTTCGCGTCTCGCGGCCGGAACACCGCTCTGGACGCGGTGTGTTCGCTTCAAGTTGCACCTTGTAACTTGGTCACCGACTCCGCCGCTAGAATCCGGCGATGCCCTCCGAAGACGCGAAAAACGGCGAAGATGCAGGGATTTCCGTCGATGTCGAGGAGCTCTTCCGGCAGCTGAAGGACGAGGTGCGGAGGTCGGGCGCCGATCCCGGCGCCGTCTCCGGCGACCCCGCGGAGCGGCGCGCCGCGCGCGCCGAGGCCGAGCGGCTGTGGCCGGTCTCGGCCGACCGCTCTCTCCGCCTGCGGCCGGGAGTGCGCGGCGGCCTTGGCACACCTGTGAAGGCGGTCCTCCGCAAGCTGATGCGCTGGTACGTCGAGCCGCTCGCGTACGACCAGCGGTCGTTCAACGCCGCCGCACTGCGCCTCGTCGACGACCTCCAGGAGCAGGTCGACCGGCTCCAGGCCGAGGTCGAGCAGCTCCGCGCCGAGCGCGCACCACACGCGTGAGCGACGCTCCGGCGGCGGAGCCGGTGGAGCGCGAGCGCTTCTACCGGCGCGTCGTCGGCGAGCTACTCGACCGCGGCGTGCTCACCCGCGACCTCTCGCTCGTCGTCGTCGGTGGGGGCGAGCTCGACCGCTCGGTGCTCGCGAGCCACGGCTTCGAGAACGTGACGCTCACGAATCTCGACCCCGCGCAGGGTGAGGTCGAGGACGCCGAGGCTCTCTCGTACGCGGACGGGAGCTTCGACTTCGGGATCGTCTCGGCGGCGCTCCACCACTGCCGCTCGCCGCACCGGGCGCTGCTCGAGCTCTACCGCGTCTCCCGCGTCGGCGTGCTCGCGCTCGAGGCGCGCGACTCGACGCTGATGCGGCTCGCGAACCGGCTCGGCGTCGCGGAGGAGTACGAGCTCACCGTCGTCGCCGCCGAGGGGTTCCGCACGGGCGGGGTCGCGAACAGCGCCGTTCCGAACTACGTCTACCGCTGGACCGAGCGCGAGGTCGAGAAGACGATCCGCTCGGCGGCACCGGAGCGCGAGCACCGCTTCCTCTGGTTCCGCGAGCTCGAGCTGCCGGTGTCCGTCCTCGAGCAGAGCGGGAAGAGCGCCTGGCGGTTCGCGCGCTGGCCGCTGCGCGCGCTCGTGACCGTGCTGCCCGGCCAGGCCAACCTGTTCGCGTTCGCCGTCCTCAAGGGCGGACTCCAGCCCTGGATGCGCACGCCCAGCGAGCCGGACGCCGAGGAGGTCCGCCGCCGGCTCGGGGCGACCTGACCCGGCGGACGGCGCCGATAGAATGCTCCGATGCCCCGTGACGGAGCCGGAAACGCGGTATCTGCAGGAGTTTTGCCTGCAGGGGTTTCCGCCGTAACGAGCCGTACGGGCTAGCGATGCGCATCGCCGTCGTCAGGCCGCAGGTGCCCTTCGAGCGGGGCGGCGCGGAGATCATGGCCGACCGCCTCGTCCACGAGCTCCGAGAGCACGGGCACGAGGCCGACCTTGTCACAGTGCCCTTCAAGTGGTATCCGGGCGCGCGCGTCCTCACCCAGGCGTTCCTGTGGCGGCTGCTCGACCTCGACGAGGCCGACGGCCGCCCGATCGACCTCGTGGTGGCGACGAAATTCCCCTCGTACCTCGTCCGCCATCGCAACAAGCGCGTATGGCTTCTGCACCAGTTCCGCCAGGCGTACGAGCTCGACGGGACGGAGCTGGGGCAGTTCGGGGGCTCGCCCGAGGACCGGGCGATACGGCGGAAGGTGCAGACGCTCGACCGGGTCGCGCTCGGCGAGGCCGCGCGGCTCTTCGCGACCTCCCGCAACGTCGCCGACCGGCTCGAGCGCGCGACGGGCCTCGAGGCAGAGGTTCTTCCGCACCCGCCGCAGGAGCTCGCGTACCGGTGCGAGTCCTACGGCGACTTCGTGCTCTCCGTCAACCGGCTCGACCGGGCGAAGCGGATCGATCTGCTGCTCGAGGCCGCTGCCCTCGACCCCTCGCTCGAGGTCGTCATCGTCGGCGACGGGCCCGACCGCCCGCGGCTGGAGGAGCTCGCCCGTGCCCGCTCGCTCGACGGGCGCGCGCGGTTCGCCGGGCGCGTGTCCGAGGAGGAGCTCGCCGACCTGTATGGGCGCTGCCTCGCGGTCTTCTACGCCCCGGTCGACGAGGACTTCGGGATGGTCCCCTTCGAGGCGTTCCTCTCGGAGAAGCCGGTGCTGACGACGACGGACGCCGGAGGCCCGCTCGAGGTCGTCAGCGACGGGCGGACGGGACTCGTCGTCTCCCCCGTCGCGGAGGAGCTCGCGCGCGCGGCGAGCTGGCTGCGGGCGCACCGGGACGAGGCGGCGTCTCTCGGGAGGGCCGGGAAGACGATCGCGGAGGACGTCACCTGGGGCCGTGCGGTGGAGAGGATGCTCGCGTGAGGATCGCCTACTACTCGCCCATGCCGCCCGAGCGCACGGGCGTCGCCGACTACTCGGCCCTCCTCGTCCCCGCCCTCGGGCGTCGAGTCGACCTCGCCGTCCAGCCTCATGGGCGGAAGCGCACGCGGCGCGGCGTCGACCTCTGCCTCTACCACGTCGGCAACAACCCGGACGCGCACGGGTGGATCGCCGACGCGCTCCGCCGCCGACCCGGGGTCGTCGTGCTCCACGACTTCGTCCTGCACCACCTCGTCGCCGGGATGACCGTCGGTCGCCGCGACGGGCACGGCTACCTGGACGCGATGGAGCGCGACCACGGCGTCGTCGGCCGCCTGCTCGCGCACGGCGTCCTCGACAAGCGGATCCCGCCGCTGTGGGAGTCCCGTCCCGAGGAGTTCCCGCTCGCGTCGTTCGTCCTCGAGCACGCGACCGGGCTCGTCGTCCACTCCCAGGCGGTCGCGTCGCTCGCCCGCGCGGCCGGGTACGACCGGAGGATCTGGGTGATCCCGCACCCCGCCTGGCCGGTGCCGGACGTCGAGCCCGAGCGCCACGGTGAAGGGCCCGTCGTCGGCTGCTTCGGCGTCGTCAACGCGAGCAAGCGGATCCCCGAGCTCCTGCGCGCGTTCGCACGCGCCCGCGAGCGCCACCCGCACGCGACCCTGCTCCTCGTCGGCCCCACCGCGCCCGGGTTCGACCTCGACCGCCGGCTCCAGCGCCTCGGGCTGGCGGATGCGGGCCTCGCCCGGGAGGACTGGGTCGACGAAGGCCGGCTCTGGGCGCTGATGGCGGGCACGGATGTGTGCGTGAACCTCCGCCACCCGACGATGGGCGAGACCTCGGGCAGCGTCGTCCGCGCCCTCTCGCTGGGGAGGCCGCTCGTCGTCAGCGACGTCGGCTGGTTCTCGGAGCTCCCGGACGAGGTGGCGTTGAAGGTCCCGGTGGACGAGCGGGAGACGGACGACCTGGAAGCGGCGCTCGAGCTCCTGTTGACGCGGGTCGACGTGCGCGACGAGATGGGACGGGCGGGCGCGGCGCTCGCGCGCCGCGAGCACGACCTCGAGCGCGTCGCCGAGCGGTACGCAGCGGCGCTCGAGGAGGCGGCAGGCGGCTCCGCCGTCGTCGACACGGTGTTGCGCGAGGTGAGCGAGGCTGCGGCGGACGTCGGCATCGCGCCGGCGACCCGCGAGTCCTCGGAGCTCGCCGAGCGCCTCGCCGAGGTCGATCTTGCGCCGTAGCCTCGGCCGCGTCCCCGTCTGGGCCTGGCTCGCCGCGATCGTCGGCCTCTCGGCGCTGCTCCGCGCTGTCCTCGTGCGTGGGATCCCGGCGCCTTTCATCATCGTCGACGAGATCCTCTGGTCCGAGGTCGCGCGCGGGCTCGCGGACGCCGGCGAGCCGCTCGTCCGGGACACGCCCGATCCGGGCCTCGGGATCGTGTACCCGCTCGTGATCGCGCCCGCCTACCTCGCCGTCGACGGCCTCGTCGACGCCTACGCGGCGGTGAAGCTGATTAACAGCATCGTCATGTCGCTGGCCGCGATTCCCGCCTACTTCCTCGCGCGGAGGGTCGTCGGCCAGTGGCTGGCGCTGCTCGCCGCCGTCCTCGCGCTCGCGGTGCCCTCGGTCGCGTACACCGGCACCGTCATGACGGAGAACGTCTTCTACCCGCTCTTTCTCGTGGTCGCATTCGTCCTCGTCCTCGTGCTCGAACGGCCCACGGGGCTGCGCGTCGCACTCCTGGTCGGCCTCGTCGCGGTCGCCTTCGCGACGCGCGTCCAGGCGGCGGCTTTCGTGCCCGCGATCCTGCTCGCGCCGTTGGTGCTGGCCGCCCTGGAGGGGGTCGGGCTGCGCGACACCGTCCGTCGCTACCGCGTGCTCTTCGGGACCTTCGTCTCGCTCGGCGCGCTCGCGCTCGTCCTGCGCCTCGTCACCGGGAAGACGCCGCAGGACCTTCTCGGCGCGTACGAGCCGGTGGGCGAGGCCGACTACGAGGTTGCGGAGGTGCTCCGCTACCTCGCCTACCACGTGGCCGAGCTCGTGCTCTACCTGCTCGTCGTCCCGGTGGCGGCGACGATCGTCCTCGTCGCCCGCGCCCGCTCGCTCGACCGGCGGCTGCAGGCGTTCCTGGCCGCGACGCTGGCACTGACGGTGTGCATCCTCCCGGTCGTCGCCGCCTTCGCCTCCGTCTTCTCGCACCGGATCGAGGAGCGGAACATGTTCTACGTGGCGCCGCTCTACCTCGTCGCGCTCCTCGCGTGGGTCGAGCGCGGCGCACCCCGCCCGCGCGCGATCGCCGTCGTCGCCGCGAGCGCCTGTGCTCTGGCCGTGCTCGCGATCCCGTTCGACCGCTTCCTGACGACCTCCGCGATCTCGGACACGCTGATGCTGCTCCCCCTCTGGTCGCTGCAGGACCGGATCGGCGAGGAGTGGATCGCGACGGCCGCGCTTGTGTCGGGCTTCCTCCTCGCCCTGGCGTTCCTGTTCGTGCCGCGCCGCTTCGCCGTCGTCCTGCCGCTCCTCGTGCTCGGTCTCTGGGCCGTCGCCTTCGAGCAGATCTGGTGGGGCCAGCACGGCTTCGAGCAGTTCTCGCGCGGAGTGCTGTTCCAGGGGATCCGCGCACCCCACCGCGACTGGATCGATCGAGCGCTCCCCGACGGTGCGAGGGCCGGCTTCCTGTGGACGGGCCGCACGGACCGGCTGACCGTGAACCAGAACGAGTTCTTCAGCCGGGGGGTCGGGCCGGTGTACTACGTCGACCAGCCGACGCCGGGGAACCTTCCCGAGACCCGCGTCACGATCGACCCGCGCACGGGCGCCGTGACGCTCCCGGACGGCTCGCCGGTCACGGACGAGTATCTCCTCGCTGACGCGACCTTCGAGCCCACCGGCAGGGCGGTCGCCTTCGATCTGGGGTGGGGCATCCGACTCTGGCGCGTGAGCACCCCGCTCGAGTCCGCCACGCGGGTCGACGGCCTGTACCCGAACGACACGTGGTCCGGCGAGGAGGCCACCTACGTGCGCCGACACTGCGGGCCAGGCCGTCTCATGGTCGAGCTCTCGAGCGACGCCGCGCTCTTCTTCGAGCCGCAGACCGTCGTCGCCCGGGCGGACGGGAAGGAGATCGGCCGGGTCCGACTCCCAGTCGGAGGCCAGGCCGCGCTCATGGTCCCGCTGGCCCCGCCGCCGGGAGAGCACGAGTGCCGCGTCGTCTTCACGGTCACCCCGACGGCGGTCCCCTCCGAGGTGACGGGCGGTACGAGCGCGGACGAGCGTGTGCTCGGCGCGCACTTCAACGGCTTTCGCTACACGCCGAGCTCGTGATGAGGATCGCCTTCGACGTCTCCCCGCTCTCGCACCCGCTGCTCGGGATCGGCAACTACATCCGCGGCTCGCTCGGCGGCCTGGTCGAGGTGGCGGGCGGCGAGCACGAGGTCGTCGCATTCGCGCCGACGAGCCTGCGCGGCCCCGATCGCATCCGTGCCGCGCTCGACGGCATCGACGTCGAGCTCCGGACCTGGCGGCTCCCGTTCTCGCACGCGCTGCGCACCGGCTGGAGCGCGCTCGGCCGCCCCGCCGCCGAGCGCCTGCTCGGGGACGTGGATGTCCTCCATTTCAGCGACTGGATGTTCCCGCCGCAGCGGGCAGGCGTGCGGGCAACCACCATCCACGACCTCGTCCCCCTCCACCATCCCGAGTGGACGACGGCGAGGACACGCTCGATGCACGCACGCAAGTACCGCAACGCTGCGCAGACCTGCGACGTCGTCTACGTGAACTCCGAGTACACGGGACGGGACGTCGTCGGGACGCTCGGGATCGAGCCGGAGCGGGTGAAGGTGGCGCGCCCGGCGGTGAAGGAGGCCTTCCGCCCCGAAGGGCCGGCCTCGGACCTCGGCGCTCCGTACGTGCTCACCGTCGCCACGCTCGAGCCCCGCAAGAACCTGCAGACGCTCGTCGAGGCCCACCGTCTGCTGGCCGGCGATCTCCTGCTCGCGGTGGTGGGCGCCGAGGGCTGGGGCGAGCAGCCCTTCCTCGGCGATCACCGGATCCGCCGTCTCGGGTTCGTGTCCGACGAGGAGCTCGCCCGTCTCTATCGCGGCGCCGCGGTCGCGGTCTACCCGTCCCGCTTCGAGGGCTTCGGCATCCCGGTCCTCGAGGCGATGGCCAGCGGCTGCCCGGTCGTCTCGTCGGCCCATCTCTCGCTCGACGAGGCGAGCGGAGACGCCGCCCTGCGGGCCGACCCCGAGGACCCGGCCGCGATCGCCGCGGCGGTCGAGCGCGCGCTCGGGGATCGCGACCGCCTGTCCGCTGCGGGGCTCGAGCACGCGAAGCGGTTCACGTGGCGCGCCGTGGGTGAGATCTTCCTCCGCGGCTACGAGGAGGCTGCGCGGTGAGGCGGCCGGAGGAGGCGCTCGTCGTCGTCCACCGACCGGGACCGAACGGGCCGGAGTTCCTCGTCCTCGAGCGCTCTCCGGAGCGCCAGGGCTACTGGCACGTCGTGGCGGGCGCGCTCGAGGAGGGGGAGGACGCGGTTACCGCCGCCCACCGCGAGCTGCAGGAAGAGACGGGGCTCGACGCCGAGGTGAGCCCGCTCGACCGGGTGTACAAGTACGCGCTCGCCGACGAGCCGCGGGCAGTGCAGGAGCGCTTCGAGCCCCACGTGACGGAGATCGCGGTGACCGCGTTCGCTGCCGAGGCGCCGCCCGGGTGGGAGCCTGCGCTCGACGAGGAGCACGTGACGCACCGGTGGTGCTCCGAGGAGGACGCCGTGGGGCTGCTGCGGTACCCGGAGCCGCAGGACGCCGTGCGGCGAACTGCTCGCTCGCTCGCGGGAGCGCCGGGTTGAGGGTCGGGGTCGACGTCTCGCCGCTCGTGCAGACGCGCGCGGGGACCGCGCGCCATGTGCGTGGGCTCGTGGGCGCGCTCCGCGGCCGGGCCGGGCTCGACCTCGAGCTGCTGCGCTTCGGAGGACCGGGCCGCGCCTCGAGCGTCGCCCGGGACGCTCTCTGGTACCCGGTCGGTCTGGCGCGACGCGTGCGCGGGCTCGATCTCCTCCACTGCACCACCTTCCGCGGGCCGATACGGGCCGAGGTCCCGGTCGTGGTTACCGTCCACGACCTCGCGCTTCTTCGCTTTCCGGAGGCGTTCCCGCGCTGGCACCGCCAGTACGGGAAGGTCGGGCTGGCGAGAGTCCTGCGCGCGGCGGGCGCGATTGTCGCCGTGTCCGAGTTCACGAAGGGCGAGCTCGTCGAGCTCACCGGAGTCCCGGCGGAGCGCGTGCGGGTCGTCCCGAACGGTGTGGACGCGCTCTTCACGGTCGACGGGCCGCGCGCCGAGGGCGACTACGTGCTCGCGGTCGCGACGCTCGAGCCGCGCAAGAACCTCGCCCACGCGGTCGCGGCGGCTCGCCTCGCTGGCATCGAGCTCCGTGTCGTCGGCGCCCGCGGCTGGGGCGGCGTCGAGGTGCCGGGCTGGGTGGGTGAGGTGCCGGACGACGAGCTCGCCGCCCTCTACCGCGGCGCATGCTGCGTCCTCTATCCGTCGCTGTACGAGGGCTTCGGGCTCCCCGTCCTCGAGGCGATGGCGTGCGGCACCCCCGTGGTGACGTCGTCGGGCACCGCGATGGAGGAGGTCGCGGGAGGCGCGGCCGTCCTCGCCGATCCCTCGAGCGCGGAGGCTCTCGCCGCCGGGATCGCCGAGGCCGACGCGCGGCGCGAGGAGCTCGTCGCCCGCGGCCTCGCGCGGGCGGCCGGGTTCACCTGGGCCGCAGCTGCCGACGCGGTCGAGGTGCTCTGGAAGGACCTGGTATGAGCGCCCTCGTCGTCGTCGACGCCGACGTCCTCGGGAGGGAGCGCACCGGGGACGAGACCTACGTCCGCAACCTCCTCCGCGAGCTCGCGCCGCTCGCGTCCGCCGCGGGCATCCGTTTGGCGGCGGTCACGCGCAATCCGGAGCTCGTTCCGAGCGGCGTGGAGGCAATCGAGCTCCGCACGAGCTCCCAGGAGCTGCGGATGGCGTGGACGCTCCCGCGCCTGCTCGAGCGGCTCGGCGCGGAGCTCTGCCACACCCAGTATGCGCTCCCGCTGCACGCCCCCTGCCCGTGCGTCGTGACCGTGCACGACCTCTCCTTCGTGCGCGCGCCGGAGCTGATGGGGTGGAAGGACCGGCTCGTCTTCCGCCGCGTCGTCCCCCGCGCGGTCCGCCGCGCCGCGCGGGTGATCACCGTCTCGGAGCGGTCGCGGGACGACCTCGTCGAGCTCTGCGGCGTCCCGGGCGACAGGATCGTCGTGACGCCGAACGGCGTCGACCCGGCGTTTCGGCCGCCGCACGAGGGCGAGGTCGGGGACCGCGACTACGTCCTCTCGGTCGGGGCGATCCAGCGGCGAAAGAACCAGCTTGCCGCGCTCGAGGCGGCGCGGGCGGTCGGTCTCCCGCTCCGGATCGCCGGGCCTGCCAAGGACGCTTCGCTCGCAGGGGAGCTCGCTCGGCGCGGCGCCCGGCTCGAGGGCTACGTCGCGGTCGACCGTCTCGCGGAGCTCTATCGCGGCGCGGCCTGCCTCGTGCAGTCGTCGCGCTACGAGGGGTTCGGGTTGCCGGTACTCGAGGCGATGGCGTGCGGGACGCCGGTCGTCGCCGTCCCCGAGCCGGCGCTGCAGGAGGTGGCCGGGGACGCCGCCGTGCTCGTTCCCGAGACGCGGCTCGCGGAGGGGATCCGGCGCGCGCTCGAGGAGCGCGAGACGCTCGTCGCGGCCGGGCTCGAGCGCGCGCGCTCGTTCAGCTGGCGCGCCGCCGCCGAGCGGACGCTCGCCGCGTACCGGGAGATACTCGGCACGTGAAGGTGTCCGCCGTTGTCGTCTCGCACGGTCACGCCGCCGAGCTGCGCGAGTCGCTTCCGGCGCTGCTCCCGCAGGTCGACGAGGTGCTCGTCGTCGCGAACGTCCCCGGCTCGGCCGTCGGCCTCCCGGAGGGAGTACGCGTCGTCGAGAACGCGAGCCCACTCACGCTCTCCGCCAACGTCAACCTCGGCATCGCGGCGACCGCCGGCGAGTACGTCCTCTCCGCGAACCCCGATGCGATCGCTGAGCCCGGCGCCGTCGAGGCGCTCGTCTCCTTCGCCGACACCCATGCCCGCTGCGGGATCGCCGGCCCGGAGATCCGCTGGCCCGACGGAAGCTGGCAGCCCTCGCGGCGCCGCTTCCCGACCGTCGGCGGGACGATCGTCCGCCGGACTCCGCTCCGCCGCGTCCGGGGCACCTATTCGCAGCGCGACCACTACGAGCTCGACCACCGCCCGACGGACCCCGTGCAGGCGGACTGGCTGCTCGGCGCGTTCCTGCTCATGCGGCGGACGATGCTCGACGAGATCGGCGGCTGGGACGCGGGGTACCGTCACTACGTCGAGGACATCGACCTCTGCTACCGCGCCATGCGTGCCGGGTGGGAGCGCTGGTACGTCCCGGCCGCGGTCGTGACCCACGACTACGCGGCGGTCATCGACAAGCGCTTCCTCTCGCGGCACACGCTGTGGCACGCGCGCGGCATGGCGCGGTTCGTGCGCAAGCACCCGGAGCGGCTCCTGGCGCTGTGAGGGAATGAGCGAACGGGAGCAGTATGCGAGGCAGGCCGACGCGTGGACGGAGCGCGCGTACGCGGACGCGCGCACCTACCTCGCCCATCGGGCGGACCTCGTCGTCTCCCTCGGGCCGCGTCTCGAGCCCGGCGACGAGGTGCTCGACCTCGCCTGCGGTGACGGCGGCCTGGGCGAGCTCCTGCTGGAGCGCGGCCTCCGCTACCGCGGCGTCGACTCGACCCCGGAGATGGCGGCCGAGGCGCGCGTCCGCCTCGGCGACCGGACGCCGGTCGACGTCGGCGACCTCAACGACTACGTGCCGCCGGCCCCGGTCGCGTCGACGACGGTGTTCCGGGCGATCTACTACGCCCGCGACCGCCGCGCCTTCTTCCGGCAGGTCGCCGCCTATACGCAGAAGAAGCTCGTCTTCGACCTGAACCCGCGCCAGTACCGCATCGACGACGTCCTCGCCGACCTGCGTGTGGCCGGCCTCGGCCGGATCGAGCTGCGCCCCTTCTTCGTGCCGCAGACGGTGGCCCTCCCGCGCCCCCTCGTCGGGCTCGCGACGGCGCTCGAGCGCACCGGCCCGCTCGCCCGGCTGGCGCTCCGGGCCCGTTTCACCTACCTCGTCGCGGCGTCGCGCTAGCTGCCGAACAGCGGCTGGAAGCCGACCTCCATCGTCGCGCCGAGCTGGCGGCGGTCCGAGTTCTCGGGATCGAGGTCGTGTGGCGAGAACGTCGGCTCGATGGTCACCTCGACCCGCCAGGGAACGCTCGGCGCGGGGAGGAGGAACGGCGTCGTCACGCACTGGTGCACGGTCTTGACCTGCGTCTCCGTGACCTCGGTGAGCGTGGGCTGGCGATCCTCGCCGATCGCGACGGGGCCGATCCGCACGGTCGCCTTCCCCGGAACGTCGCCGCCGCACCACGCCACGCGCGACAGCTTGACGAGGGCGAAACCGGGGCCGTCGCGGGAGACGTCGTAGCGCGTGTACGCGGCCTCGGCGACGCCGTTGCCGTCGCGGTCGCCGATCCAGCCGTCCGAGTACAGGCCGGTGACGGCCGACCCGAGCTTGAGGGTCCCACCGTCGAGCCGGTACAGCGTCGTCGTGCCGCGCCGCTCGACGATCGGGGCCTGGAGCTCCACACCGTTGATCCCGAGGGCGTACTCGGTCCCCGGGGGCGGCGTGAGCGTGCCGTCGGCGGCGACGAGATCGGGCGTGAGGATCGGCCCCGGCCCGGGCGCGGTGCCGTCGAGGCTCCACATCTTCCGGATCGAGGGGTTGAAGAACTCGGTCAGCCAGACGTTCGTCGGGTCGACGACCTGCTGGCCCACGACCACGACCGACTTTCCGCCCGTTTCCTCCTCGACCCAGTCGTACGGCGAGGGCAAATTCTTCGCGACTCGCGTCGAGAGATCGCGCTCGCCCTCGGCCGCGTAGACCTGGGCCGTGAGCGTCCAGCCGAGGACGAAGACTGCAGCCGTCCCGGCGAGCACGCGGTAGCCGCCGGAGCCGCGACGGAGGTAGCGCAGCGCGAGGACGAACGCGAGCGCGAGGCCGCAGACGACGAGCAGCCCGATCTCGATCCGTCCCTCCGGCCACGAGAGCTCGCGGTTCGCGAACGCGGCGATGGCGAGCCCGTGCGCCTCGTAGTACGGGTAGTTCTCGAGGTGGAGCGGGGTCGAGACGACGACGAAGAGCGTGAACGCCGTCGCTCCCGCGATCGCCCAGCCGCGACCGACGCCGCGCTCGATCGCGAGGGCCGTCGCCGCGTAGAGGACCGGGCCGAGGTAGATGACGTTGCGCTCGACTACGAGGGTCGCGAAGACCGTCGAGATGTACGCGCCTTTGATCCCCGCGTACCCGAGGAAGACCGCCAGGGCCGCAACGCTCGTCACGACGAACGCCCGTGTCTGCGGGTCGCGCGGCTCGTCCTTCGGGCGTGCGAGCGCCGCGATCCCGACGAGCATCGGCACGATGCCGATCCCGATCGCGAGGGCACCCATCGCCCAGACCGAGTGGTCGAAGATCCGCTCCTTGTAGAAGCCGGTGGTGTTCCGCCAGCTCGTCGAGTAGTGGCCGAAGAACGCGCCGAAGCCGAGCGCTGCCCCCACGACCAGCACT